>ERZ1292629.4371-Hain-H43-01um-R1-4371-length-10379-cov-5_pt1 | contig 10379 bp, 18 predicted proteins | sample MGYA00564399_ERZ1292629 | MGnify/ENA primary metagenome ERZ1292629 (study PRJEB36523, sample SAMEA6512636) | groundwater metagenome | collected 2019-01-08 | study: AquaDiva: Metagenomics assemblies of 32 groundwater samples
ATATAATGTGGCTCGTAGAAAAATCCTCTCCCTCCTCTCCTCTTATAAACTGAAATAATATGGCGAAAAAATACTGGACATTTGAACTTAAAAACGGCGATGAGCTACAGGTCTTTGACGGCTCATGGCAGGTGGTCGTGAGAAACAAAAAGGAAGAAGAGGCGTTGCGGAAAACCGCCAAGATTATAGCCAAAAAATTAAAACCTAAACCCTAATATGAAAACCAAAACAAAAACATTTAAAGTTTCCAAAGAATTTATTGTTGGCAACCACTCCATCGGCTGGATAAACGACCGCTTCCTTAAACATTTCAAAAATACTAAATTTGCGGAGCGTCCCATGCCAACCTTCCAAAAGCTGCCGCGGGCAATGAATGACGTCGCAATCGAATCCAAACTCAAACCCGGCTTCTGTGAATTAGGCGACATTCTCACTTTTCTAGACAACGCCCCAGAAGAATGTAAAGACGGCTATGCAAATCTTTTTTACTTTTCCGCTTTCGTGGTGAACGTGCGCTGGTACGCCGTCAACCGCAAGTGGGACGTCCGCACGTGGCCGCGCGACGCCCGCAGGTGGGACGCCGGCGGCCGGGTGTTCTCTCCCGCAACTGGCTCTCAGAAACTTAGTCCTAAGACCCTTGGACACTCTGATTCTTTGTCCTTGGAAACTCGTGTCAAAAATCTTGAAACAGAAGTACAAAGACTGAGCAATTGGGCTGAGCAGATAGTGATACCAGAGTTATGAAAATCCCTAAGTAAAAATAAAGATGAAAAGAGAAATTAAATTTAGAGCAAGAGATGAGAGTGGGGCATGGAGGTACGGTTCCCTTCGGCATGATTTAGGCGAGTGGTTTATCTACGAAAATGACAAGCACAAGGTCGAGGGCGAAACGATAGGGCAATTCACTGGCCTCCTAGACAGAAAAAGAATCGAAATCTACGAGGGAGACATCATACTTTATCAGCTTGATAGTGGTGAAAAATTAAATTTAGAAGTGAAGTTCTTAGATGGACGTTTCTCTCCTTTCGGTCAGGGTGGAGTATATCCTCAAGATTGCTGGGTCATCGGCAACATCTACGAGAACCATGAATTACTGATATGACCAACCCTCTCACCCTTCTCATAGAACAGGCAGATAAAGAATTTTCGGAGAAGTTTGATTGGAAGGCAAGCAAAAACCCCGTTGTGGAGTTATCGGGGCCTTGCTATAATCTAATTGTTAATTCTTTGGTGGGTTTATCTCTGGGGTCAGTTCTAGCTGACCGCACCAGTAATAAAGCTCCTGCGAACACCTTGAGTAGTATTCTGCGTCATCAAGATGGGTTTTCTCTTTCTCTAATTTCGCCGCGTTCTGTCGGAAGATGGTCGCTTGTCTCAACATATCCCGATAGACATGAACCGCTAAAGGTCTTTCCTTTTCCATATTTGTTTTTCAATGAACTACTCCACTTAGTCCTACTCTATTATAGCAATTTGACAAGGATAAGTCAAAATTGTGTGGTAAAATCACGGGAAATGGTGGCTATACTAAGCCATAAAATCGGCACAACTTTGTCAAAGAGTGTCTACGCAACGCTCAACAGAGCCACGCCCTTGACAAGAAGTGGTGTAATGAGTGGCTAATAATAAAGACATTTTATGAAATTAAACGAAATTATCACCAAAAGTTTTGAAGGGTTTGAGGAGAAGTTTCCCAACTTTTCAGAGTTTAATGATACAGAAGAAATAAAATCCCACATCCACCATCTCCTCCTCTCCATAGCTAAGGGTGAGGTGGCGAGACTTGAGGGGATGAAGATTTCAACTAGGCGAGCAAGTTCTTTCTTTGGAGTAACTGCCTACGATGGAGTAAAGAGGGAGCTGGCTAACCTCGCCGAAGAAAATAATGTAAGTTATGACGTTTTTTGGGACATTCACAACTCCGCCATCTCCCACTCCCTAGAGCATTGGGAAGAAATTATTAGTTATCTTGAGAAGAAATGAAAGAAACAATCAAAATTGTTCCGTCTGGTCGTGAAGATTATTGTTGCGAATGTGGCGGGACTCATGGTTATGATTGTCCAAAAGAGAAGAGAGAGGAGCATAAACATCAGTGGGTTTTCGTTGGAAATTATACCTACGAGAATGGATTAGGTCAGCGAAGTGGTCGTCATAAGAAGTTTATTTGTCCCGATTGTGAAAAAGTTAAGTATATACAAGACTAACATGACCTCCCTATCCCCTTGGAAATCGGTGGTGCGGGGGTTGGAGAAAAAGATATATGAAAGGAGAATTTGACAAAGAGGTAGCCCGTGCAAGAGTTATAGCCAACTATCCTCTTATGTTTAAAAATAGGGATAGAAAGTGGGCCTCGTTAAAAGTGAAGGAGCAAGAACTAACGCAACGGATAAATAAATGGGTAGAACTTATGGAACTTCGGCACAAAAATAAACAAACATTGCAAGAAATCGGTGAGAAATATGGAGTTAGTAGAGAGAGGATTAGGCAACTCCTACTATTCGTTGATAGTAAGTATCCTCTCTAATATTAATCCCCCCTTGGCATCTGCTAGGCAGAGTAAGTCCACTAGAGGGAGATAGAGGGGGAGCAGGGTATTACACCACAAAAAACGAGCAATTTGTAAGCATAAAACTTGCGTTAAAGATAAAAGTGCTATATAATATCCTCGTGGAAATACTGCTTGTCATCTTCTCGCTCGGACTTTTGACGATTTTGCTCGCTAGAACATAATTTGCGCTTCCTCCTCCCTTACTGACCACCGAAAAGAACAAACCATTTACACGCTTTTGCCGGTTTGGCGGTGAGGGAGGAGGGGGTGGAAATGAACTAGACGGGAAATGATTAAAGAAGTATCAAAAGAATTTCCTCCGAACTACCAGCAGATTTTAGAAACATTCCCTAATTGTGTAGGTAAAGCAGTCTTCGCCTATAACACAACGATTTTCAATCCTTATAAGCTCAAATTTACCCCGGACTTGGTTGAACACGAGAACTGCCACAGTGTGCGACAGGGAAATGACCCTGAAAAGTGGTGGAATAATTACCTAAAAAGTCCATCATTCAGAGAAAGTGAAGAAGTATTGGCAATGGCCACCCAACTCAAATGGGCAAAACAGTTTATGAGAGCCAAAGACTCCGACAAATTACTAGAGAGAATGGCAGAAAGTCTATGCTCGCCACTTTATAAGTTAGACTTAACCTACCATCAGGCTCATAGTAAGATAAGGCATAGTGTGGTATAATAAGAGCAAATGAATGACAAACTTACTACTCAAGAGCAAAACTTCGTAAAAGAAGTGGTGAGAACAGGCAATAAAACCGAAGCTGTGGTTAAGGCGTATAAAGAGAAAGACTCAAATTATGCAGGAGTAAAGGGCAATAGGCTGATAAGGAAAGATAAGATACAAAAAGCTATAAAACCCATAGTAGATAAATGGATAGCAGAGAGAGATAGATTAACAGCAGAGTTAGAATCAAGAGACCTTTCAGAAGAGAAATATGAAACGGTTATTAAGTCTATAGATTTAATCACTAAGAACATCCAACTTATAACAGGCAAAGCTACTGAAAACATAGCTATAGCCACTGTTAGCGAAGAAGATAAAAGAAGATTAGACTTTTTACTTAATGATAAGCCCAAAGACACTCAAGGCAGTAATTGAAGAGTCCCCAGTCAATAGGAAGTACCTTTGCTCTAAAGACTTCTCCTTATTTTTCTGTTATTACTTTACGGATTATATCCAATATCCCTTTGCTCCTTTCCATTATGAGATGTTTCAAGACATCAAGGACTTAATGGAAGGGAAGTATCGTGAGGTAGCATGGGTAATGTTTAGGGAAAGTGCCAAGACCTCTTTTGCTAAAATCTTCCTTATCTGGCTTATTGTCTATAATAAACGCAGATACTTGAATGTGGACTCTTTCTCTCTTACTAACGCCGAACGTGTCCTGTTTGATGTGGTTCTCGCCCTACAGACCAACGGCAAGCTAAAATCAGATTTTGGAGAACTGTTTAACGCTAAAAGAGAAGCCGATGAGGTAACACAGAAGAGAATAAACAACTTCATAACTACCAACGGCGTGCGAGTAGAAGCCCACTCTACAGGTAAAAGTGTTCGAGGAAGATTGCATGGAGCACAACGCCCGGATTTCCTTCTCCTAGATGACTTTGAAACCAATGAGACTAAGGACTCTAAAGCTCACACAGCGGGCGTAATAAGCCATATAGACGAGTTTAAGGCGGGGTTAGAGAGTGATGCTATCATTCTCTACCTTGGCAACTACATCACGGAGTATGGAAGCGTAGCCACCTTGATAGACCGGGCTAAGACAGACGATAGGTTAAAGATTAGGAATGTCCCTGTGGAGAAAGACGGGAAACCAACTTGGCCCGCTAAGTACGCTATGACCACAGAAGAAGCTCTAAAAGAGGGCAAAGTTTCGCTTCAAGATAAAAAGAAACAACTCGGTTCGCTAGTCTATTCGGCTGAGATGCTAAACGAACCTATCGCCTCGGACTTGCAGAAGTTTAAGAAGTCTATGTTTAAGTACGTTACTAAAGCTCAAGTAATGGCGATGAATACTAGGAAGTTCGCCACTATTGATACCGCTTTATCCAAAGACGCTGAAAGTGATGCTACTGGTATGGTGCGAAACTATGTGAACACAGAGAACTTCTGGCATTTATCGGGTAAGAGTTATCGGATAAACCCCAAGGAATTGGTAGAACTGCTCTTCCAACTCCACACAGACGGTTTCGAGAAGATAGGCATAGAAACTACCGCCTACACTCAAGCTATCGAACCTTTTTTCCAAGAAGAATGCCGTAAAAGAGGCAAATATCCTTATATTGTCCAGTTAAAACATGGTGGAGTAATGAAAGAAAGTCGCATAGAGAGCCTTGTAGCCCCTTATGAAGCGGGTACAATCTTCCATATCGAGGGAGAATGTGAGGAAATGGAGGAGCAGTTATTGAAGTTTCCTGTGGGGTTGTACGATGACATCATTGACGCGGAGCAATATCAGAGAATGATAGCTGAACGAGCTTATCCTAACATCAGGAACAAAAGAAAGACTGAATATATTAATCCAGCAGTATGAACAATCATTACACATTAAAAATCTTGCTATTTCTAGTAGGTGTGCTTGCCTTGGAAGGGATTTTAGTATATAATATAGTCGTATAAAAATGAAAACTCCCAAGAAAACTCCCAAGAAAGCGGCAAAACTCTATCATTTAACCATTGAAATAGCGGGAGACGTTTATGATTTTGAGACTGATGATATTGTGGAGTCTCTACTAAATTTCCATACCACTAGAAGTCCTATGAGTATCAAAAGCAAGGTGATGATAAGGGTTTCCAGTAACGGTAAGCACTATGAGAAGATGTTTCTGCCTCGTTTGGCCCGTAGATACTTCGTTACACCGAACTTCGCCAATGTTTTAGCCAAAAACGTGCGCTTACTTCTAAAATAAATGGACACTACTACCATTCTCAATCGCACGAATGTCTTTGATTATGTGAAGGCCGAAGAGCTTGATTACAGGACTAAGAAAATCACGCTTGGAGAAAACTGGAATTGGAATATGAGCGAGCACATCAACACTTCCTTTTTGATGAAGCACTCGAAGTATTCCAAAGGTAACAACGATTTAGGCAATAGACCATATAAGAACATAGTTCGTCCTATTCTCAACGTAGCTTACCGAAATGAAGGCTTTGATGTTAAGGATATTGAACCGTTTGTAGATGATATGGACTACACGCACCTCTCCTTACTCGTCCGCAAGTTTCACCCTAACTGGGCCTTGGAGAACCACATGGACACCTTCATAGACGAATTGGTGGAAAGTTATGTGGATTACGGCGGAGTTTTAGTAAAGAGCGTCAATGATATTAGGCCGGAGGTCGTCCCGCTTCAGAGGTTAGCGTTTGTAGACCAGCGAGACATCCTGTCCGGTGCAATCTGTGAGAAGCACTCTTACTCCGTAGACCAGCTTTTAGATATGAAAGGACGCTGGAAAGCCGACAAAATAGACGAAGTGATAACTCTCTCAAGAATGGCTAAACCTAATTCTACTAGCACGGGAGAAGAACGAGCCAACTCTAAAGCTATTGAAGTCTATGAACTACACGGGATGTTTCCTGAAACTTGGCTAGACCCAGACGGTAATCCTGATATCTATTCAAAACAAATCCACATCATTACCTATTACAAGAGCCAAGAGACACAAAAGAATGTCGGCATCGCCCTTTTTGGTGGCAAGGAAAGCAAAGAAGTCTACAAGTTTCTCGCTAGAGACGGCATATTCAATCGTGCTTTAGGCTTCGGAGGCATAGAAGAACTCTTTGAACCTCAAGTTTGGACTAACTACGACATTATTCAGATTAAAGAGATGCTAGACGTAGCTTCTTTGATGATATTGAACACTCAAGACCCTACGTTTGCCCAGAAAAACAAGGTAAGCGACCTTTCTAAGGGAGAAATCACCTACTCTACTCAACCTCTCACACAGGTAAATATACAGCCGATAAATATGAACCAGTTTGTGAACTCCCTTGTCCAATGGGAGCAGTCTGCGAGAACAACTGGCTCGGCTTCAGACCCTGCTCTAGGACTAGAACCAGTATCAGGCACACCTCTAGGCACAACACAAATCGTTACCCAGCAAGGTCAAGGCATACATGCCTATCGTCAAGGCAAAATAGCTACCTTCGTCTCGGAAATCTATCGTGATTGGGTATTAAAGTTTCTGGTAGACGAAATGAATAAAGGGCAGAAATACCAAGAGGAACTCTCGCTTGATGAATTACAGGAAGTAGCCGAGAAAGTCATAAACTGCGTAGCCAATGACCGCATAAAGCAAATGGTGTTAAGCGGAAAAATGGTTACTCAAGAGGAAATAGACACTTTCAAGGAGATTAAGAAGCAAGAGTTTATGAAAGGAGGCACTAGGCGTTTCTTTGAGGCCATGAAAGATGAACTGAAAGACTTGCCTGTTAAGGTGAGAATAAATGTAGCCAATAAGCAGAAAGACCTTAACCGAGACGCAGGTAAGTTTGCAGAGATATTCAAGGCTATCCTTGTCAATCCACAGAACTTCATCCAAGCCATGCAAATCCCAGAAGTGGCAGGTGTATTTAATCAGGCACTTGAATACGCAGGGATGAGAGAAATTAACTTTACGAGTACACCCAAGAGCTTCGCGCCGCCTCAAGGTGGACAGCCAGTAGCTCCAGCATTAGCAACACCAGCTTAATTATGTTATAATATTCAAACAAACATATGGAACAATTACTTTTCAACCTTAAAAAGGTACTCACTGAAAACGAAAAGCAAAAACTTATCGCTCTTAACAAGGACGAGGTGTCTAAATCTGCTCTAAAAAAGCTCTTTCTCGTGGAATTGTATTACAATGGGACACTTTCTGATGAAGCTCCCGCCAATCTCTTAACAAACTTTACTTTGTCCCTAGCCGTACCCTCCGCAGACTCGGACGAAGTGGTAGGAAAGAAGCTAAGGGCAAGGTGGGAGGGGATAAACGCCCTACAGACAGGTCTTGACCTACTGGCGAGATTTCTTCCCGAAAAAAAGGAGGAGGGAATAAAATCTCCTTTTGTACCAAAGTCGGTATAAATGTTATAACTAAAAATAATAAAATGTCATTATCAAACGGAAGACTAGAAAGTCTCAAAGACAAGCACGAAGCTCTGGCGAAAACGGAAGTAAAAGTTGAAGCTAAGGAAGTTAAAAAGGCAAAGAAAGCTAAAAAGAAATGAAAGCAAAAACATTAACAATCACTCTGGCTCTCCTAGTCGCCGCGGCATTGGGGGCTTTAGTTGTTCTTTGGCAGAAGCCGTGGCAAGCATTGGGCAATATTGCACCAGGAAATGCGATGCAATCTACTACCACCCCTACCGTAGCTGACAGAACTAATCTATGTCCACCTTATGCTTTTGCGTCAGCCAGTTCGACCACAGGGACATTGGCTTCAGTAAATATTACGGGGTACGGGGCAGGTGAATTAATGATAATAGATGCCACGACATCAAATGCGACACTTAGAGCTGTGGCCGCCACAAGTTCCTTGATATTAGCCCACTTCCCAGTGACAGGCACAAGTTCCTCGCCTTTCAACGCGGAGTTCACGCGAGGGTTATTTGTGGACTATACGTCTGGGGTTGGAACGTCTACGATTACTTATCGTTGTGGTTCTTAGTTTCTGGGAATAGTCGCGCCTTCAAAGACGACTGGCACATTCACATAAAGCATCACAAAAACCTATGGGGACAGTTAGCTAGTGTCCTGATTGGTGGTCTGGTGATGCTTTCCATATAAAATTGGGACACTAACCGACTGCCTTCATAGGGGTCGGTTTTGGTTATCACACCGTAAAAGTGAATGGTTATGATTCCTTAAAAATTAGTCAGATGAGTTATCCTTCTCTAAAAAGCAAATCCATTATCATTTATGAGTACAGAAAATGACACAGAAGATGTAGCAGATGTGGCTGACATTACTCCTACACAGGACGATGACGGCAACGACACTACAGATTGGAAAGCTCTAGCCGAAGATAGACACGCACTGGCGGTCAAAAATCAAGGCATTGCCCAAAGGTTCAAGACAAAATTTGAAAAGTCTAAAGAAGCTTCGGCAAATCCAATTACTCCGAAAGAGCAACCTAAATCAGACGAACTAGGTTCTGGCGAGAAAGCTCTCTTGGTCGCTTATGGCGTTAAGGGAAAAGACGAACTGGAACTAGCGAAAACTTGGATGAAGAGAACGGGGGACGATATTGATAATTTGGTGGCGGATGAGATATTCCAAGCCAAGTTATCGGCTCTTAGAGAAGCCAAAGCTTCGGCTGACGCTATCCCTAAGGGTCAAAAACGCTCCTCGACTGGTTCTGTCAATGATGTTGATTACTGGATTGCTAAAGGCGAACTACCCCCTGATACAGCCGAAAATAGGGAACTTCGCACCAAGATAGTTAATGCGGAAATCAAACAGCAAAGAGATGCCAGCCCCTTCAAAGCAGGAGGCAACAAACTCATCATCAAATAGTCTGATTTAGCTCATTACTAGAGCTAACACTGTTCTTCGTAAAACTCACAACTTAATATAAGGAGAATTACGACACAGATACTGAAATTAATACAATTTTGTACGCTGAAAAATGGACTATCAAAGCCCAAGAAAGACTCAGCGAGTTCAACAAGTGGAAGGACATCTGCAATGTAGAGTACACGAACGATAGAGTTCTGCACTCACCGTACATTACAGAGCCAACCGTGCAGACCACAGCTCGTGGCACTGCGTACACACATCAGGCGGTAACCCTGACAGACGACTCTGTTACCATCTCGGACATCGCTATTCTGCCTCAACAGATTGACCGAGCAGACCTTGCCCAGCAAACATTCATCAAGCAGATGGATTTGGCTGACAAGCAGGCTATCCTCATCAACGAAACGATTGAGACAGCGATGTACACGGCAGGACTCGGTGCTACCAACTTCGGTGATACCGGAGGCGGGGCATTGGGTCTTGGCGCAACATCTTTTACCCTGACCATCAATAACCTTGATGACTTGGTAACTGGTGTTCAGAGAGAAATCCGAGTCGCCAATGGTCAGTCAAAACTCGACCAGCACGGCATGTTCATGGTTCTAAGCCCAGCAGGTTTCCAGCTCGTTCAACAGTTCGCTATGGCCAACGGCTACACAACTGCTGACAAGGTGCTATCTGATGGCATCAAGCAGGGATTCGAGTACATGGGCTGCACGTTCTATTCCTCGAACAAACTCACCGCAGGACACTTCTTCGCTGGAGTTAAGAAACAACTTCACCTCGGTATCGTAAAAGATACTTACGGTCAGGTTGTTATTGACGAAGAGCCAGCTACTTCTAGCGGTGCGTTGTCTGCCATCGCAGTCGTTATGCGAGCAGACTACAAGTTCAAGATTTGGACTAACGTGCTTCCCGTCTTGTTCGATGTGAATGCAACAGTCTAATTACTAACACCTAATCGCAACTAAAATGAATAAAAAATTAGTTTTAGCTCTGGTTGCGGTTTTAGTAATCGCAACTGGTGCGTACGTGCTTCTAAGAGATTCTCGGGCTCCTCTCGGTGCTAATCCAGGGCCAGACAGTACGAGCGAATGTACTTCGCAGAATGGTTTGACCAACTGCAAGACTAGAAAACCGCTTACTACGGCTACTACGACTCCTTGTGCTATCAAGTCTCCGTCCGCAACCTCCACACTGGTTCACGCCAGCTTGCAGATTACAACGGCGACCTCAACCGCAACGACTTGGACGTTCGCCTCATCTACCACAGCCTTTGCCACCACATCTCTCTACAACACCTTCTC
>ERZ1292629.4376-Hain-H43-01um-R1-4376-length-10373-cov-5_pt1 | contig 10373 bp, 11 predicted proteins | sample MGYA00564399_ERZ1292629 | MGnify/ENA primary metagenome ERZ1292629 (study PRJEB36523, sample SAMEA6512636) | groundwater metagenome | collected 2019-01-08 | study: AquaDiva: Metagenomics assemblies of 32 groundwater samples
CACAATGTCCGAGCGACTTTGTTTTATTCATAAAACAAGAAGTACTCCTGTGGTGTGACGGCGAATCAAGAAAAGTAATTTTTTATCTTTTAGCGATAATACTTTTCTTATATGTCTCCAAATGCTCAAGCGCTATGCCCGTGCCCTTGGCCACGCAATAAAGCGCTTCGTCGGCCAAAATCGCTTTGACCCCCGTCCGACGATATACAAGTTCAGGGAAATTCCGAAGTTGAGATGTTCCACCCGTCATAATAATCCCGTTTTCAATAATATCGGCCGAAAGTTCCGGAGGAGTTTCCTGCAAAACATCTTTTATAGCCTTGATCATCACCCGCAATTCTTTATCAATGGCTTTTACGATTTCATTGGTGGAAATTTGCGCCGAGCGAGGAAGTCCGGCGATAAAATCGCGTCCGCGAATCGTCATTGTCAATTCCTCCTCTGTGGGAATAGCCGAACCGATGTCAATTTTCACCTCTTCCGCCGTTTTGTCTCCAATGGCCAGATTGAATGTTTTTTTTATGTAATCGGCGATAGCTTGGTCCACGTGATTTCCCGCGCATTTAACCGAATTTGAAGCCACGATTCCGCCCAGAGAAATAACCGCCACATCGGTTGTGCCGCCACCGATATCAACTATCATATGGCCTTCGGCTTCATGGATTGGAATACCCGCGCCGATTGCCGCGAGTATCGGCTCTTTGACCACATAAGCATTTTTGGCGCCGGCCTTTATGGCCGCTTCCACCACCGCGCGCCGTTCAGTTGATGTTACTCCAGCCGGAACGGAAATCATTACTTCCGGCTTAAAAATATTCCACCGGCCGAGCGACTTGCCGATAAAATATCGGAGCATTGCTTCGGTTACGCGGTAATCCGCGATAACGCCGTCTTTCATCGGACGATAAGCGATTATGCTTTCGGGGGTTTTGCCTATCATTTCCTTGGCCTCGTTGCCTACGGCCAAAATTCGGTTATCCGCCTCGGAAACCGCCACCACCGAGGGTTCGTTTAATACGATCCCTTTGCCCGGCAAAAAAACCAATGTGTTGGCTGTGCCTAAATCAATTCCAAGTTTTTGAGAAAAAAATGACATGGGAATAACTTATAACCAACAACTAACGACCTACGACACGGCCCCGTAAAACTCATTTCGCTCGCCACGGGGCAGGCAACTTACAATCAAAAAACTAAAACAAATACGCCAAAACCATAATTACTCCAAACTAGACATCCTTTCTATTGAAACCCCTATTCCCCTTAATCGTTCCTCCACCCGCTCGTATCCCCTATCGATATTGTAGACATTATGTATGACCGACTCCCCTTTAGCAATAATAGCCGCGATAACGAACGCCAGCCCCGCCCGGAGATCGGGGCTTTCAAGTTCTTTGCCCAAAAGCGGCGTCGGCCCTTTTACCATGACGCGATGCGGGTCCATGGTTGTTATTTTCGCCCCCATCCGCTCAAGAGATTCCGCGTAATTAAGACGTCCTTCAAAAATTGTCTCAAAGACCAGGCTTTCGCCTTCGGCTTGCGTAAGATACACCACCATTGGCGCCTGTAAATCCGTCGGGAATCCCGGATATTCATGAGTTTTCAAATCCACCGCATGATATTTTTTCTTTTTGCCGGACGCGCTGCCCTTAATCCGGATATCGCTTTTCCCTACTTCCATTTCCACTCCGGAATACCGGAGAAGCGCGACAAGCGATTCTATGTGGAGCGGTTCGCAGTCGGTTACCGTAATATCGCGCCCGGCAAGAGCCGCCAACACCAGAAAGCTTCCTGCCTCAATTCTGTCCGGCGGTATTAGGTAAGATTTACCGTTCGCGCAAAGAAGTTTCGCCCCTTTTATTTTTATGGTGGAAGTGCCGGCGCCCTCAATTTTAGCGCCGCATTTATTCAGGAATTGAGCAAGGGCGGCGATTTCGGGTTCCAAAGCCGCGTTTTTGATAACAGTCTCGCCTTCCGCGAGAACCCCAGCCATCATAAATGTTTCCGTGGCGGTAACGCTTTGGTTTCTGAAAAAAATTTCCGCCCCCTTCAATTTTTTGCCGAAAGTGGAAACGACGTAGCGCGCCCGCTCGCCATCACCTTCTACGGAAACTCCGGCTCCCATTTTTCGGAATCCTTCAAGAAAAAGATCTATCGGCCGCGCCCCGATAACGCATCCTCCGGGATGAGGAAAACTTACTTTGCCGAAGCGAGCAAGAAGCGGACCGGACAAAACAATGGAAGCGCGAAGCCGTTTTGATATTTCGCTCAAAAGATTCGTAGAAGAAATGCCCCTCGGGTCTATTTCGCAGATACGATTTTCGCTTATTGAAACCTTCGCTCCAAGTTCCTTGAGCAAATCCGCGGTCCTTAAAACATCCTCTATCTTAGGCATATTTTCAAGTTTGACCGAATCGCCAAAAAGAATCGAGGCAGTCATGGCTTTTAAAGCCGCGTTTTTGGCGCCGTTTACCCGAATTTTTCCGGAAAGTTTTTTCTTCCCGGAAAGGCCGGAAATACGGAGATATTCTTTTGTCATAGAGCCAATCTTAAACTGTTCTGCGCCTTTTTACAAATTAACCCAAACACTAAGTTTATCGCTGTTTTGCTTTTTCAAAAAACTGTTTCTTTAGCAACAACTTCCTGTGGTTAATCGCGTTTTAAGCTTTATGCTCAACGCAAAACAAAAAAGTAGCGATAATCTTAGCGTGTGGCATGCTTTCAAAAACGACTCTTTTTGTGTAATATCGTAAATATACCCTGATGTAAACCGTAATTTTCCTAAAAGCTAACACCTACAAGCTATAAGCTATTTCCATGAGTCCCGTTAGAGATTATTCAGTTGCGTTACAGCATTAGGCGCAAAAAAATGATTAAGTTTAAAAATATCACTTTTATCAGAATAACTACGGAAGCGTTCTCCTTGAACGCTTCCTACCTGCCCGCCAATGCCAGAGCGACAATCAGGGTAGTTTTAGATAAAGCGATGTATTTGCATTATTATTTATTTAACCGCATGCCCCGCATTAGGCGATGGCAGGCGGGCCTCTAAACGGGATGAGTCCAATGACCCTAAAAAAACGACGTTTGTATTTTTTGCTGTTTTTTGTCGTTTTTCTGCTTGCCATTCCCGTGCTTTTGCTTTATACGAGCGGATACCGCATCGGTAATGATTTAACTCTGGTAAAAACAGGGGGGGTTTTTGTGTCCGCGCCCATTTCCGGCGCGGAAATCTACATAAACAACAAACTGGAAAAAACAACCAACATTATCCAGAAAAATTTTTTCGCCCAAAATTTAAAACCAGGGACTTATTTTATTTTTATCTACAAAGACGGATATTGGCCGTGGTCAAAAGAGCTCAAGGTCCACGAACAGCTGGTGTCCGAAGCGCATTCGTTTTTGGTCCCGCGCGAACCAAAACTTGAAGAAGTTACAAAAATGATTGTAAAAGAAGACGGCTCTTTGTCCAAAGACAAGAATCCCGCCTATCCAGACGTTCTGGCGATTTTTTCCGCCAAGCTGTCCACAACCACGATAGACAATATTACTACGGAATCCGGAGCGGCTACTTCTACCGTAACCAGAAACAAAGTAACCTTGATAAGAGACGGCGATACCATTTCCGCCAAATGGCTGGGAAATCTGGACGAAGCGCCGTCCGCTTTTTGCGATGAATATAAACGGCAGTGCGCGGAAAAAATAACCGTATTTTCCTCTCCGACCAAAATAAAAACTTTTGACTTTTATCCCGGACGAAACGATGTGATTGTTATAGCGCGCAAAAACGGAATATACGCCGTGGAAACGGACACCCGAAAGATACAAAATTTCGCCCTTGTATACGCGGGCGGGGACCCTGATTTTCGCATCGGCAACGACGGCAATTTCTACGTCAAAGACGGTCCAACAATCTACAAAGTGACGCTATAAGCAAAACAAATTAACAATTAACAATACACGAGTAACAATCGGGGGCAATTATTCAGCTTTTTTGTAAATTGTTAACTGTAAGTTGTAAAATTAAAAGATGAAAATCGTAACCGTTATTCCAATCACCAAAGGAGTTTTCAAAGATACCTTAACTTATTGGAGCGGTAAGGATATTTCTCCCGGAGCGATTGTTTCCGTTATGGTCAGAAGCCGAAAGGTAAACGCGGTTATAGTTTCGGTTGAGGAGGTATCAAACGCCAAAGCCAGCGTAAAAAACGCGCCCTTCGTCCTCAAAAAAATAGGGTCCGTGAAGCCTGGCGTCTTTTTGCCGGAATTTATAAACGCCGCGAAAAGAAGCGCGGAATATTTTGTCGCGCCGGTAGGAAGCGTAATCCAGTCTTTTGTGCCAAAAGCCGTGCTTGATTCGCCTCTTGAAATACCCGTTCGCAAAGAAAAAAAACACTCTGCAGAAAATGCCAGCGTTCCCAAGCTTAAAATAGAAAAACTGATCTGCCAATCGGAAGACGAAGACAGGTTAGCCGCTTACAAAAGCCTCGTTCGGGAAGAATTCGCCCGTAAGGCTTCCGTTTTTATTTGTTTCCCCACCGGAGAAGATGTCTTGATGGCGCTCTCCGCGTTTGAAAAAGGAATAAAAGAATATACTTTTGCCTTGCATGGCAGACTTTCTAAAAAAGCACTGCTGGGCGAATGGCAAAGGGCTCTCAAAGAAAACCATCCCATTGTGATACTCGGCACCGCTTCTTTTCTTGGCCTGCCTCGCGGGGATATAAAGACATTGATTATTGAGAAAGAAAATTCCCGCCATTACAAAACAATAGGCCGCCCGGAAATAGATATAAGAAAATTCGCCGAACACTACGCCGAGGAACGCAACCTTAGATTTATTATGGGAGACATTTTTCTTCGGACCGAAACTCTTTACCGCTACCACGAGCATGAACTTTTGCCTTTCACTTCGGTTAAATTTCGCTCGCTCTGGACCGCTTCCGGAACAATCGTGGACATGAAAGCGTATCCCGGGAAAACAGCCGGCAAGCCTTTTGTCCTCATAAGCAACGAACTAGAGGCCCTGATTGAACTTAGCCGGCGCGAAAACGACCACTTGGCGATTTTGGTCGGACGACGCGGTATAGCCGGGGTAACCGTCTGCAACGACTGCGGAAAAATTTTGTCCTGCGAGAACTGCGGCGCGCCTCTTGTTCTTCACCAGAAAAAAGAAGGAAGATTTTTCCTTTGCCATAAATGCGGAAACGAAAAGAAGGTGGAGCGCGACGGCGAGGAGCGATGCCTAGGTTGCGGCAGTTGGCGGCTTGTTTCGCTTGGCATAGGTGTTGAAAGAATCATCGAAGAAATTTCTTCGGAGTTACCGGGTCTTAATATTTTCAGAATAGACAGTGACACCGTAAAAACAAGTCGAGGAGCAAGAAAAATAGCTTCTGATTTTTACGGTACCCAAGGGGCGCTTCTTGTGGGAACGGAAATGATGTTGCCATACCTCTACCGACCGGTTGAATCAAGCGCTATCGTCGGCATTGATTCATTTCTCACGATTCCCGACTTTCGCATAAACGAAAAAATATTCTCGCTTATACTTTCTCTTCGCGCCAAAACTCAAAAAACCATTCTTTTGCAAACGCAGGAAAGCGAGAGGTCAATGATAAGTCAGGGACTCCGCGGAGATATTCTTTCTTTTTACCGCGAAGAGGTCGGGGAAAGAAAAAAATTTGGCTATCCCCCGTTCGTAACTCTTGTAAAAATAAGCTGGGACGCCAAACGCGACCATTCGGAAAAAGAAATGGGTGGTATCGCCAAATTGTTTGACGGGTATGCCGTTCGTTCGTACGCGACCTCGTATGAAAATACCAGGATTTCCGTTCGAGCTCATGTCCTCATAAAAATACCGCAAGGAAAATGGGTTGATGAAAAAATTCTAGGCAAATTAAAAGCTCTTTCGCCTAAATATACGGTGTCGGTAGATCCGGATAGTATTCTGTAAGAAACAAATAACCGATAACATATAACCAACAAAAAACGCCGGGCAAAACCTTTGCCGAGCGTTTGATATCCCACCTTTATTTTTCTTCTTCAAAACTTGCGGGATAGCCATGATGGGCTTGTCTGAAAAGGCGCGCCTCCAGACCGAATACACTTTCAAACTCTTCGGGGTGTTCCTTGAAAAATTTTGTTTTGGCCTCCGCGAGTGATTTTTTGTATTTTTCGCTCTGTCTGGAAAAAATATCCACAGCAACTAAGACGCCAATACCACCGGCCATAAATATAATAGCAAAAAGCCCAGCCCCAATCGTCTCAAAAACCACGGCGGCAATCGTAAAAGTAATCAGAAACGCTGCGACTGGTACGAGAAAAGAAGCAACCGCCAATGGGTTCGGGCGATATTGTTCATACCATATTTTTCTTGCTTCACGCTCTCTTTCCTTCGCATCTTGAATTCCTTGCTCTTTTTTCGCTCCGGCTCTATCTTTCTCAGGGGTTAGAGAACTCCCGCAAAAAAAGCATTCTGCCATGGTTTTTCCTTTTTTGAGGATGAACTTCGGATTACAACTCTGCTACAACCGTATCACCCATTATCGTTCTTTGTCAAGGTCATGCTATACTAAAAAGCACATGGCGAAAACCGTTTTAAAAATTTCAAAAATTATTCAGCACGGAGAACCCGTGCTTAGAGAAAAAGCCAAAGAAGTGCCAGTTTCGGAAATTGCCGGCAAAAAAATAAAGGCCGTAATCGCCAATATGAAATCCGCCCTGGCAAAAGAAGGAGATGGTGTGGCTATTGCCGCTCCGCAAATAGGATTGCCTGTCCGCGTCTTTGTCATATCGGGCAAAGCTTTCGCTTTGGACAAAAATCCGGAAATTGACGAAAAGTCGGCAAGTAATAAATCCAAATATCCAGATGTGGCGTTTATAAATCCAAAACTCACCAAACTTTCAAAAAAACAACCGTATATCGTGGAGGGATGCCTGTCGGTACGCTGGCTATACGGCAAGGTGAAGCGGGCGGAAAAAGCCACAGTGGAAGCCTACGACGAAAAAGGAAAGAAATTCACTCGCGGAGCAAGCGGGCTTCTGGCGCAGATATTCCAGCACGAAACCGACCACTTGGATGGTATTCTTTTTATAGACAAAGCCAAGAATGTGGAGAACATACCGCCCGAAACAATAAAAACAAATAACCAATAACAAATAATTTGGTGACGAAATTTTGCCTGTAGGCAAAGTTTCGTCACGTTATAAAATAAAATGAATTCCCCGCTAAAAGCTACAAGCTATAAGCTAAAAGCTAGTCCAAGGCTTGTTTTCTTCGGCACTCCGGAATTGGTTATTCCTATTTTAGACGAACTCAAATCCGCCGGAATGGCGCCTGCTCTTATCGTTACCGCGCCAGACAAACCAAAAGGGCGCGGACTAGCCCTCACTCCCCCGCCGGCCAAAATCTGGGCCAAGCAAAACAACATCCCCGTCTGTCAGCCGATAAAACTGAATTCCGAATTTATCTATCAGCTAAAAGCTGTAAGCTATGACCTGTTTCTCGTTGTCGCTTACGGAAAAATTATTCCAGAGGAGGTGATTGATATTCCGAAATACGGTATTTTCAATATTCATTATTCCCTGCTTCCGAAATATCGAGGGGCTACGCCCGTTGAATCAGCCATACTAAACGGAGACAAAGAAACCGGCGTAACAATCCAAAAAATGGTTTTTGAATTGGACGCCGGTCCGATTGTGGCGGAAGAAAAAATTGATATTGGCGAAAACGAAACTTCTCCGGAACTTCGGAACCGCCTAAACGACGTCGGCAAAAAAATGCTCATTGAGACAATACCAAAAATCATAGACGGCACGGCGGTATATCGCGAGCAAAACCACGCCGAGGCCACCCGCACGAAAAAGATAAACAAGGAAGACGGACTGATAGACACTAACGATCCTCCGGAAAAAAATTACCGAAAATATCTCGCCTACTTTGGCTGGCCGGGTATATATTTTTTCGCCAAGCGCAGAGGCGGCGACTTTGTCCGTGTCACCGTTAAAAACGCCTTGTTTCTAAACGGCACGTTTGTCATCAAGCGCGTCCTGCCGGAAGGCAAAAAAGAGATGGATTATCGCGATTTTTTGCGGGGACTTTAAAAATTTTTCCTTGGGGATTTTTTATACTTATTAACTATTCTCTTATTCTCACGAATAAGAGAATAGTTAAAGATGAAATAACTTTATTTCGCCTAGCAAGGATCATGTGAATGTGTAACCACATTCACAATGTCCGAGCGACGGCGAATCAAAGGTTCAATACCTTAGAGCTTCTCGCGAAAAGGCGCGAGCGAAGCAAGCTCCGATAATACCTCGGGGCTTGCCCCGAGGAACCTTTATTTAACCGTCGCGCTTTCTATAATCACATCTTGAACCGGCTGATCGTTTGGACCGGTCTTGGCTGACTCAATAATAAGAGCTACTTCCATTCCTTTCACAACTTTTCCGAAAACGGTATAGCTTGGCGGAAGCGCCACTCCGGGGTTCGCGGTCACGATAAAAAACTGGCTGCCATTTGTGTTTGGCCCACTATTGGCCATAGCGAGCGTCCCCTCTAGATATTTCTCGTCTCCCGCGAGTTCGTCGTTAAACCGATAGCCCGGGCCGCCCGTCCCCCATCTTGTCCGCTCCGCAAGGTCTTTTGAAAGCGGATCGCCTCCCTGAATCATAAACCCCTTGATGACGCGATGAAATCTCACCTCGTTGTAAAATCCGCTTTCGGCCAATTTTTTAAAATTTGCCACAGTGTTCGGCGCGGTGTCGGCAAAAAGCTCAAGCTCAATTTCTCCGTAATTTGTTTTTAATACCGCTATTTTACCGGCGACCTTATAGCTTTGTCCGATTGTTGTTTTGTTCATTTTGCTTGCCGAAGCCGTATTCTCAAGCGTAGTCGCCATAAAACGACCTGCTTCGTTCTCGGTTAAATTAATAAAATAATAAATACTAACCAGAGCAGCCGCTATAGAAAAGAAAAACAAAACCCAATTTGTCATTCCGCTTGTGCGCATTTTGTCCGTGTTTACTTTCTATATTTTTTAAAACGGAAAGAAGTGATTTTCCCGCCAACCCCCCTGCCGAAATCGCCTATACCTTTTAAAATATTTTTGATAGCTACTCCTCCCCGCCTTACAAGAGTTTGCTGTTTATCTTTGTGGTGAGTCAATTCGCGGACTATTTCATCCTTGGCCTCATCTATGGCGGCGTAAAGGTCGTCTTTTTCCGCCACGGCGCGCAAATCCTTGCCGGCAATGTGGACATTTATTTCGGCAAAGAAAAAATCTCCCCGCAGATGATGGCGCGTAGTTTTTCCTACCTCTATGGTTGCAAAAGCGCTAGTATCCCCTCTTTTAACAAACTTATCAAGCATTCCCAATCGTTTAGTCGCATAGTCGGAAATAGCCGCGGTCAGCTCCATCTTTGTTGCTTTGATATTGTCTATTTTCATCCCGTTTAGAGGCAGGTCGCGGTCGGCCTGTTCTTGCTTAACCTATATTTGTAAATTGTTTTGCCATTCTTCATAATTTTATTTAGGTCTGTATTTTACACCGTACACCGTGACCGCGGCTTCTAACGGGATTCATTCCTTGGGTTTCTTGAATTATATCAAAAAGCGGGCCGGAGACAAAATCAGTTGATACTAAAAATCTTAGACGGGCTACGGTGTCCGTTTACAAGGCGAATTTTGCCTAAAGGCGTAGCAAGATGAGCTGAAAGAAGCTCTGTGACGCGCCTGTTCGCCAAATTTCTCTCCGCCGGCTCTTTGACCAAAATGGCATAATGGTCAGTTTTAAGTTTTTTCAGTGATTCCCGTTTCGCGCCGGGGGTAACTTTGACGTGAATATACATAATACGAATGGTTACGAATTAGGACGAATGATACGAATAATAAATTGAATTTTATGAATGTGTTAAACACAAATAATTGACTGTACCCGTATTAATAATATATCACGCTTATCAATTTTTGCGTTTTTGCGCTTTTTTTGATAGTATTTTCAAACATTCCGCGGTGGCGCAGTGGTAGCGCAGGTGCCTGTTAAGCACTTGGTCGTTGGTTCGAATCCAACCCGCGGAGTTAAAAGACAAAGCCACCTTAAGGTGGCTTTGTCTTTTAACTCCCTCTGTACGACGAAATCCGAACGCATTTTGAGCAAAATCCCGATGCCAACTAATCGCACGCGCGGAGCGCGTGGTTGTTCGACATACTCATTCCGCCCAACGCCTCGGGAGTACCCTCGGCGTTCCGCCCTCGCCTTTTGCCCCTTCTCCATTCTTATTTTTTTCGCGGGGGGATTTGAAATTGGAATGGGGTGGCAAAAAGGCGGGGCGGGCTTCGAAATGATAGGTTTTGACCTGTCATTTCATATATGATACAC
>ERZ1292629.3924-Hain-H43-01um-R1-3924-length-11167-cov-4_pt1 | contig 10371 bp, 11 predicted proteins | sample MGYA00564399_ERZ1292629 | MGnify/ENA primary metagenome ERZ1292629 (study PRJEB36523, sample SAMEA6512636) | groundwater metagenome | collected 2019-01-08 | study: AquaDiva: Metagenomics assemblies of 32 groundwater samples
ATAAAAAAATAAAAGAATTATTCTCGGCGATGAAGCAAGTTTTGCGCGGAGGAATAGAACTAGGCGGCGACTCAATGTCGGATTATCGCAATATTTTCGGACTACGGGGGCATTTTCAGGAGCGTCACCACGCCTATCAGAAAAAGGGTAACGCATGCGACAAGCGCGGTTGCAGTGGTATAATCGTGAGGAAAATGGTCGGCGCCCGAAGCGCCAATTTCTGTTCAAAGCACCAGTCCCTCTAATATAATAATTAAATGGCAGACAAACCTATTCTGGGAGATCCTATTAAAGACCTGAAGTGGTTTCTCGTTATTTTAGCCGCTATTTGGTTCGTCTGGTTTTTGACCGGCGGTCCCGCGCGCTACGAGACAACGCGCGGAATTTTACTCAAGCCGCCGTCCCCGCTTAGCACCGGAGAAACCTATGGCAATCTTCCGGACGTAAAATTGAAAGTTCCCGAAACCTTAAATATTTTCCTGTCCGGCAATCGCGTGGTGCTCGGTACGCGCACCAACCTAAAATCTGCCGCACCGGAGAGGGAATATATTGAAATAGTCGGAGTGAGCGACACGCCCGTTGATATCACCGGATGGCGTTTGGCCGGAACAAAAGGCGTCTCCGCCGTAATTCCAAAGGGCGTACGCCTGTTTACGGCCGGACAGGTTAATCAAATGAATGACATTTATCTCGGGAAAGGAGACCGCGCCATTATCGTTTCCGGCGATTCGCCCATAGGCGTTTCGCTCCGGATAAACGCCTGTAGCGGCTACCTGGCGCAATTCCAAACATTCATACCGAAAATAAATAATATCTGTCCGTCTCCCCTGGCAAACGACACTCTTAAAAATAACCCGCTCAACAGTTCTTGCCTTAATTACATAGACAAGATGACAAGCTGTACGACGCCGGTATCGGCTCTGCCAACAAATCTCGGGGCGGCCTGTCACGAATTTATTCTCACCCACACCACTTACAATGCTTGCGTAAGCGACAATAAAAACAGCGCCAATTTTTACGAGAACGAATGGCGCGTATACTTGAGTAAAAAAGAGGAGCTTTTCGGAAGCCACGACACCATCAAGTTTTACGACAAGGACGATAATCTTATCGGAACATACATATATTAGAAATTGGAAGTTAGAAGTTAGAAGTTTTATAGAATCTAGGGAAACTTTTCTTATTCGCTTATTCGTACGAATAAGCGAATAAGAAAACTATTTGTTAGCGGTCAAAGAGGCGGAAAAGGGCGATGCCGGCCGCGACTGAGACATTGAGGGATTCTTTTCCTCGCTTGGCATTGCGAGGATGGTGAGCTTGTCGAACCATAAAACCGCGCATGGGAATTTCTATCAGTTCATCGCAGACATCGCGGAGTTTTTTGCTTAAACCAAGCACTTCATTTCCCAAAACAAGCGCGGTTTTCTTCCGCGGGCGCGCGGACTTGTAGTCGCGCGCCCGCGTATCCTGCTCAAGCCCTATGATAAAAACTTTTTCTCTTTTCAGTTTCTTAAAAAGTTTCGCCGTATTTTTCACTTCCTCCCACGGCACAGACATTTGCGCCCCAAGCGCGGACTTGGCAATATCTTTGCGAAACCGGCCAAAACGATCCAGTGGAAGCGGAGTGTAGCCGGAAAGATATATTTTTGAAATACCAACGGCATCAGCCGTGCGGAAAATGGCTCCGACATTGTAGGCGCTGCGTATGTTGTGGAGTATCAAATAAGTTTTTTTGGCCTTGCCCCGTAGTGAATTTGGCAACGGTTTCTTTTTGCGCCCCGCCAGTCGGCGGGGCGCATTGCCAAATTCTACTGCGGGGTTTTCGCGCGCGGGCATAATTTGCTATGATAGCAGTATGTTAAACGCCTTTCCATCACTCCTCGCCTATGGCCTGGCTGGCGCCTTTATTATCCGGATCGTGTTAGGAATACTTTTTGTTCTGGCAGGATTCATAAAAGTATTCCGCAACCGCGAAGAGTGCGCGCGCATTTTCAGAGAAGCGGGGCTGCCTGCGCCGCGGGCGTTTTCAATGGCTACCGGACTGATAGAAATTGCGGGCGGCATCTTTCTAATTGCCGGATTTGGCACGCAGATAGCCGCCATCGTGCTCGCCATCGTAACGCTCGGATTTCTCACCATCAAAATCCGCCAACCTGAACTTCTTCATAACGACGTTACATATTACATACTTATTCTCGCCATGGCGCTCTCGCTTGCCGTCACCGGCGCCGGTTTCTTCGCTTTTGATTTGCCGCTGTAAACGACGAGCAGCTTACAACCGACAACAAACAACAATAGGGTTGCTGTAATTAATTTTTCGTTGTAAGTTGTGGGTTGTTGGTTGTTAATTTTTATACCCGCCCGTAGCTCAGTTGGTAGAGCAGCTCCCTTTTAAGGAGAGGGTCGTAGGTTCGATTCCTACCGGGCGGACATGTAGCGAAGCGGAATGTCCGCCCGAGCAAGCAAACTGCTTTGCTTGTGTGTAGGAATCGAAGACCACAGCAATATTTTGTCAGCAGACAAAATTGCGAGGGGTGGGCTGCGACCGAGGCGAGAGTTGTAGCCGATGAACCCCTACCGGGCGGACAAGTATAAAAAACTAGCAACCACAGCGTTTGTAGGATTTTTTCAGTATTATCCACACGAATTTGGTTGCCATCTCGCGCGTGATTGCTATACTTAAATTAGCCCCGTGGTGCATTCGCAAACCGATAACCTACGCCAAGGTTTTATTTGGCCATTATTATTGTCGGCTTCCGACTGCGCTTCACATTCGTACCTTTAGCTCTTTGGTGCGAACAATTGAAGACAACACCGTAAACACTCCTAACTAGATTGGTCTCCAATCAATCTAGTCCGTCTTTAGACGAAGAAGGCCTGCCTCTGCTAGCAGGCCTTTCTTTATTGAGAATAGAAGTTAGAGATTGGAAATTAGATATTTAGAGAGATTCCAAAAGAAGTTTTTCCAGGCCGATGGAAAAATCACCGATTCCCCTGTGGCTGTCGTGATATAGAGACACCAATCGCGAAGATAAATGTTTTAATTCGTCTTTTGAATAATTATCCGAGAATGCTTTGGCTTTAGTGAGAACAAACGGTTTCAACCCCGTTGTTAGGGCGGTAGGACGCGCGGTTTCTTTCACCAAAAGCATATTTTTTATCTGCCAAAATATAGTACCGTGTATCTCCTCCGGCTCCGACCCGTTTTCAATCGCCCGCAGATAGAGCGTCCAGGCACGCCGCTTGTCCCGCCCACCCACGGCATCCGCAAGGGAAAAGATATTAAAGGCCGGGCGAATGGTTTTTTCTTTGGCCGAAAATACCTGTGCCTTATCTGCACGCTTTTCAAGGGCGGATAGATCCGTTTTGCTCAAAAGGCGCTCATTCACAATGAAAATATTGCCGGACGAAGCAAGTGAGGGAAGTTTTCCAGCTACTGCTTCCTTTATTTCCTTATTTTCAAAAAGGCCGTCCAGAACAACGACGCATTTTTGCGCGAAAAGTCCCTGCCCCAAGGCGAGTTCGTCCAAATCGTAGGCGGCAAAATTTTCCGCCCTCACTTTTACAAACGAGGTGTTCGGATTTTTGCCGAGAAAAAAACTGACCATTTCCTCAAGCTTCCCCGCGCGCCTTTTGAAATCATCTCCGTGTAATACGTAAAGCATAAATGCAGAATATAGAATATTGAATTTAGAATTTAGGAAAAATAGATAAGAAATGGAACCTCTATATTCTACGTTCTAGATTCTATATTCTTGTATTTAAAACCATCTCCGCACGTTCTTTTTGTAGTCGCGGTATTCGTCCCCGTATTTTTCTTCAAGTATTCTTTCTTCTTTCCGAAGAAGCGTGTAGTTAACAAAAATGAACGCCAGAATCGCCGAGAAAACAATCGCCGCCGAGTTCGTAAGAAATCCAAAACCGGCGATGAGAAATGTAAGTCCCAGATAAGTCGGGTTGCGGGTGAAACGATAGGGACCGATGTTGAAGGTGTACGGAGACGCTCCTCCCTCCGCTTCTCTGCGAAAACGCCTTATGCTCCTCTGCGACCAGAGAATAAATAGCGGACCGATGATTAGAAAAAAGACACCGAGTAATTGAGCAACCAATCCGGACATAATGGGAATCGGATAGAGGTAGTGCGAAAAGGCGCCGATGAAAAACAAAATAAGATATACCACGGATGAATTAGCAGCGAGTTCAATAATGCCTGATTTATGCGGTTGTCCGGATGTTTCCATAAACACAGTTTAGCACACGGTTTTTTTGTTGATAATTCGCCGATTTTTAAGGGTTATTTCAATTCTCCCCAATCCTTTCCCAGGGAAACACTGACGGTAACGGGCACTTCCGCGGGGTTTTTTTCTTTGTCTTTGAGCACCGACTCCATCGCTTCCTGAATTATTTTTGACGCTTCTTTTTCGCTTCCCTCTTTCACTTCGTAAATCAATTCGTCGTGGACCTGAAGCAAGAGATATACTTTGTCCAAGAGTTTATGCGCGCGAATGGCATCATCGGCTTTTTTTATGGCTATTTTAATAACATCGGCGGCCGTGCCTTGAAGCGGCGCGTTTACTGCCATGCGCTCCGCCCCGGCGCGGATGTACGGAATCGGCGACTTTATGGCGCCGAAATAGCGGCGGCGGCCGAAGAGCGTCTCGGTATAGCCGTTTTTCACCGCGAAACGTTTTATGCTCTCCAGATAACTCGCGATGGTCGGAAATTTGTCAAAATATTCTTCGTAAAATTGCTCGGCGTCGGCGCGCGTGGTTCCGAGCGCGTCCTTAAGCGCGTTAATTCCCATCCCGTAGAAAATTCCAAAGTTGATGACCTTGGCGCGGCGGCGCATCTCGTGCGTCACTTCGTTTTCTTTCACGCCGAAGACCCGGGATGCTACGGAAGCATGCACGTCTTTCCCTTCTTTGAAAATTCTGATGAAGTCCTTATCGCCGGAAAGGATGGCCGCCACGCGAAGTTCTATCTGCGAATAATCAAACGTGAGCAATTTGTATCCTTCGGCCGCCACGAAAGCGTTACGGATATTTTTCCCGAGTTCGCTTTTTATCGGGATATTCTGGAGGTTGGGATTGACCGACGAAAATCGCCCGGTAGTCGTGCCCGACTGGATAAAATGCGTGTGCAACCGGCCGTCACCGGCAATCAGGGGCGGAATGGCGTCAATGTAGGTGGAAAGAAGCTTCTGGATTTCGCGGTGATTTAAGATTTCTTCAATAATCGGGTGCGCGCCTTTCAATTTGTCCAGTTCGGAGGCGCGAGTGGAGCGAGCGCCGCCGCTTGTTTTCTTCAAGCCCTTGGCCGTGAGATTCATTTTGTCAAAAAGCACTTCGCCAAGCTGTTTCGGCGAATTCACGTTGAATTCCCCGCCGGCCTCTTTCCAGATTTTCTGCTCAATCTTTTCAAGTTCTTTATGGTATTCCACCGAAAGTTCCTTAAGATATTTTTGGTCTATCAAAATACCCCGCTCCTCCACGGCGTGGATAATAGAGATGAGCGGAAGTTCAATATCTTCATAAACATGCTCAAGTTTTTTATTTTTGAGTTCGGCGAAAACTTTCTCTTTGGCCGCAGAGAAAGTTTTTGACCCAGTATGCGCCATAATGTCCTCCATTGCCGGATTGGTTATCTCGGAATTGGCAAGCCAGAGCGCGATGGCCGTCTTTTCAACTTCTTCATCTGAAATTTCCTCCTTTTTCTCCGGAGTATCCGCCGCGCGTCCGACATCCCCGGCAAAAAGCGTTTTAAACCGCTCGTATAAGCTCCGGAATTCAAGTTCGGAAATAATTTTCTCCACCTCCGCTTCGTTCACGCCCTCCCGCCACGCTTCATCCGGCAATTTGAAATCAATCGGCGCGTCTTTCCTTATTTCGGCCAGCGTCTTGGAAAATTCCGCCTCCTCTTCGCCGTTTTGGAGGAGTTCAACTACTCGCTCTTTAATGCCGGCATCTATGAACGCTTGTTTGTCTTTCTTAAGTTTTTTATAAATACTCTCAATGGAACCGAATTTTTGTATGAGAGTAGTCGCCGTCTTCTCGCCTATACCAGAAATACCGATAATATTGTCGGAAGGATCGCCGCGGAGGCCTTTATAGTCCGGCAAAAGTTCGGGCGGGAAACCAAACCGCTCTTCCACCGCTTTTTCGTCATAAAGAATCGTATCGTTTATGCCTTTTTTGAGCGTGTAAACCTGCACACGCTTGTCGTTTACCAATTGAAGCGTATCCATATCGCCGGAGGCGATGACAATATCCGTGTCTTTGTCTTTTTTAAGCTTTTCAACAATCGTGCCCAAAATATCGTCCGCCTCAAAGCCGGGCTTGTCATACATCGGAATATGAAACGCTTTCAAAATGTCGCGTGAGCGTTTCAGCTGATGTATTAAATCATCTTCCGCCTTTACTCTCCCCAGTTTGTAGTTTTCATAGGCCTCATGGCGAAAGGTCGGGCCCGGCAAATCATAGCAGGCAATAATGTAATCGGGCTTCAGGTCTTTAATGATACGGATGAGCATGGCTGTAAGGCCGTAGAGAGCGCCGGTCGGCTCGCCTTTGCTTGTGGAAAAATCCGGCAGAGCGTGATAAGCGCGGTGAATAATGGCGTGAGTGTCGAGAAGTATGAGACGTTTCTTTTTGGGGTCTTTGTCCATTTTGTTACCAGGAAATTTCGCGGGTGGTTTCGTTTACATGTTTGAATTTTATTTCGCGCGCATCTTTCGGCAGCAATCCTTTTATGCGCTCCGGCCATTCAATGACGATTAAATTATGCGGGTCAGCCAAAAGTTCGTCCCAACCGAGCACGCGGAGTTCTTCTTCGTTGTCTATCCTATACGCGTCAATATGAATCAAATGGCGGAACGGTTTCCCCGGCGGGAGTTTGTATATTTTTTCAATGACGAATGTCGGGCTCAAAACCGTGTCCGAAACGCCTAAGCGTTTGGCCAGCGCTTTCACGAAAACGGTTTTTCCGCTGCCTAATTCTCCCGAAAGCCCAAGCATGGTGGCATGAGCGGGATGCCTTTCAGCCAAAAATTCGCGGACAATTTTCTCCGCGCAATTTTCCGTATCCCCTATATCGCAAAGTTTGTTCACCCTCTAATTCTAGCACCCCGTAGTAGAACCTCGATAATCTCGGTTCACTACGGGGCAAAGCGCGGGCAGGAACGAAAAATCCTCCGCTTAGGCGGAGGATTTTTCGTTCTAATTTTTATCTTTTATTTTTGAGCTTTTAATTTTTCCTTATCCTTATAACTGCCGTAAAGATTGCGGGAAAGAACCGCCAGAATAAAGATAATGGTAGTGAGGACAAGCCATCCCAAAAGCGTGTTCGGAAAGAATCCGCCGGCGCCGAAGAGAGCCAGCGCGGCGTTCGTTCCAGCCACGCAATTCGGTTTTTGCAGAGTGTAGGCGATTGTCTCTTCCTGAGTCCCGCTTGCGCGCGTATAAACAACATCAGCTGTAGTTACAATAGTCCCGTCAGAAGTCGGGGTCTCTGCTACAACAACTTTCACCACTACAATTCCGCTCTCGTTAGAATTAAGAGCGTCTATCGCAACCGTAACCATATTGTCCTTCTTGGAGAAAGTTCCTTTGCTCACGTCCTGATAAGTAAGTTCCTTCGGCAATGACACGCGGAGAATGACATCTTTCAGAGTTTCGTTGCTCGCGTTCGCATAATTCACCGTGAGTGTGGCGTAGTCGCCCCGGCAAATGCCTTCATTGTCGCTCGTAATAGTCAGATTAATGAGCGACGGCTTAGCGATTGAGGTCTTGGCGACAGCAGTACTGGCATAGTTTGCGGCGATAGGTGCCGCAACCGGATTAGCGGTTACAAAGCTCACAATATCACCTTTGAAAATGCCGTATTGATTCTGTCCAACCGCGCGGTAGTAATAGGTCGCGTTAGGCGAAAGATTGCTCAAGATTTCATTAAAGATATTGGTCGTATTACCGCCGACATTTTTGGTCTGTGTCGTATTTCCAAGTGCGCTTGTCGCGCCCCATTCAAACCAGCCGTTTGACGGCGTGCCGGTATTTTGCAAAACAACCTGCCCGTTCATTCTCGCGCCGGTAAGCGTAACTGACGATGCGAGATTGGTCACCGCGACCGTCTGTGCGGCGCCGGAATAGGTCTGCGTACCCGTACCATAGTTGTAATTGTAGCTGCCTTGAGAACCAGCGGCACCGGTCGTAAAACTCATAACCTGACCGTAAGTATTTCCACTATTTGCCTGCGCCACCGCACGATAGTAATAAGTGGTATTAGCCACCAAATTGATTACATTATCGCTCCATGTGCCGGCATACGACTGATTGGCTTTGTTGGTCGTATTGGAAAGGGAATATTGATTGGTTCCCCATTCAAACCAACGCACGATACTGCCGTTGCCATTCGGGTCAATGTAGCCGTTCAGAACCGCGAAGTTTCCGCTGACGTTTGGAGAATAAGTATTCACCACCGGCTGATTGCCGTAAGTATTGCTGTTGTAGTAATTACCGCAGTAGTTGCCCGTACATCCGTAAGGGTATGTATTGTTGTAGTTGGTATTTCCGCTACCGTAAACCATATTGCCCCAGCCGGGAGCCAAACCGCCAGTGGTGAAAGGATAGAAATAAGTTCCCCAGCCAATATTTGACTGGGACAGAACATATATTTGCCCGTAATAATTAACGCCGTTTTGACTAGCCACAGCGCGATAATAATAAGTGGTATTAGGTGAAAGATTGGCAAGAGTGTAACTGAAACCCATCGGGCCGCCGTAACTTTGAAGTGTCGTAGTGCTGCCCAAGGGGACACTTGAATTCGTACCCCATTCAAACCCGGCGCTCGTATTGGCCACGCCCTGCGGGTCAACATAGCCGTTCAAAATGACGCTTGAAGAAGAAAGTCCCGTGATGTTATAGGTAGTAACAGTCGCAGCGGCTGAAGCAAAACCGATACCCACACTCACGCTCATAACCAAAATAGCGGAAGTAATTCCGGCTGTAATGGCGATATTCATTAGCGTTTTCTTTATAGTGATGTTTTTCATAAGTCCGAGCTTGGGTTTGGGCGCATTCTGAGACACAAACGCCTCCAAACGATTATCGTTGATACCCTTATCTTATATCATATAAAAGTAAGGATGTCAATAGGTATTCTTCTCCCCTAAAAATGTCCTAAATACTCTTTTAAACCATCAATATTTTGCTGTTGTTAATATTAATGGCTTAAAAAAGTGCGGGGGAGGTATGGTTTTACCCATGTCCCCCGCTTTGTTTTTACACAGGCCCTAACGGCGCGTGTTTATATCCGAAACCGCTCCCGCGGATATCGATTGATTAAAACGGCCTGCTGGTCCAGCCGTTGCCGAACTGCATGTTGCCCCAGCCGGAACCCAAACCATTAGTGTTGAGATTCGGTACAACGACTGAGGCGTTCGGGTTGCCGTAAATCAGCCCTCCGCCAGTACCCAAACCGCCGGTGTTAAATCCAAACGGAGACCACCATCCCCACGGCCCAAAACCGCAGTTCCAGTTATTTCCCCAGCAGACGCCGAAAGAAACCTGGCCGTAGTCCCGGTTTGTAGCGGCGCCCGGAACAGCCACGACACCGTCAGACAAACGGGTGATGGGAGTGGCGGAAGTTATTTTCCAGCCCTCGGCGTTTGGGGAGACCGTTGCCATATTGCCCTCCTCGGCATTTGAAGAGGTTGTTGCGGTCCCCACGACCGGCTGGCTGTCTTTGGCTTGGTTGGAGCTCTCACTCTTTTCGCCGCCAAACAGCGAGGAAATTGGGAAAAGGCGCATACTGCCGCAGCCGGACAAGCTGGCTACTGAAAGCAAAACTGCAAACGTAACAAGGAACTTCATATTCCCTCCTTCCAAAAAATTAAGGGTTGCTTCAAGCTATTTGTCTTTTATCATATTTCTAGGTACTTGTCAAACAAGGTTAATATCTGCCATCGCAGTTTGATTTGAATTGAATATGAAATCGGCCGGAACTGTGTTCCGGCCGATTGAAGTTGGGCGCGTTAGCACCCGAACATTTTCCTCGGTCCCTCCATGGACCCGAGATACCCCCCGCATAAAACATTTCGCATATCGTCGCTCCCGTAAGGCCGCGGAGTTTGCGGATACACGGGTGCGTATTCTTTGCCCGCCGGAGCATAGGTTTGCCCGTCGGCTTGATAGGTACCCGGCGCGGTGATGGTCGGGCAAATCGCCCGACGCAGAGTGAACTTTTGAATTTCACTCTGCTTTTCTTCCTTCCCGTCAACGACCCGGGATTTCTCCATGCTTATCAGTTCGTCGGATTCGTGCATTTCGCACGAGACCGGCACGGTCTTTTTCACTTCAAGCTTAACCACCCGGCCGT
>ERZ1292629.4377-Hain-H43-01um-R1-4377-length-10371-cov-5_pt1 | contig 10371 bp, 12 predicted proteins | sample MGYA00564399_ERZ1292629 | MGnify/ENA primary metagenome ERZ1292629 (study PRJEB36523, sample SAMEA6512636) | groundwater metagenome | collected 2019-01-08 | study: AquaDiva: Metagenomics assemblies of 32 groundwater samples
GCCCACTTGCTGTGTCCCGCCATATGAAATCAGAATACTTTACAACAGTCGCTCGTTCAAATCGCTCGGAGGGGTTTTGCCCACGTGCTCGTAGGCCGCTTTGGTGGCGACGCGGCCGCGGGGGGTACGTTCGATTAGGCCCAGTTGCAGGAGAAACGGTTCGTGCACTTCGGAGACCGTGGTCGGTTCTTCGGCCAGCGCCGCGGCGAGCGCGTTGACGCCGGCGGGGCCGCCGTTGAATCTCTCAATTAAGACAGTCAAAAGTTTTCGATCGAGCGGCGTCAGGCCCAGCGCGTCCACCTCGAGCATGCCGAGCGAGTCGTCGACCATTGCTTTGGTAAGTTTTGAGCGCTTGAGTTGGGCGTAGTCGCGGGCGCGCTTAAGCAGATAGTTGGCGGTGCGCGGCGTGGCACGGGCGCGCTTGGCTATCTCTTTTACTCCTTCTTTATCTATCTCAACTTCCAAAATCTTCGCCGAACGCTTAACGATTTTTGCGATGTCCTCCTCGCTGTAAAACTCGAGCCTGAAGGTGCCGCCGCTAAAGCGCGAGCGCAGGGGGGCCGAGAGGTCGGCGACGCGCGTGGTGGCGGCGATGAGCGTAAAGGGAGGCAGGGGCAACTCGATGGTGCGCGCACTCGGGCCCTTGCCGATGATGATGTTGAGCACGCCCGACTCCATGGCGGGGTAGAGCACCTCTTCGATGGCGTGGCTAAGCCGGTGTATCTCGTCGATAAACAAAATGTCGCCGCCCCCGAGGTTGGTCAAAAGCGCGGCGAGGTCGCCGACTTTCTCGATGGCCGGGCCCGAGGTCGAGCGCAGGGTGCCCCCGAGCTCGCGGGCAATAAGGTGCGCGAGCGTCGTCTTGCCCAAGCCCGGCGGCCCGTAAAAAAGGATATGTTCGGGCGGGGATTGCCGCTCTTTGGCGGCGGCAAGGAGCACGTGGAGGTTGTTTTTGATGCTCTCTTGCCCGACGTACTCGTCCCACGAGGAGGGCCGCAGGGTAGCGTCCAAAAATACGGGTTCGGGGCCGGTGGCAGGGGCTTCTTTTGAGGAGCTTGACATAAAAATATTAGTATGCTAGGATGTGCTTAGTTGGGAGGAATACACCCTCAAGCAATACACCTTTACCGGTTCAGGAGTTTAATCGAGGACAGTCCGGCGCTTGTTTTATACAAATCCGCGGGGCTTATCCTTAGATTTTATCTCCACTTCTCGCACGCGCGAGATGCGTATTGCTTGGTGGTGTACTCCGCCTAACCTCATTCAACTTTACACCCGAGAAACCGCAACGCAACGTTGCGGTTTTTCTATTGTGTGGCCTCCGGTTATGCGAGTGCGTCGAGGTCGACGACGCGACGCAGTTCGTCCAGGCTCGTGACGCCACGCAAAATTTTGATGATGCCGTCCTCGGGCATGGTGGGGATGCCTTGGGGTTTTGCGGCGGCGGCCACCTCGCGCTCGCTCGGCTTACTGCGCAAAACCTCTTCGACGGCGCGGTCCATGAACACCGCCTCAAAGATGCCGATGCGGCCCCTGTAGCCGCGACCGTGGCACGCCTCGCATCCTTGTGGGTTTGCATCCCAAACATTGGCCGTATCGCCGGGCACCAAGGAGTGGTCGGTGACGCCTTTTAATATCCGGTCGATAAGTGCGCGCTCCTCGGCACTGGCGGGGCGCTGTTTTTTACACTTTTCGCAGAGTTTGCGCACGAGGCGCTGGGCGAGTGCAACGTTGACCGAGGAGGAAAGCACCTTTTCGGATACACCAAGGTCGATAAGGCGGGGGAAGGAGCCCGCGGCGTCGTTGGTGTGGAGCGTAGAGAACACCAGGTGGCCGGTGAGCGCGGCGTTGATTGCCGTTTCGGCCACCTCGGCGTCGCGGATTTCGCCGACCATGATGATGTCGGGGTCTTGCCGCAGTGCCGAGCGCAGGCCGTTGGCGAAGGTGTAGTTTTTTTTGTCCACCTGGGTTTGCACGACGCCCTGCAGGTGATACTCGATGGGGTCCTCGATGGTAATTATTTTTGTTTCGGGCTTGTTTATTTTGCGCAAGAAGGCGTAGAGCGTGGTGGTTTTGCCCGAGCCGGTCGGGCCGGTCGTCAGTATCATGCCGTTGGGTTTTTGAATTTCTTTTTCAATCCGCTCGCGCAACTTTTGCTCGAGCCCCAACTCCTCGAGCGGTACGCCGATAGACTTCGGGTTGAGTATGCGGAGCACCACCGTCTCGGCGTAGTTGCCGGGGAGTACCGAGGTGCGCAACTCAATCTCGTCGCCTTTGATTTTAATAGAGAAGCGCCCGTCTTGTGCGTCGCCCGCCACGTTGAGCTTGAGCCCCGACAGGAGCTTGAGGCGGCTGAGCATCAGCCGGTAGGTTTCGTGGTCGAAGGTAAGCACGTCGATGAGCACGCCGTCGAGCCGGTAGCGCAGTCTAACCCTGGCATCCTCCGGCTCAAAATGGACGTCCGAGGCGCCGGTGGCAAGCCCGCCCGCCAAAACAACTTCGAGTATTCGCGTGATGCGGTAGGCGCGCTTAAGCTCGACCGCTTCTTGTATCAGTTTGCCGATGTCCGGGAGGCCCGTGACTTTGGTCAAAAGTTCTTCGAGCTCTTCGTTTGAAAGTTCAAAAACGCCCGCCTTGGTCTGCGTGGCGTAGGAGAGGTCGGCGTAGCGCTGATAGGCGCGTGCGAGGCTGGCTTGCGAGCACATAAAGATAGTCACCGTGTAGCCCTTTTCGGTCAGCTTTGCGGTCAGCTTTTTGACCGCCGGATTTTCGGGCGCGCGCACCGCCATCGAAAGGCGCTTACCGACAAGGCCGAAGACCGCCGCCTCGGCGGCGCGCGCCTCATCTTCGGTCAAGAGCCGCAAGGCATCGACGTTGACCGCCACAAGCGAGAGGTCCACGTACTCGACGCCGTATTTGTGGCTAAGTACTTGCGCGAGCTCCTCCTCCTCTTTGCGGCGGAGGAACTCTATGTGCTTTTCCTGTTCTTCATCGGCAAAGACCACCATGGTGTATATTCTACCTCATGGCTCGCGTTGCTTTGGGAGGCTTGTCTGAGTTTGCGGGGAACGTGCTTGCCACTATTTGGATGTCCTACTCCGCCAAGGCTTCGAAGGACACAGCATATATTGTCGCGCTTAAGGGAGATTTAGGCGCGGGCAAGACTACCTTTGTACAAGCGCTGTGCAAGCGGCTCGGTATTAAGGATACGGTACAGAGCCCCACGTACGTATTGATGAAAAGCTACCCGCTCGCAGGCCCCCTGACGAGCTTTGGCGCGCCGCGGCGGTTTAACCGGTTGGTGCACATCGACGCCTACCGGCTAGAGAACCCCGCGGAGTTTGCGGCACTAAAGCCCGAGCAGTTTTTGGACGACCCGAAAGCGCTGGTGGTGGTTGAGTGGCCCGGGAGGCTAGGGCGGGCCATCCCGGCGGCGGACCTTACGATTAATTTTTCGTCGCAAGACGCGGGGGAGGGAGAGCGGTATATTGAGGTGGTATGAAAAAGCGTCTGGTTATACTCGATACACACGCGATACTGCACCGTGCCTATCACGCGTTGCCTGACTTTAGCTCGAGCAAGGGCGAGCCGACGGGCGCGCTCTACGGGCTTGTCTCGATGCTGGTGCGTATCATCACCGACTTGCGCCCCGACTACATCGCGGCGGCGTTTGACTTGCCCGGGCCGACCTTCCGCGACGCGGCGTACAAAGAGTACAAGGGTACGCGCGCTAAAACCGAGGACGCGCTTATACACCAAATTAAGCGCTCGCGCGACGTGCTCGGCGCCTTCGGCGTACCGCTCTACGATGCCGAAGGCTTCGAGGCGGACGACGTGGTGGGCACCATCGTCGAGCAAATGAAAAAGGAAAAGGACCTCGACCTCATTATTGCTTCGGGCGACATGGATACCCTGCAACTGATTGACGACAAACGCGTGCGGGTCTACACCCTGCGCAAAGGACTCACCGACACGGTCATGTACGACGAGGCGGGGGTGGTGGAGCGCTACGGCTTTGGCCCAAGCGCGGTGCCCGACCTTAAGGGTATCGCGGGCGACGCCTCGGATAACATCAAGGGTGTGCCGGGGGTGGGCGAGGGGAGCGCGCTGAAGTTGTTGCAGACGTACGGCACGCTCGAAAAGATTTATGCGGCCATAAAAAAAGAGGGCGTCGACAAGGTGGCCGAAAAGGCTGCGGTGCAAAAGCGTTTTGTGCAGTTAATGGCCGGCAACAAAGAGGAGGCACAATTTTCTAAAATGCTCGCGACCATCCGCCGCGACGCGCCGGTCGACTTTAAACTCCCGGCCAAAACGTGGAGGGAGGGTGCCGAGTCGAAGGCGGTGCTCGACATGCTCAACGAGTTCGACTTTCGTTCGCTAATCCCGAGAGTTAAGCAGGTTTTGGGTGGCGGAGGAGAAACAGTCGGCCAAAATAGTCTGGTTGAGGCGGAGCCGACCCGAGGACTTTTTGGACGCGCTGTTTCTCCGGAGATATTTGAACAAGCGGCGCTGGCGGTATGGGTGCTCGACACCAACACCACCGAGCCGACGCTCGAGGACATCGCGCGCATCGGCAAGTCGGAGAGTTTTGACGAAGCTTTTGCCAACCTCAAAAAACAGATTCATGACAAAGAGCTCGACTTCGTGTACGAAAAGATAGAACTGCCGCTGACCCCCGTCTTGCGTCGGATGGAGAAGCGCGGGGTAAAAATCGACAAAGCATTTTTGGAAAAACTTTCGAAAGAGTACACCACAGAGCTCCAAAAAATAGCCGCGCGGATTTATACGGCCGCCGGCGGGGAGTTTAATATCGCGTCGCCCAAGCAACTCGGCGAGGTTCTCTTTGACCGGCTTGGCCTCATCGCCAAAAAGAAAACCGCCGGGGGAGCACGCTCGACGCGCGAGTCCGAGCTCCAAAAGCTCGCCGGCCATCACCCGATTATCGAAGACATTCTGTCGTACCGCGAGCTGGCCAAACTGCTCTCGACCTACATAGACACCATCCCCGCCCTGCTCGACAACCAAGACCGCCTGCATACGACGTATATTCAAGCGGGTACCACGACCGGCCGCGTCGCTTCGCAAAACCCCAACCTGCAAAATATCCCGATTAAGACCGAGCTTGGGCGGGCCATCCGCCACGCGTTTGTCGCCGACAAAGGGATGGCGCTCGTGGCCTTTGACTACAGCCAGGTCGAGCTGCGCATTGCGGCTATCCTTTCGGGCGACGAGGGGCTGGCGGAGATATTCCGCAACGGACGCGACGTCCACACCGAGGTCGCCTCGCGCGTCTTCCACGCTAAGCCGGAAGATGTAACCTACGAGATGCGCCGCCGCGCCAAGGTTATTAACTTCGGCATCCTGTACGGCATGGGAGTCACGTCGCTCCAGCAAAGTTTGGGCACCAAGCGCGCTGAAGCACAGGAGTTTTATAACCAGTACTTCGCCGCCTTTCCTAAACTGAGCGCGTACATGGACGACACGATAGCGCAGGCGAGCAGGCTCGGCTACACGCAGACCCTGTTCGGCCGCCGGCGCTACTTCGACGGGCTTAAGTCGCCGATACCGTACGTCAAAGCCGCCGCCGAGCGCATGGCGCTCAATGCGCCCTTTCAGGGCACAGCGGCCGACCTGTTTAAGCTTGCGATGTTGCGCGTCGACGAATATCTGCAGGCGGACAAGCGCGGCTACCTGCTCCTGCAGGTGCACGACGAGCTGGTGTTTGAGGTAGAAAAAGACGCGGTCGGCGACATTGCGCCTAAGCTCAAAGAAATCATGGAGAACGTTTTCCCCGAAAAAGAGCGCCGCGGCATACCGGTTACCGTCGAAGGCAAGGCCGGTAAAAATTGGGGCGATATGCAAAAACTATGATAGTCGTATCGGTAGGACAAAACAAAAAAGGGGAGGAGTTTGCGTGGGAGGCCGTCTCGCGCGAGGAAATCGCCGCGCTCGCCTCGACTACGGCGCTCTTCGGCGGCGCGCAGACCTTTGTATTGCGGGGGGCGCTTGCAAGCGAGCGGGGCGGGGAGTTTTTGGATATGCTCGATGTTTTTGCCGAGTCGCCCCACACGTTTATTTTTGTGGAAGAGAAATTGCTCAAAGCGCCGACCATGGCGCTCGAAAAAGCGGGGGCAAAAATCGAAGTTTTAAAAAAATCCGCCCAAGGCGGATCGGCCTCGGGCCGAGAACGGGGTTTTGACCCATTTGGGCTGACCTATGCGCTCGCTAACCGCGACCGCAAAAAGCTGTGGCTCGCGCTGTCGCAGGCCCTGCGCGCGGGGGAGAAGGCCGAGGCCGTGGCGGGGCTGTTGGCATGGAAGGCCCGCGCGATGGGCGACGCCAACCTCTCGCGGCAGTTGACCTGGATGTACCACGACAGCCATCGCGGCGCCGGGGACTTGGAATTGTTGCTTGAGAAATTTACCTTAACGTTGTAAAGTTTTAAAGCATTTGCGCCCGTAGCTCAGTTGGTAGAGCGGCTCCCTTTTAAGGAGAAGGTCGGGGGATCGTAACCCTCCGGGCGCACAAAATTTATCAGGTGTATATGCTATACTGTCCGCATGGAACAGCACGGAACATTCCCCATAGTATTGCAAAAGGAAAAGGGGGGTGGATACTCTGTTACTAACCTCGCGCTCGAAGGATGCTACAGCCAGGGCGAGACGGTGGAGGAGGCGCTTGCAAACATCAAGGAGGCAACGCTTTTGTGTCTTGAAGATGAAAAAACTTCTACAGTGGAAAACGAGGACGTAAGCCTCCATTTAATTACGGTTTAGCCTATGCCGAAGCTGCCCGCACTATCCGGCGCGGAGATGATTAAAATTCTTGAGAGAAAGGGCTACTCGCAAATGCGGACAAGGGGTAGTCATGTGCGGCTCTACCCTCCTAACTTCCTTCCCGATGCAAAAAAGATTACTGTTCCGCTCCATAAACAACTCAAAGTAGGCACACTCTCTGACATTATGAAAGACGCAGGACTGACCGTAGAGGATTTAAAGTAGGCTTCCGATTTCGTACCATAGGGCGGACTGGAGTTTTTAAAGCGCGATGTCGAAGGCGAACGCACCGGCGCCGGTTAAAAGGAGCGACAAGCAGATAACCAAAAGCAGGAGCGAGGTAATGTGCGAGAGCGGGAAGACCCGCGGGTACCGGCCTCTCCACACCGTACTCTTGAGCGCCAAAAGGCCGCCCACGAGCGCCGCCCACTGGGTGTAAAGCCCAAGCAAAAGACCGAGCGCACTTGCCGCGCCGAGTAAAATCAAAACCCACACAATCCACGCGCCGCTCCCCACGAAAGAAAAAGATATTGCCGCAAGTTCATCGCGGCGGTGCCACTGCACATACGCGGCATAGCCGAGCACAAGCGCCGCGGCGACGCGCAGGAGGGTCGGGGCAAAAATGCCGTAGGTTAAAAGATCGGGAAAGGGGTTAAGCATTTTTATTGTTGTTGATTATTGTAATCGACCGTCGAGCTTGCAAAGTCGGGGCCGTAGGCGTTGCCGGCCCCCACAGGCGGCGGCGGTTGGAGAAATACTCCGCGCAGGTCGGCCTTGCCGGGGCCGCCGTTTGCGTACCACAGGACGATAAGAAACACGAGCCCGACCACCACAAACATAAGGTCGCTCATCGGTCCGCCGCCCTTCGGTGCCTCGTCGTCAGCCATGCATTAATGATACCCCAACTTTACGAGCTCCTCGCCGACTACTTTGGCGTCACTCCACGGCTCTTTTGTGCCGCGCGGCCCCATTAAGTACGGGTCGGTGCCTTTGCCCGCGATGAGCACCGCATCGCCCTCCTTGGCTTGCGCCAGCGCCAAGGCGATCGCTTTGCGGCGGTCTACTTCGGTTACGGGTTTAATGCGCGAAAAACCTTGCGCGATTTGCGCGGTTATCTCCTTTGGGTCTTCGTCGTAGGAGTCGTCGTCGGTGAGGTATGCCATGCCACAAAACTCGTCGGCAACCTTGCCCATTGCGGGGCGCTTCCACTTATCGCGCCCGCCGCCGGTTGCGCCGAAGACAGCTGTTATTTTTTTGTTTTTAAATGTTTCAAACAATGCGCGTAATGAGTCCGCCGTGTGTGCGTAGTCGACCACCACGTCAAACGGTTGGCCCTGCACGATACGCTGGACCCGCCCGGCTATGGGACCAACGTGCTCGAGCGCTTTTTTCATTGTCTCAAGCGGTAGGCCGAGCGCTTCGCCGAGCGCGAGCGCGGCCAGGCAGTTTTTGAGGTTAAAGAGCCCGGGCAAGGGGACCGAAAAGAGCGTTCCGCGCCACACAAAGCGGATGCTTTTGTCGTCGGTATTGTACGGCTCGGCGTCGGCAAGACGAAAGGGCGCCTTGATGTCAACCGCGACTTCAAAAAATTTTTCTCCCCACGGGTCGTCCGCATTGGCGACCATGACGCGCGGGCGCTTAGGCGACTCCGCCAGCGCGCGGGCCAGCGACAATTTGGCGTCGGCATATGCCTCCATCCCGCCGTGCGACTCGAGGTGCTCGGGGGAGAGGTTGGTAAAGACAAGCGCGTTAAGCGAGACGCCTTTGTGGCGGTATTGCCGCGCGCCCTCGCTCGTCATTTCGATGACGGCGTGGGTACAGCCGGCCGTCACCGCACGCCGCAAAAACTTTTGCAAGAAAAAACGCCCCGGCATGGTCATTTTATAAAGGTTCGGCTCCTCCTCTTCGCCGATAATAAAATGAATGGTCGAGGCGAGCGCGACTTTTTGGCCCGCACCGCGCAGAATCGCCGCGACAAGTTCGGCCGTGGTCGACTTACCCTTGGTGCCGGTAACTGCTATGACCGTAAGTTTGCGCGACGGGTAGCCGTAGTAGGCCGCACCGAGCGCGGCGAGTAAAAGATGGTAGGCGCCAAGTACCGGTTCGGGCAAAAGCGAGCGGATAAAACTTTTCATAATAATTTCTATACCACGGAACGGCTCCCGAGGTGCCGCAGGGCGGCCGAGAGCCGCTCTTTGACTCCCGCCGAGCCTTCGTCTTTAAGGTCTTTGAGCGCACGGCGCGCCTCGGTGGCGCTGTAACCGAGCGCCATCAGGGCCTCGACAACCTCGCCGTCGCCGCCACTGCCGACCGAAAGTCCGGCCGCCGCGTGCTGGGCCGCCAGTTTGTCGCGCAGCTCGACCACGATGCGCTCGGCGCTTTTTTTGCCGAGACCGAACACCTTGGTGAGCGCGCCTGCGTCGCCCGCGGCGATGGCACGCCGCAGGGCCGCCGGTTCGGCGACGCCAATGATGGCGAGCGCGGTCTTGGGGCCTATGCCCGAGACGCTCATCAATTGTTTAAAAAAGGCCAGCCCCTCTTCGTCGGGGAAGCCGTAGAGGTCGATGGCGTCGTCGCGCACGGCGGTGTGTATATACAGGGAAACCACGCCCTTGAGCTCGGGCAAAACAAGGAGCGGCACGCGCACCGAGTAGCCCACGCCCTGGACCTCGATAATTAGCTGACCGTCGCTACTGCCGGCACCGACCGTCCCCGTGAGCTTGCCTATCATGCCCTAAGTATAGTAGTATCGCTTGCGTATGGCTATAACCACTTCGGCTAAGAAGGCGCACCGCGCGGGCTTGCGCAAAAAGGCGTTTAACGATGCCCGCAAAAAGACCCTGCGCGACGCGCTCAAGAAAGCGCGCACCGCAACCAAGGGCGACGCGGCGTCGCTCGCGGCGGCTTATAAGGCGATAGACAAGGCACTCAAGCGCGGCATCATAAAGAAAAACACCGCCGCCCGCCGCAAGGCCAAGGTCGCCAAACTCCTTAAGAAGTAAACAAAAACTCCCCGGTAAGGGGAGTTTTTATATGAACCGTTTCAGGCAGTAGAGTGCCAATGTATTAAAACAAATCCTTTTTTCGTACCGTCTTCTGTTTCCATAATTAGATCTTGCTCAAGAGGCTCTTCGGAAGTTATTTTGTAGAATCTTTTTGGGTGTTCGCTTTGGTCAAACTGAGGTTTGTGTTTGAGGGTGCCTAGGCAACTTTGCATAAGTTCATCAAACTCTGGCTTACCTACTTCAACCACCGAACGTTTCTCCCAAAAGTGGCTCATATTTTCAGTGTTGTTTAATCGTACAAGGCCACCTTCCTCCATCGCAAAAAAGTAAAATATTTCAGGGTCAATAGGAGGTGTATTGGTTGTATAACCTCTTACGATTGATACGAATTGTTCGGAAGAGGAATCTGTAAAGTCGTCTGGAGAGAAAGAGTTTGACACCACAATATGATATCCACTATCCTTTTTATTTTCATTAAAAAGTTTTTGAACCAACTCTAGTGAATTTTTCATAAGAAAATTATACACCCAAAACTTGTGCCCCCGCGGGGAATCGAACCTCGAATTCAGGCTTCGGAGGCCTGCGCTCTA
>ERZ1292629.1733-Hain-H43-01um-R1-1733-length-20370-cov-9_pt1 | contig 10365 bp, 19 predicted proteins | sample MGYA00564399_ERZ1292629 | MGnify/ENA primary metagenome ERZ1292629 (study PRJEB36523, sample SAMEA6512636) | groundwater metagenome | collected 2019-01-08 | study: AquaDiva: Metagenomics assemblies of 32 groundwater samples
TTATACCGATAAAGACTTTATTATGACCGATAGGACTCCAAGTTTTGCCCGGTAGGGCTATTGCGCAAAGGGCGGAGGGGACATACAAGCATTCAACTCTGACAATTATCGCCTCCGTCATTACAACTCTCATAAAAGAGCACCATGGAATCTCTGGCACAAAAAACCTGTTTAAGAGAGTTATATAAAGTCTCAACCTGAGCGTCAAAGAGGAAGGTCATGGAAAGAGATAACCATCAACAATTACATAGGCAACTGATTTCCATCGAGAAACGGCCTTGTCAGCGGTGCGGCAGTCTTGATGACTTGGAATTGCACCGCCTTGTCCCACGTCTGGGCTATGTCCAAGATAACGTGGTGGTGCTCTGCCGGCCTTGCCATATCGAGAGAGAGCACTACCAGGGTAAGTTCAAGGTAGGCGATAAGATATTCCTCAATGGCAGAGCGCCTGATTACATTGTCCTAAAACGATACCGCCCCCGCACCATCATCGCAATCCGCTATAATCGTGAGAAGGAGTGTAATTTCTATACTCTGGGATCGAATGGCCGGGGAGCCTGCAACGGCGAACCTGCTTCAAACGGCTTTGCCACTTATGAGTTTCGTTCCTATCAGCTCCATCCCTGGCAGAAAGCCAGCTCTACTGGACGCCCCAATACCAAACGAGGCTATACACGGCACCTGGGCATAGAATTGGTATGCCCAGACCCTGATGTGTCGGTTCTTGCGAGCCACAAAACTTATGAAGCTAATTAGCAGAAAAGGAAAGAAGGAGGAGCAACATGGCAAAGGGCATTTGCTGCTGGTGCAGTAGACATTTAGTAAGCGGAAAGGTGGCACCATTAAATCACCCACGCACCCCACGGGCAGTGTGCCCAGACTGCCAGCCAATTGCCATCAAGGAGCGATGTAACATCGGATGTGTCTCTGAGACTTGCTGTCTGGCAGAGAGAAAAGGGAGGTGAAACATGCTAACCAGAAAGGACTATCTGGTTTATAGAGGGGCTGGAGGATTATCTACTCACAAGTGAATATGTGCCGAGTGTCGGAATAAGACGATAAGCGTGAGTTCTCGAATCTTTGCCCCACACAGAGATGTGGTAGCCGAGAGTGCCCCAGTCGAAAGTCTGGGGATGGTAAAGAGCAGAAATGCTTGTGGCTTTTGGGGGATTTCCTCAAGTTAGTAAAAGAGAGGTCTGGGCTTGAGGCTAGACCAGAATGAAGCCAGCGAAGAGAACAGTGCAAGGATGAAAGAGCCTTGCCTCGGCATTATGAAGATAGAAAGGAAGGAGGGAAATTGGGTGAAACTGATAGCGAGGATATTTGTAACGATTGGAATAGCGGTGGTAATATCAGGGATAATAAAGGCTTGTTTGTAGAACTGAAGAGGCAAGGAGATTGAAAGATGGTGGCAACCGATAGTTTAGTTCGCCTGCGTCTGCTGACACACAACAGCAGACTCGTTGACTCCTACAAAGAGCTTGGGCTTACCGTCCCGAGACTGTCTCGGGCCACTGGTATCAATACCAACTGCTTGAGCCAGATTATAAATCTGCGCCGCCTACCCACTGATGAACAACAAATTAAGATTGCTGTTGCCCTGGGTAAGCTTACTGATTATCTCTTTCCTGAAGAGTTACTCAAGGCAATATCACTAGGTGTCTTCCATAAGCGAACAGCCGTGCTCGCCACTCCAGAGGTAATCTATTTGAGCCAGGTGCAAAGTTCCCGACTGCTCACTGATGGAGGCATAGAAGAGAAAGAGGACGAGATGTTCCACAAGCAGCTGGCAACAAGTTTAGACGTGGCGCTGTCCACATTGAGTGAAAAAGAACAACTTGTCCTGCGACTGCGCTATTCAGACTCTAGTGAGTCGAGAACACTCGATTCAGTGGCACAGGAGATGGGTGTTACCAGAGAACGTATTCGGCAGATAGAGGCAAAGGCTCTGCACAGGCTGAGACACCCAAGCAGGTCAAAAGGCTTAAAGACCTTTTTGGACCTACAGGATGGAAAAACGAAGGGATTAAAGAAAGGAGTTTTATGAAGTTCTTCTACCTATTCCTCATCGGTTGGCGATACTACAAGGTAGGGTCTGTTATCGTAATGTGCCATCCGAGACGATGGGCGCTGCCCTTTGCCCTTACTGTGTCCGAAGCCGGTGGTTCCACCAAAGTAAGACTGAACAGGTATATCTGGATTGGTATCTTTTGTGTTACATTCAGGATAACCGCTGGATATTACAAGCTAAATAGGGGTCGGCAGGAGAGGACATGAGAATAAACCAGAAAACATACTGGCAGCTTAAACTCGACATACTTGAGTTTGCCTATAGTAACGGGCTGATGATTCACCCCGATAAAGACTTAGATGGCTTCTGTAAAAGAACTGTCGAGGATGGTCATTGCATTTGCAAAGACCAGGAGTTGTATTGTCCCTGTGATACCGCTATACTAGATTGTAGGTCGGCGGGACATTGCACCTGCCGGCTCTTTATAAGACCAGACCTGTATAAGGGTGTTCTGGAATCGTCCAGGGCTAGACTACAAGGGAGGGAAAATGAGCGAGCAAGAAAAAGTGGTCAAAGTATTCGTGGCAGGCCATTGCTCTCCCTGCCAGAAGATAAAAGAGCTAATAGCAGAAGGTAAATTCTCAGTTAATAGTCGGGAGAGCAAGGTGGATATGGTAGATGTGGAGACAGAAGAGGGGTTTCCTGACATAGACCGATACGAGCTTCTCGCTATTCCATCGGCTATCTTAGATGGCAAGTTCTGTTCCCTATCTATAGAGGACAACGAGGTGGTAATTGAGTGTCCCGATGACTAAAAGCAGGAAACTGTTTGTGGCCAGGTCTAAACCTCAGAGTTACTCCCTGACTCGGCAGCAACTGGTATTTAGAGAAGCTGCCGAGTATTGCGGTATACACAAGGGCATAAACCGAAAAGGGCTTATAGCTAAAATGACCATCTGCATACCAGAATTCTTCAAAAAGAAAAGGGAAGGGCAAACAACCCTTCCCCCTTCTCTCTCTTGACTGGCTAGTTTACTTCCGCATCTTGGGTCCCACACAGTCAATCATCTTGTGAACCAGCTCACGTCTGCTGATGCCCTTTTTGATACCACACTCCGCAGCAACATTTCTCATCTTGCGCTGCGGTGCTGTCAGTGGGTAATCACGAGGGTATTTGGCCAGGACAAAGCCACTATGTTGAGCGGTCTGGATGTCCTCCAACTTGTGAGATGCTGGCCGTCTCTTGACGTATCCTGGCGATGTGGTCAGAATCATCTTCGTCTCCTTCCCTAAAAAAATTAAGACCGCAGTTGTGCGGTCTCATTGGCCTTTTGGCCTTCCAACCTGAGTATATTATATTACGTAATTCTAAACTTGTCAACTACCTTATGACATTTATTCCCCTGATGTCTAGGGCAACCCACTCTTTACACGTTCGGCACTTGATGGCCACAGTGCCCTCTACTATAGCCTGAAACCCCAGGAACCTGCCGCATTTGGGACAGTGCATCTCCTCGGTTCTAACATTTAGTTCTGATGGTAATCTGTCGTCTCTGATTGTGCGGACAGAAAGTCTGCTTACTCTTTTTTCCACTGTTTAGCACATTCTTTAAGGGCACTGGGGTCGAAGCCCTTTAACTTTTTAGCCCGAAGGCACTCGGAGATAAAAGATTGGTAAGCACTCCTCTTCCGGATAGAGCCACACAGCACCATATCTCTCTTGTCTTCGCAGTCTGATATTTGGGATATGATAGAGTCTATTTTTACGTCTCTCATCTGGGAGAGAAACTCTTTCACTTCTGAACCCAGACATGGTTTACACTTTGCCATCTTACCTCGATATTATCCTAAGTATGGTTCTTTTACTGAGGCCAAAGTTTGTTGCTAGCTGGCCCAAGTCCTCACCTGCTTGGTGATGAAGCATAATATCTGCGTTGCGGGTCTTTAGCTCAAGTCTGGCTCTGCCCAAATTGTTGTCGAAACGGCACTTGGGCAGAGGACAGTCAAGACACCGAGGGTATATGTCGCACCCAACGTCCTGATGCAGGTATCCATCAGGGGACTTCACCGCCAACCTCCCTGAAAACTCTGCCGTCTGTGGTGATGATGTAAAGAGTGTCCTCGCACTCTACTGTCAGGTCTCCATCATCGTGAACCTTTACCGCCTCACAAGAGCCCAGTTGCATCAGGGCATACTGCTGAGGGTCACGACCGTCCATTATGATCTCTGACATTGACATCGGCAGTTCGGGAAACTCAGGTATATTAAAGCCATCCTGTGTCATGTTACCTCACAGATAAATGCTATCGTCTTTCTTTGAAACACTGGCATATACTCTCTCCAATAAGGTCCCGGCCGTAACCTCTTATTGCTGCTAGGGCATTCTCAGTTCTGTCACCAGTCATAAATCTAAACTCCGATTGTCTCTGTTTTAGATCGTTTCTTATTGTATCTATGGCAGTATTTATTCCGTCTTGGTATTCCTTGAGACCATATACTACCTTGTCTCCTTCGATTTTATCGAGATGGTGGCTAATCGATTTCAGATGAGAATCAACATTTTCCATGTCTGATGTTGTAATTTTTTGTTTGTAGGCATACTGTCCCATTATACTCGCTTGCTCAATAATTTCCAGAGCCGATTTCAGTGATTCAAAACACGGATTGCTCATGCTGCCACCTCACATATAGAAAAATTTACCTTGGGATAGGTATCCTTCTTGCCGAGAACTGTGTAGGGCTTATCACCAATATGTTTCGTGCCACCCAACAGCCTTCTACGTCTGGCCTCTAAGTCCAACACCAAAGACCTCTCGGTGTCTTTAAGCTCGTGCCACTGTTTGCCCAGGTGCTTCTTCCCACTGGGATCAGTATATGTCCCGTATTTCTTTTCCATAGACTCAATCGCCCCATGAAAGTCCCTAACCAGCGTGTTTATTTCGGCCTGTATGGTCTCTCTGTTAGAACCCTTATAGGTGGGCTTAAGACAGACTACCTTGCTATCTTCAGAAGATGTGCGACAAACGAAGGGCCGCTCCCTCTCCAGTATCTCTATAGAGTCTTGGTCAGTATAAGAAAGCATCTCTTGGGGTGAGATTCTGTAATGACCAACAGTATAGACCAAACCCTGACCCCTGGGACATGGCGGAGAACCCAAGATATTAAACTCTTTATCTAGACAGGCTATGGGAGTGCCGAACTCCTTATCCTTATTCTCTCTCTCCAGTTGCCCGAGTTTATCTTTGGTCTCTTTGGTTAGTTTATCGCATATTAGTTCAGAAATATAAGCCCCGACATCTTGCTTGAGTATCAGGTCTCCTGGTTTAAAGGTGGTTGGGTTGCCCTTGTGAGTAGTTAAATCAGGATATTCCCTGAGAACTTCAGCAGGCACAAGTTTGCCCTTTTTGAGAGCCTGCTCAATAATGTCTTTTCTAACCTCCTGTAATTGGAATCGAAGAGTTTCTGGAACCCCCTCACGTATCTTTTGTGCCTCGAACAAAGTTGCGGGTTGCTCTACACTCCCTGGTCTTGCTGCTTTTGCCCTTGACTCCAAATAGGTGGCTTGATGTTCAAGCCACTCTTTCTCTGTCATCTGCCATGGCTCTTTGGCTATAGCCTCAGCTTGGGGGATAGCCTTAGCAGCCAACGCTTCTCTACCCTTTTTAGCGGTTATCTCTTTACGGACAGTAAGCATCTCTCTGCCCTTCAGAGCACGGTCAGAGTGAATTACCTCTTCCCAAAATGTCCTTTCTGTTGCCTTGGGGTCAAGTGTGATCTCAGCTTTAAGACCAACCAATCTACCGAATTCATCCCTCCGTTGCCATGCGTGTGCTTCACCCCAAGAACCGTTCCTTGAAAGTAGTTCTGGGTCAACAACGACATCCACATTAAGAACACCCTTGAACTGCTCTCTCAATTTGGGGTCGGTGATAAAATCGCCAACTATTCCTATTCTGTCTGTGGTCTTCGTCTCGTGCCACCGTGTAACCATCTCAGAACGTAGTTTCCCTGACTCTGGGATGATAGCCTCAGCCCCAGCTTTGGGGAGTGCTGCCTGAGCCGCCAGGTCAGGATAATCCTTTAGCACTTCAGCAGGCACAAGTTTGCCTTCAGAAAGCGCATTATGTATAGCTCTTATATGGTCGTTTTCAAATTCTTCTGTAACACGTTTAATTTGTGCAGAAGTCTTTGGGGGTGTTGTCCATCTACTAGCCCGCTCTAAGCGTGGAGTAATATACTCTACTTTTGTCATCTGCCAAGGCTCTTTGGTCATCTGCCACGGCTCTTTGACCACTTTACTTCTCCTGTCCTCTGGCTTTTATCAGTAGCTTGGTTAGGTTATACCCCAGTCTACTTAAGTCCTCGGTTACTAGAATTGCCTGCTTTAAGTCCTCTTTACTGGCTTGGGTTACAGTGGCCAGTTCCAGACCAGAGTGGTCTGGCCTCAAGAAATTTCTGAGTTTTCTCACCTGGGTGTGCATTGCCTCTACCGCAGGTCTGATTATCTCAGGATAGTTGGCCTTCTCTAAATCTACCTCAGCACCATTGAGATTGTAAACCGCTTCTTGTATCTTGCCCTCAGCAACCTCAGTGAATCCGCCCTCGGTGTTAACTATGTTAAGGGCATCAGTAAGAGCGTCTTTGGTTCTCTGCAGATGCTTGCTACTAACACAGGGCAAGCAATAGTCTCCCTGTTTCTCACGGGCAACTATTCTTTCAAGGGTCTTTGGCACTTGGGTCTGCGGTGCGGAAGGTTCTGGGGTGGACTGCATGGGTGTCCTTCTGGTGTCGCTATGCTCGATAGCCATCTTCACCAGATAGGCGAACACCTGCAGGTAGATACTTCCCATACCCAAATCATAAAACTAAAATACTAGGCTTGTCAAGTTTATCCTTGACAAATAGCTCGCTTGTGTTTAGCATAAAGATAGTATGGCAATATGTAAACACTGTGGACAGGAGTATAGCGGGTTTTTCCTGAACCATGTCCGCACTGTGCACCGGGAAGAGGCTGATGATATACTAAAGCCCTGGCACAAAAGGCGCAATAGTAATTCCGATGTCCTGGTGTTAAAAGACCATAAGCTTGACAAGGAGAAGGAGGTCAAACCAGCCTCCACCAAAGCTACCTTCCAAGAGGGCGGTAAGCTTGCCACCATAGTCGAGCCGAAGCCTGCCAGCGTGGTGTTCACTCTAGGCGCCCTTAGAATAGAGATAGACCCCAAAGACCTTTACGACTGTTATACTGTATACCAAGATATAAGGTCCAAGTGTGGACTCACCGACCCCTTTTCTGCAGTGCTCAAAGACGCCATGTTTATTAGCTGGAGACTGATGGTGCTTAAACCGAGAATAGTAGAACTGGAAACGGCTACTGTGGAGGTAGGACACAATGGGTCAGATGGAGGATAAACTCAGACAAGAGGTTCTGGGAGACGATGCAAAAAAGCCTGATACTGGCGGTAAGGAGACCAAGAAATTCTCAGATGAGATGGAGGACTACCGCCGAGAGGCGGTAAAGAACAGGATAGTCTTTGACACCTGGGGGCCTAGTTCTCGTTCCCAGGAGAATAAACCGCTTGGCGTTGATGAGTTTATATCTAACCAAAACAAGCTAATCATTTCTCTTCTCGACCAGGTAACGAAAATAAACACTGCAGAGCATAAAAGCCCTTTCTACGACCACCTTGAGCAGGAGCTAAGAGAGCTGAGAAGCAAGCTCGACACACCAGCAGACCCCATCGGAACCATTCAGGGCACTATGGACGGCCTGCAAAGGCTGACTGAGTCTCTAAAGGGACAACTAGGCTTTTCCTCTTCAATGCCTGTATCAGGTATGGACATGGGCAACATGCTCAAATTAGCTGACATACAAGAGCAACAGGCACAGAGACATCGGGAGTGGGAAGATGAAAAGCTAGACAGACAGCGCAGGTGGGACATGGAGGACAGGAAATGGGCCACAGAGCATGATCTTAAGAAGCAGCAGGTAGAAGCTGAGATAAAACAGTCCGAGAAAAGACATAAGAGCTTTTCTGACCTCGCTAATGTTGTTGCACAGAGCATAGACAAAGAGAGCGGGGCGGAATACTCGGCCCATCCCAATACTCCCCAGGAGAACATGGTAGCCAGAGGATTCAAGTGTAAATTCTGTAAGAGTATAATACAGGTGCAGACTGGTCAGCCCAGTGTAGTCTGTCCCAACACTGAATGTGGCGCTATTTACGACATGAAAGGTTCGGAGGTATCAAGTGAACCTGCCAAGCATCAACCCACTGAAGCTCAAAAAGAACCTGATTCTGTTATACATCAGGAATAAGAGCGAAGAGCATTTCTGGCCTTTACTAGAGCAACTAGGCGAGAAGAGAATTCGCTGGCTGGTAGAGAATAACAGTTCTCTTATGTCTCGCCTGCCACCTGAGCTCGTCGGTGCTGCGTTGAGTAGTTCCAAGAACTACCGCCATTACACTTCTCTTATTACCGATGACGATATAGTAACGCTGCTGCCAGAGTGGTTTGTGTCGCTGGTAAGAGGTTATAGGGAGAGGGGTAACCTATGGATAAATAACGAAATATCCTGCATAAGAAATATGCTGAACGGAGGGACGAAATGAACCCATCGGATATGTTTTCGGGTATGTTTGTGAGCGGAAAGATAAAGTTAGGTGGTTGGGAAATCGTCTATTCCAATTCTGATACCAGAGATGATTATGCTAGCCTGGGTATAGCCCAACTGAAATCTATCAGGGACGAGCTGGCTCAGCAACTCAAGGAAGTAGATAATGAAATCAGCCGAAGGCTCGACTGATGTCCTGCTAGGAATAGCAGGACTTGCTAGTGTTGCACTAGCTACTAATATCATAGCCAATCTTGTAACTGGCACTGAATATAAGGTCTTCCCCTATTACAAGTTCGTTGACCTTGAATCCAGTAAAGAGATCGCCCAGGTTATGTCTGGTTATTCCGATGACGAGTTCATTTACAAGGCATGGCTTCTTGTATCGGAAGGTGTGCAGTATGTGCCCGTGGCATCTGATATAGTGTTTACTAATGGGTCGGTAAGGTGTAAGTCTTGTCTTATGCCACACCAGATATTAGCCCAGGAGAACCCAAAGGGGAATTGCGTGGCTAAATCTGCTCTGCTGCTTTCACTTCTCAGACACCGCTTCCCTCCTGAGAGCGTGTATCTGGTCATGGGTCAACTCAATGTCAACGGCGCAGGCGGCCATGCCTGGGTGGAACTACAAAGAAACAACCAGTGGTATGTTCTTGAATCCACCATATCTCCCCGCAAGACAACCGCCAGACCCGCCGAAAGTCTGGCTTTGGTTTATGTTCCCGAGGTCTTTGTAAATGACCTCTATCGCCACTGTTTATCGGGTAAGGTGTGCATTGGAGTTGACAAAAAGGGCTGTCCATGCTATTTTGAAAATGGAGTTTAGAGATGAGAAATAACATTTCCACTTCGGGTCTCGCTGGTCTGGAGTCTCGGCTGAGTAAAATCAAACCAGGTAGCAAGGTCGAGCTGATAATAGGCATTGACCGCAGTCTCTCTTCTGCAGAACTGTCTAGTGTGGCCCAAGAGCTTGGTAAAAGTCTTAACCTAGCTGACCAGATACAGTTGGGAGCCACCAGGGAGTGGCCTAACGCCATTAAAATGACCTTTTATAACCCTGTAAAGCAAGGGGGATATTCACTGCTCCCTATTGCTGTCCTGATTATCGGTGCCCTTGGTGTGGTAGGCGTGTCGGCATTTCTGGGCTGGAAGTTAGGCACGATATTCGAAAGTATAGGCAAGTATATCGTGCCGATAACCCTAATAGTAACTGGTGGGTTTGTGCTCTACGGCTTTGCCACCAGAAAGAGGTAAAAGTGCCCTATTCTCATATAGAAAAGGTGGCTGCTCCCAGCACAGCCCTGGTAACCTCAGTGGCGGGGGTTTTGGCAACTGGCTGGGTCAGGCTGATCAATACCGATACTGACGGCTGGATGCTAATTAGCGTCGAGATAGAAGACCTTAACCAAAACTTTCTGGGCTATGCAGATGTGTCTCCTGTAGATGGCGGATGGGCAAAGTCAAACGACAAATGGGGGATGGACTTCTCCTTCTCTATGCCCAACTTTCCTGTTAGATTATTGGTATTCTCATGGTCTCTGCAGGACTATGGGTGGAGGTATGACGAGTTTGGAGGGGCATATCTTGTATCTCCTGCTGAGGTTTTAGTAGCTTATAAGAAGGTCTGAACATGGTTGAAGTTAAAGAGAAGAGCAATCGGACAGAGGAGATAGTTCTTGTTGCTGGACTGACAATGGTGGCTGGTGGACTGTATCTGGGACTCAGGAAAGGCCCCGC
>ERZ1292629.4381-Hain-H43-01um-R1-4381-length-10364-cov-5_pt1 | contig 10364 bp, 20 predicted proteins | sample MGYA00564399_ERZ1292629 | MGnify/ENA primary metagenome ERZ1292629 (study PRJEB36523, sample SAMEA6512636) | groundwater metagenome | collected 2019-01-08 | study: AquaDiva: Metagenomics assemblies of 32 groundwater samples
AAATAAGAAGAGAACCCATTATTCTAGACGTTACCTTAACAATTGAATTTTTTTCTCCAAATACCAATAGAAAATAAGCATATAAACAAATAATTAAAAAGTAAAAAACTGTATAAAAACCCAAAACATATAGTATATCAATACTCATAAAATCACCTTAAAAATAATACAGCAAACAACAAAATTAATGCATAAATAAATATAGTTAAAAAAGCAGAATTTTTATCTGACATTATAAGAGTATTTAATACAAATAAAAACATCAGAAATGGACCAAGCAAAACAGAAGTAAATAAAATAATACAAAATAATAAAAAATAATCGTACACAATTACCTTCCAAATAAAAACTCTACTCGTTCATTTCCTTCTATATCAAGCATATTAACGCTTTTACCTTCTACTATGCTTCTTTCTATTTCAAAATCTGGATTAACTCTAGCCTCGTGTTTTTCAGGAAGTTTTTCTAATTCATCATAAGAAAACTTAGTCATCTTTTTTCTTCTAAGAAAAAGAGTGCCTATCTTAAAGAAATTAGGATAATCATTCCAACTAACTCCGCAATCTAACAGCATTTCTTTCATTTCTTCACATGTTTTATTCATCAATTCTTTATGAGAATAATAATGTCTAGCTGCCATACTAACGCTGTTTTTAGAAGCATCTAATTGACGCCAGATTACACAATTTGTAGCCTCTTCTAAAGAAGGGACATTCCAAACTCTGCAATCAAAGAAGGCAAGTGGTTTTCGCCCAATATCTTCCATGAAATATGTATTAACTAAAGAGTTAAATTTAGCTGTAGCAAAAGAACTAAGAACAGAGTTAAGTTTCTGAACTTTTCCGTCAAAGAATATTTGCCTCTCTGGACTATCCGAGTATAAACAAAGAGTTATTTCATCGCTTTGAGTATATCCGAATTGTGCATGAGATTCTTTAACTAAAAAATCAGTTACTGTTCTCATTAACTGAGACATTCTCTCATCGAATGGTCTTTCTAGACCGTATGTCCATTTAGAAAATCCCTTACCGTCCAAACGAACCATTATTGGTAAAGTTGTATCTAACTTTCTGCCAGCTTCCGCTGACTCAAGACCCTTCATTCTGTCGCCTAAATCATCTTTCATAATATCCGCTTTCTATTAAATTCTGTGCTGTTTCTTTTGTCATTGCCCCTTTTATTCTGTTTCCAGACTTACTAACTACTGAATATTTAGAATTACTATTTGAACTTTTAGGGGTAACGTGGTCTACCTCTAATTCATCTTCTTCTAAAGGCATCTCGATTCCAATGATAGGACATTTTTCAACTATTCCTTTTCTAATATATTCAGATTTTATCTTATTTTTTTCCGTAGAAGAAATATCTTTTCCTATTCCATTTAATCCTTCACTTTCATATATAGTCATCATATGTACGAATCTTTTCTTTATTTCATCTTTTAATGTAGAGTGCATATTCGATCCTTTTTCTTTATAATATTTATTTGTAAAATTAATTAATTTTACAAAATTATGACTGCAATATGTTTCGTTTATTATATATTTTTTATTTTTATTTTTATCACATAAGTAAAATAAGAAAAAAAATATATCAAACAAAAAATTTCTAGTTATTTTTATATTATCATTTCTTTTCTTATGTTCACTAATTAATTTAGTAAATATTTTAACAGTTTCTTCTAAAGTTTCAATTTTACCATGTATGTCATGTTTATAAAAAGCAAATAAAAAATCTTTCTCTTCATCTATTTCATTTTTTTTAATATCTTTATGGCTATAATCCGTTATTTCAGAAATTTTACTATGATCTATTTTTTTATTTTTTAAATAATTTTCTGTTTTTTTTGCATCATTTTTTAAAGATTGAGAATCTAGATTTGCTCCAAATTCGTTTTCATTTTTAAAATTATTCTCTGTTATTCCACCATATACCAATGTAAATATTTTATGTAAAAAATCTAATTTTTCCCTCTCTTTGTTTTCTTTAAACTTTTTACTAAAATATTTTAAAAAATTTGCATTGAAATATTTTTGACATAACGAAGAAAGTAAATGCGAAGTAGCAAAATATGAACCGTATCTTTTGTCAGCTATTGATAATTGTTTAGAATTATTTATATCTTCAAATAATTTTTTTTGATCATTAAAATCTAAGTTAGAATATATTGTAAAATACATATTATATTCTTCGAATCTTTTTAAAAATTCTTTAAATACTTTTAATTGAGATTTTTTTTCTTCTGTTATTTTTCCCTTTTTAATATTTTCTATTTTTTTAATAGAATCGCAAATATTACTATATGAATAAGATTTTTTACTTTTATTTTTGATACATTCTCCAAATTCAATTGGAACCTTAAATCTATCTTCTTTAAAAGAAGTAATAGCATTTAGCCTTTGTTTTCCATCCAGTACATAATATCCATCACAATCTTCTTTTTCTACTAAAGTAATAGGTTGTATTGGAGCCTGCTTAGCAATTATGGTATTAATTAATTTTTGTTTTAACTTGTCATTCCAAACGAAACTTCTCTGATATGGGGCATTTAAATCGTAATCTTCTATATTTTTTAATATAAGAAATTTATTTTTTTGCTCATTAGTTTTTTTTGGGGTGAATTTGCTTTTTGTTTTTAAATTTATTATTATATTATCGTCAGACATAAAAATATTCCTTATAGTAAACTCAACTTTATCTTCTTGCTATCTTTTGAACTAAAAATTATACTATCAAATTCTAATTCTGTATCAACAAAGTCTTTTATCCCATCCCACTTCTTACCTTCGCCAGTTTTAATATAGGCTAAAGTCAAATGAGGTTCATATTTGGGATAATTGCTAGTAAATTCTAAATTCTTAGATATTAGTTTATTAAGTCTCTCTAAGTCTTTAGAATCTACAGATATTTTTAATACATCATTGTCTCTAAACTCGCTAGCTTCAAAATAGGACACAACATCTAAATAAGCCCTCACCTTACCAAAACCTTTTACTAACTCTCTTACTTCCTCTTCGTCGTTTGTATGAAGTCCATACTTAACTGTAATGTGAAGATCAGTCTCCATTCCATCGTCAACTAATATTTTCTTTGGAATAGTTTTTTGAAAACTCTTAATCTTCTCCTTAATAGACTTATCTTCTATTTGAACTTGAGTTGAAGAAAATTCTCTTTTTTTATCTATGGCTATCTTAAAAATCTTACGCATTCTCCTGCTCCTTTCTTTCTTCTGAATTAAAGGAAACATTTGCGGAGATATCCGTTGATCTATATGTATCTGTTACTCTATTTAAAGATCTAGTTAAGCCTTCCATTCCACGATGAGACTTTGTATAAGTCATAGACTTACCAAAATCAATACCAAGACTTGCACCAGCAGCAATTGCATCTTGATCTGCACCTAAGAATAAGAATTCCCAAGAGTATACGGTCTTTTGATGATTTATCATCTCATTTATCTGATCTTTTCTAGTAAATTCTTTTGATGAATTTTCATGTCCATCTGTAAGAATTACAAAAAGAACTTTCTCTGGTCTTTCTGATTCGTCTAAAGCGGCGAATCTTGCTCCAGCCTCATTAATACTCTTTCCTATTGCGTCATTTAAAGCAGTCATGCCACCTATAGCATAGTTATCTTCTGTAAATTTAGAAATATCCTTGACATCTATGCCCTTATAGACAAATTCACAATTTTCATCAAAATTAATTAATGTGAACTTTGTGTCGCCTGTCTTTTTCTTTTGTTCTTGAATATAGTTGTCAACCATACCAATTGTATCAGTTCTAACACCGCTCATTGAGCCTGATTTATCTACTATAAATGTAATATCTATATATCCTGTTTTCATTATCTTTCTCTCCTGTTAATTAATATTGTAAAAATCCATCCATTCTAGCATAATTTTCTCAGCCTCTTTTGGTCCCCATTTAGGTAAATCGACTCCGTACTGTAAGTGTAGCTCTGTACTGAGGATAGGACTAGGCTTAAAATTCCACCTTTCTACTAGCTTTTCATCTAGAAGTTGTTTTGCTTCTGTTATTAACCATCTATTATCTGCCTCTTTATATCTAATATCAAGAGGATAATCTATCTTAAATCGTTCGCATATAGCTTGCTCATTCATTTTTTCTATTTCTGAAAACCTGGGTATAAAGCTTTTTATTGGCCTTAAAACGTCGCTAACATACGCTTCTGCTGCATCGTGCATTAATCCAATTCTTGTCAATTCCCATTCATTATATTTCTTATCTAAATAATCAGCGACTCTTATAGAATGCTCTGCCACAGAATAGAATTCTCTACACATTCCTCCGAATCTGCATTTTAACGAAAGTGCATGGGCTATATCTTCTCTGCTAACCTCTTCTGGTAAAGGGTCTAGCGGATAATATTTTATACCAGCAAAAGTCTGGATGTAATCTCCTGCTCTATTTTTCATTTTTATACTTTTTTATACGTTCTTTCTGGTCTACAAACATGAATATACTTTCTTCTAGACAATTTATCTCCGTTTATATAATATTCTTGTTTAGAAAAATAACAAATTGCTGGACCGTCTTTTCTATGATAATACCCATCTAGATTATAGTAGTATTTAACTCCGTCATAATATTGAGTTAGATAAGTACCGTGATGTAAAACACCTGCACGATCTTCATCTATATCGCAATTTATGTTTTTTCTAAGAAGTTTTTCTAATTCTTTTTTGCTAAGAATTCTTCCAGTTTTCTCTGTTCTAAACATTGCTGAATCTTCTTTCTTGCTCAAGCTGCTCTGAAAGTATAGCCTTACCGTATATTTTAGTAAGGTGATCCATCCATTCTCCCTTTCTAAAAGAAATAATTTGTTTGTCTAAATATTCTTGAAAATCAATGTGAAGCTTTCTGCTTCTATAAAAACAATCAAGTAAATTATTTCTACCGCAAGCACCACCATCTATATTTTTGCAATTAAAAACGGTTTCTGATTTACAGTTAAAGAAGAAAAATTTCTTCTCAACTAATCTTACAATTATATGAGGAGAAGCCAAAAAAGACCAATATATTTTTATATATACGTCATTATCTCTATACTCTCTCCACATATTACCGTACCCAACACTATCTACATCATTTTTGTCTTTTCCAAAAACTTTAACTATTTTTTCGCATTTATTAACTATATCTAAAAATTCATCTTTATCTATTTTCATATATACCTGTAGAATTCTTCTGTAATAATTTTTTTAACTTCTTCTATTGTTTCTTTTAGACTAGGCATTACCTTTATGCCATATCTATTGCAAACTATATCGACGTTGCCTTTTCTCCAAAATCCTTCTGGACAGCAAACGATAATATGTCTTTTGTCTTTAAATAGACCAAGTTCCATTAAAGATATTGGAGATTTTGTATTTGGATCGAAATAAACAATTGCAAAATCGCAACATTCTAATCCACTTAATTCCCAATTAACTTGTTTAGAAAACTGTTTATTTTTCGCACTTTGTTCCCAAGAAGAATCCCAATCGTCTCTTCTAGGGTTTAAAATTACAATTCTCTCCTTAGTATCGAATTTTTCGAATTCGTCCTCTACTTCTTTTTGCCATTCTGTAGCATTACCCATTTCTATACTTCCGGCAAGAAAGATAGTATATTCATTTGAATCGAAAAATAATTCGCTAGGCGGCTTTATAACTTTCATAATCTAATAACCTCTATATCGTATCCAAAATCTTTGAATGTATCTCCTGAATTAACAATATTAACCATATTACCCTTATCATCATATTTAAGAACAGTTATTGAATTTATTTTTTCCTCGCTTCCAAGGAAATTAATCTTTTTTACAACATTATTATTGCGGTCATACTCTAAACTTTGACCGTAAACACAATCTTCACCAATACTTGTTCTTTGACTTTCTAAAAAATTAAAACTATTAAATTTATAATGTATTTTTCTATCTTCACAAATATATGAAGAAGGATTATTCTTTTCGTCAAAAGTAAAAATACCTCCAAAATTATCTTTTAATTTGACTAATATATCATCTTTATATTCGAAATGCCTTTCAGAAATAACTCGTCCATAGAGATCAGTATTTTTTTCGTATATAATATTATAATTATCATCATATCTAAGATGATAATATTCATTTCTTGTTTTTTTGTTTTTTAAAATCTTATCTTTTGACTCACTAGAATATTCAAAATATACTTTATCCATTATCTCTTCTTTAGGCACTTCCCTAATTATTCTGAGCTTATCGGTAACATACTTATTTTCATCTGAACGAACAGCTCCTAATGCCTCTACTTCAAAAATAACAGTATCATTTGTTAAGCTGTAGAAAAAGAAACAATCTTCCAAATTTTTACAGAAATGGAATCCTCTGAAACATACACAAATATTAACGTTATTTCCGATAAAATTGTATAAATTACCTACTTCGTAATTTAAATTTAAACATTTACCCTTATATGTGGCTTTGTAACCTATCATAATCTTATAATCCTTGCATCTCTATTTAGAGATCTAAAAAACCCATGATCTTCCTTATATGTATCTTTATTCCAATCTGCTTCTATCCCATATATAGAATATCCTTTTGCATTAGATTCTTCTAAGTATTTTTCTACGTCATTTATAGTCTTCCAAACAGAACCGCCTTTTAACTTATCTAATTTAGGATTTGAATCTAAAGACTTTTCATATATAGATGTTTTTCCAACCGTATATATCATTTCAATAAATCTAAAGCATATTTTTCTTCATCGCTTAACTTACTTAAAGCAGATTGTTTCAACAACGCTTTGCGAACTTCCCAATATTCATCAAAAGACGAATATATCTGTAAGCTTACCTCTTTTGTATTGTTCACAAATTCATTTCCATTTATTGGTTTTCTTAATTTTGCAAATAAATCAAAAGCAGAATCCGCATCTACTTTGCTTAAAAAATTTCCAATAAGAACATCTTTGTCGTTATTAGAAGTTAATGATCTGTAATATACGTAATTTTCCATATTCTACTCTCCTTTTTCAAAGTCTAATGAATACTTTATTAGCCTCTGAATTTTAGTTATCTCAAATAATTTTTTGATTGTATCTTCTGTATTTAAACAATACACGAATCCGCCGTTTTCTTTAGTTATTTTAACCAAGCAGATTATTGTTCCAAATATTTGGCTTGATGCGTGTTTTAATCCAGCCATGTCAATAATAACATTAACGCATCCATTAGCTTCTGCAATTATTCTATTCTTAAAATATTCAGAATCCTCATAGTGAATTATATGACTTGTATTAAATTTGCAATGCAAGTCTTTTTCTTTTTTTTCTATAATAAAATCTTTTTCCATTACTTACCTTTATTTAACTGTCAAAATCTAAATCATGCACATTGCACAATTTAACCTTATCCCAAAGCAATTTTAAATCTTGAGGATATTCATCTTCTTCATTTAAAAAATTACATCTTGCCCTTACTACTCTGCCCTGTTCATCTGACTCAACACATTCCCAATGAGGGCATGTTTTTTCGTCATAACAATATGGCCCATGTGGAATTTCTGGATGAATTGGAAGTGATTTTTTAAATTTCATATCTTTTTATTCTAATTTCTCTAATCCTTCTGTATCATAAAGACATCTTTTATCATCCCATTTACTTTCACCTAACATATGAATACTATTAATTTCTCCGAATTCTCCATCACTTAAAACGGCAGTTTCCTTACAGTTCCAGCATATAAATGCTTCAACATCCATAACTGTCAAGTCTTCTGTGTCTCCGTTATCTATCCAGTTCTTTTTTAGACAGCTAGGACATCTTACGTTATAATAATGATTCATATTTTAATAAAGTCCTCATTCTGCATATAGTTTGCATTTATATTTATATATTTAATCATGTCTAAAAGAGATTCTTGACTAACAAACTTCATGTTGTATCTAATACTTCCCTCGTACCACTCCACAGTTATATTAGCATAAGAAAAAGCTCTTCTGCATATACATGCTAAAGATAGTTGATCGGAACAGTAAAATATTACATGTGGACGATACATGTCTTTAGCCATACGTGAAGAAACTTCATCTTTATTCTTTACGTCTTCGGCTCCAGCACCCTGACAACAATATCTTGTAGTTACGGCTTCAAAACTATTCAACCAGTTAATTAATGGAATTATTTTAACATCAACATCAGCAGTTTTTATAATTATTCTACTTGTTTCATGACTATCAATTCCAAAATCTATTTCTTTTTCAATATTCATTTTAAGACACCGTTGATATTAGCAAATATAGACTAAAAAATGTTATAGAAGAAAATATTATTAGGAACAAAGATAAACAAAATATTATAAAAGGATCATCGAAATCTTCTGAGTCGTCAAAAATTTCACAAAAATCTTCATCTTCAAAATCTAATGACATAAATAATCCAAGAAAATTTTATACCAAAACAGAATATAAGAACATTAAACATGCTGTAGTAATTGCAAGGCATAATGCAATAAATCCGCCTACACAAAATGCTACAAAGTAATTTTCTTCCATTTTTTCTCTAATATCGTTTATAATATCTTTCATAGTATATTTTCCTTTAAACCTTAACCTTTGATTTAATAAACTTTTGTTCAATAGGGTCTAACTTGTTTAGAATAGCTAAGAGCAAATCTTTATCATCTTGCTTCTTTTTAGATAATTTATCTTTTTTGTTTTTTCTTTCTAACTCTTTCTGTTCTTTTGCCTTTGCCTTTCCTGCTTTTAATTCTTCTTCAAAATCTTCCCACAGCCATCTTTCAGGAAAACCGCCTAACAAGTTAATAGAACCATCTATAAAATCATCATTTATAAAGCATTCGCAATCCGATGGGCCAGAAAAAACTTCTACATATAAGCTACATATACCGTCTTCTGGAAACTCATATTCAGGGGTATTTTCGTCATCATAATATTCATAAGACCACCAAGAAGGATATATCTTATATCTATTCTTAATTTTTCCTATTATATAAATATATCTATTTTCAATAAGATCTCTAAAGTTTTTAAGTTCTGACAACTTAATATCATCTCCCTTTTCTTTTACAGAAAAATAATAATCTTTGTCAATTTTATCGTTCATATTATTTTAAACCTTTTTTAACAAGATCCGTAATATAATTAAGACCCTTATCTGACGGTCTATCTCTATAATCCAACCAATCGTCTCTGTATTCTTCAATAAATCCTCTCTCAAGAAGAGATTCAAAAACCTCATCGGGAATCTTTTCTTTAATTAAATGATGAGAATATTCCTCAGAATCAACTACCAAAATAGCTAAAATTTCAATCAAACTTAACTTATTAGTTTTTGGACACATATTATTTACTCCTTAACTAATTCTATAAAATCTTTTGCTATAAATGGTTCGGCGTAATAGCAATTTAATATTTTACCAGTATCGGTTGTATATTTTTTTATTTCTCTAAAATAAATAGTCTTTTCAGCTTGATTAATTTTAGATGTATCAAAACCAGAAAGCCAGACATATTCATTCTCTGTTTCTATTATGGCTTCTGAATTACTTATTATTTGGACAACTTCTGTCTTATACACTAGTTTTCCCCAAACTCCAACTTTTATCTCGTAAATCCAAGGTGCTCTAATACTATTTTTCCATAATTGGACTTCTGGAGAATCTATATTGTTATTAAATTCCAATATAGACTTTTTAATCGCTTTAATATTTTCTAGTTGCTCTTTATAATCTTGACCTTTTTGTTTTAATTCCTTTAGATCTGTTTCCTTGCCGCCCAAAGAAGATGTTGGAACTTTTCCAACCTTTCTGTTTTTAATCTCTTTTAATACAAATTCTGCATCTTCTAGTTTATTTTGTAATTTTTTATTTTCTCTTTCTATATAATCTTTTCCCAAATCTGGTAATTTACCGAAAAATTCCTTAACAGATTCTGGAGAACCATCTCTTAATACAAGTTTATATTTAATTGTATCATCAATCTTTTGTTCATTTGCATAGGAAAAATAACAAAAAAATAATAAAATTAAAATTACTTTGTTAAAAATATTCTTAGTCATTATTCTTCTTCTCTTAATCTTAAGAAATATGGGAACCTGGGTACTCCGCTCGGCGTTAGATTAAAATACTTAATCGTTGCCTGTTTCCCTATAAACTCAGACTTATTAGTTAACATCATTCTAAAGAATTTTCTATTTCCTTTAATATTAGAATTGAATGTTCTTCCGTCTTTCAACTCACATACTATAGCACCGGCCATTCCAGATTTATTTCCTAATCCTTCTAATACGTCTAGAATTAAGAATTCTTCGTCTCTAAATTCTTTGTACTTCAACAGAGACTTTGTTCTCTTATT
>ERZ1292629.4382-Hain-H43-01um-R1-4382-length-10361-cov-31_pt1 | contig 10361 bp, 11 predicted proteins | sample MGYA00564399_ERZ1292629 | MGnify/ENA primary metagenome ERZ1292629 (study PRJEB36523, sample SAMEA6512636) | groundwater metagenome | collected 2019-01-08 | study: AquaDiva: Metagenomics assemblies of 32 groundwater samples
TGAATCAAGTCCTCTCAAATCCCCCTCTGCTTTGTACCAATGCTCCGCTTCTGGATTTACGTGGGGTTCCGTCAAGCGGAAATCGTTCGGGTCGTCCTTGGCAAGATATCTTTGTACGATTCTTAGGGCGATATTTTCTGATTCCGGCAGTTTTCCTTCCGGCACGTCTCCGCGGAGCAGAGATTTTAATCTATCCGGGAAATTTGGTTCCCGCGAGAATTTTTTGAATAATTTTGAATAAAACGGCACTTCATTAAGATAGTGCAGGAGCAGAGTAAACATGCGGAGGGTCTCGCCCGGCGTATCAATTTGTATGGGGATTATGAAAATAACTCCGAGCTCCTTGAGATGGGAAAGATTGTGGTATTTTTTCTCCAAAAATTTCCCGGCCGCGTCCAGCCATTCCGGTTCCAATACCTTCAATTCAACTTCGCGTTCTTCAAAATCGTCTGCGGTAAGGTCGTTATATGCTTCATCAAAAAACTTATGCATCCATTCCGTGTTTTGGGTGAAACGCAAAGCGCTGAAAACAGATGACAGGCCTTTTTTCTCAACCAGCTCGGCCGCGGTTTTATAGTTAAAAAAATCAAGCATGCTTTGCGGCGGAAATTTTTCAAGCATCTCAACGGCTTTCTCTTTCTTTATGAAAAATCCGGGGCCGGGCTTTGCAAGGGCCAGCGCCGTTTCGCAAAGTTTCCCGCATTTGCCCGACATTTTGGACAAATCGGGTTTATCCAGAAAGTCATACAAACGCTCATCAATGTTTTTGATATAGCCGATCAAGGCATCATGGACGTTCTTTGCATTCAGATTATTCTCCGGCAGGCCCAGCTCTTTCAGCATTTGCCCGGCCAGAGTTTCGTTTTTTTCAACTATTTTTTCCATCACCCCGCTTTTGCCGGTCAATTTTTCCATTTTCTTCTCCAAATCCAAAAGCGTCTCCGGCGTGGTGCGCAATATGTTCGCTAATTTGTTATGGATTTCCGACATATTGACAAAGTATAAACAGTTTTGATAACCTGGGAAAGGATGCGGCGTTTGTGAGGGTCGCGTCCAGCCAGTTGTACCCCTCTCCTCGCCTAAGTAAGCGGAGCCGCAAGGCATTGAAGCAGAAAAGATCACGGGGAGATGGTTTTTCTTACAAAATCCAGCAAGATCAAGAGTTTTCGGTGATTTAGACTTAGGGACTTGACCCCGCCCTTGAAAATGAACGGCTCCGCCGATAAGTAAGGCGTGCCAATCATTACTTGATTAAGAAACCGAGCAAGATCGTTCAAAAAGCCTTATTTTCCTTGCTAATTCAATCATTTTCAAGAGCGGGGTTGACAATGCGTAGGCCAATTTGCTATACTTGAAATAAGCTAGGAATTAGGGGGAGTTGCTTGGTGGGAGTGACGACAACCATCGCTTCCAGCAAGGAACTCCTCCTAGAGCGCGCACCACCCCGCGAGTGGGCGGCCAGCCGATCGGCGGGATCGGCAATCTAGCCTTCTGTCCCAGTTGCCCCGGGAAGGGCCCCGACGGAATCCCACCCCGCAGTCCACCAGTCCCGGCTGTCCGGGCGGTGGCCAGACCCAAAGAGGATGAGGGTCTGTCTGCCCGCACTCGGTGGAGGCAGCGAATTGCCGTGCCAGCGTTTTCTGCTGTGCCTGCGCCGCTGCCTCCCCGGGCTTTTTTTATTACGGTGAAGTTCGCACCTCAACCAGCGGCCACGGGCCACAATCTCCCTTTTTTAATATCCCCGCTTTCGCCCCCCATTTTGTTACCACCGACGACGCGTTCGCCGTCGCAAATTGAATTGCTTTCTTAATATCCCCGCTTCTTATATACTCGCACACAAATCCTGAATTGAAGGCATCCCCGGCCCCGGTGCGCTCAACAACCGGCGAATCCGGCACGCCCGCCGAATACAAAACCGAGTCGGCTAATACCTTAACGCCCTCGTGGGCATCGGTCATTACCACAATTCCGCCGCAAATCCCGGCCAGTTTTTTTAGCGTTTCTTTCTGCTCCTCCGGTTTTGTGCCGACCAGTTCGGCGGCCTCTTCTTTGTTGGCGGCAAAAATATCAATATGCTTTAATAGCGGTTTTAATTTTTCCAAGCCGTGAGCCAGCTCTTTGCCGCCGGGGTTACAAGCGACCTTTATTCCGTTCTCCGCCGCATGATTAACCAGGGCCTCAAATAAATCGTAGTGTCCGCCGAGAGAATCAATGTAAAACCATTTGGCTTTGAGTTTATCAAAAGACACCCTGTTAACGTCAAAATGCTGGCCTTCGCCTTTATAGCTCAAGATGGTGCGTTCGGCGTTGGGATGAACGAAAATGACGGAATAAGCGGTGAAATCATCGTCGTGTTTTTGGAATAACGGCTCCACTTTCTCTTTTTCTAGCTCTTCAATGATTTCCTCGCCCGCAACATCGCTGCCGATCACGCCAATGCACGCGGTTTTAAATTCCTGCCTGCCAAAAGTTACCGCCGCGTTCGTCCCTCCTCCGCCGGTGGTAAAAACTATTTTTTTTATTTCAATTTTGGAACCGAGAGGAAAACATTGTTCAACTCCAGTGGGAGAGTCGGCGTGTTTTCTCAATTCAAAACCCTCGGCCTCCAAGAGGACATCGCGAGTAGCAGAACCGATGCAAATAATGTCGTGCATAAATTAGGGATTTGAGACTGCCTTAAGCTGGCCTATCGCCATTTCAATATTCTTACTTTCCCAAATATAGCTCCCGGCTATTAATATGCCCGCTCCCGCCTTAACTAATTTGGGTGCGGTTTCGGGGTTAATTCCCCCGTCAACCTGAATCGGTTTGTCGGGATAAAAATAATGAAAGTCGGCGATCTTATCCAAAACGCTCTCCACGAACTCTCCGCCGTAAAATCCCGGCTCAACCGTCATAAAATGTACAAAATCAATAAAATCTATAAAAGGTTCTATGCGGTCATTGGGGGTCTGCGGATTGACCGCTATCCCCACCGATTTTTCGGCTTCTTTTATCGCATCTATGACTTCCTGCGCCTTTTGCGTGGCCTCTATATGAAAAATGAATTCGTCGGCCGGCGTTTCAAGCCAGCGGACAATGTGGTTTTCGGGCTTTGAAACCATCAAATGCACCCCGATCTTCAGATCCGTTTCAACCGTCTCCGCCTCCTCAAAACCAAGGATCGTGATGTTGGGAACAAAAATTCCGTCGGCGATATCAAGGTGAACGCTGTCAACATACGGTTCAACCGCGATGATCTTTTCCACTAATTCTTCTCTTGTTTTGACAAGAATTGAGGGTATTATCTCTTTTGGCATTTATTTTACAAAGCGAGGAGCAAAATACAAAAGTCTGATTTTGTATTTTGTCCGAGCGAAGCTAAAAGTAGGAATACCCCGCTGCTTTGCAGCGGACCAGAAAGATCTTATATCTTTCTGGTACTTCGCAGCTTGCTGCGGGGGGTATTCATTTGACCAGGTTAGGCGGCGTTCTGCCCTCAAGGGCCTCAATTATATTGTTTGCCGCAAGCTCTGCCATTTTGGAACGCGTTCCAATGGTCGCTGAGGCAATGTGCGGCGTCATAACCACGTTATCCAATTCTTTCAACTCGGGGGAAATCTCCGGCTCAAATTCAAACACGTCCAGTGCCGCTCCTTTTATCACGCCGTTCTTCAGCGCTTGAGCCAGGGCTTTCTCATCCACTATCGGCCCCCGCGAGGTATTTATCAGATACGCCGAGGGCTTCATCTTTTTCAAACGCTCTTCGTTTATTAAATGATGAGTGGGTTCAAGAAGAGGCACATGCAGAGAAACAAAATCGCATTGAGGCAAAAGTTCATCAATGCTTGCTACATAGATTGCTCCGAATTCCTTCTCAAAATCAGGGTTTGGCTTAGGGTCAGTATAAAGCACTCTCATTTCAAAGCCCTTGACAGCATGATAGGCCACCCGGGAACCGATTCTGCCGAGACCGATTATGCCCAAAGTTTTTTCGCGTAAATCAGTACCCAAAAGCAGTTCCGGCCCCCAGGCGGTAAATTTCCCCGCCCGGGCAAATCTGTCGGCTTCCGGAATTCTATGAGCGATCGCCATCATCAGGGCAAAAGTATGTTCGGCAACGGTTTCTGTAAGCACCTCCGGCGTGTTGGTAACCATAATATTTCTCTGCTTGGCTGTTGATATGTCAATGTTATCAAAACCAACCGCGAAATTCGCAACAATTTTCAGCGTCGGCAAACCGGCATCCATAACTTCCGTCGTAATTTTATCGGTCAAAACAGAAAGAATCGCATCGGCGCCCTTGGCGCCCTCTTTTAGCTCGTCCAAAGTCGCGGCCCGCTCTTTTGCCGCTTCATTTACGACGACCTCGTATCCCTTATCCTTTAACTTTTGTACCCCGACCTGTGGGATAGGCCTAGTTATAAAAATTTTCATAAAGCTTCTGTCCCGATTTTGTTTCCCGACCCTGTCGGGATTACAAAATCGAGGATCCTCGATTTTTCTATCTCGATCAAAGATCGAGGATGAAAAATCGGGAGAATCGGCCTTGTGACAAAAACTTTCATTTTTCTAATTCCTTTATTTTATTTATTCTCCTCACAAACCTTTCGTGCCCCTCAAAGGGTGTTTCCAAAAACATTTCTACTATATCTTTGGCTTCCTTTTCGCCCATAAAATCACTGGGTAAAGTCAGAATGTTTATATTATCATCATTTCGCGCCAGACGCACCTGCTCCGCGTTGAAACCCAGCACCGAGCGCGTCCCCTTAAATTTGTTGGCAACGATATCCATTCCGGCGCCGTTGCGGCAAATTAATATTCCCCTGTTCACGTCGGGATCTTGGGCGACTTTTTCGGCTACTTCGGAAGCATAATCAACATAGTCGTCATCTTTATTATACTCAAAAGCGCCCATATCTTCATAATCATGGCCAAGCTCACCAAGAAATTTCTTGAGTTTTTCTTTTAGTTCGTACCCACGATGGTCAGCACCCAGAAAAATCATTTTAACTTGTTCAAATAATTAACTACATTCAGTACCGCCGTTGTCCCCTGCCCCGCCGCTATTATTATCTGTTTGAACGGCACGTCCGTCAGGTCGCCGGCGGCATAAAGGCCGGGGATATTGGTTTCACAGTTTTTATTTACGACAACTTCCCCAAAAGAATTTTTTTTCGTCTCTGGCGGGACAAGAGCGGAATTAGGCGCCATACCGATGTGGACGAAAATTCCGTCAACTTTAAATTCTTGGGTATCGCCCACTTCGTCGTCATACTTCAGGCCGCTCACAAATTCACCGCCGATAATTTCTTTGGCCTTGGCATTATAGATTATCTCAACATTCTTCTTAGTTTTCAACTTATCAAGCAGTATTGTGTCGCCCTTGAAAATCGGGTTTTTATTTATTACATAAACCTTCTCGGCAATATCGGTGAGCATTAAACCGGATTCAAGGGCTGAATTCCCTCCGCCAATGACCACCACTATCTTTCCGGAAAATAACGGCCCGTCGCAAACAGTACAATAAGTTACGCCCTTATTGCGGAGTTCCTTCTCGCCGGGGACATTCAACTCTTTGGGGTGGACGCCTGTTGCAACTATTACTGCCTTGGCGGTGTAATCGCATTTGCCGGCTTTGTTGTCTTTGACGGCAATGCAAAATGTTCCGTCTTCAAGGCGGGCAATTTTTTCCACCTCTATGCCCTCTTCCGGCTCAACGCCGTAAAACTTTAGGTGATCCTTAAACTGCTGGGCCAATGTTATACCATCGGTCTGGATTACGCCGGGCCAGTTGCCAATTTCGCCGGAAGTGGCCACCTCTCCCCCGAAATCTTTGGTAATTATCTTAAAATTCAAATTCCGCCGAGCGGCATAGATCCCGGCGGCTGTCGCCGCCGCCGAACCCCCGATTATAATCAGGTCAAACATGCTTAAATTATATCACAAACGGGCGGGCAGTAGAAATACGTCCACTTCTTTTTTTGCTCTATTTTTGGTATTTTTTATATAATGAGCCGTTCCAAAATTTATATCCTAATAATTGTCTGTGCAAGTCTTGCAACGCATTTTTTGTTTTTCGGCCATCCGAACAAGACGGTCTTTGACGAAGTTCATTTCGGCAAATTCATTTCCGGCTATTTCACTCACGAGTATTTTTTTGACATTCATCCCCCGCTTGGCAAGTTGCTAATTTCGGGAGTGGGCTACCTTGCCGGTTTCCAGCCCGGTTTCAGTTTCGCCGAAATTGGCCAGAAATTTCCAGATAATATCTATCTCTGGTTGAGACTACTACCGACATTGGCAGGCACCTTACTGCCTCTTATCATTTTCTTCCTTGTTCTCCGATTGGGGCTTTCACGCATCGCCGCGTTCACGGCCGCCATGCTGATCATTTTTGAAAACGCTATTTTGGTCCAATCGCGGTTTATTCTACTTGATTCGTTTCTTCTTCTCTTCGGGTTCTCGGCTTTGCTTGCCTATTTTAAATACGCGCAAGAGAATAAAATTCTTTATTTGTTTTTGAGCAGCGCACTTGCCGTTTTATCGCTTTCGGTCAAATGGACCGGCGCTACATTTTTAGCTCTTATTATCATTTTGGAAATAATAAGGTTCGTTAAAGAAGGGGGTCGGCATTTTCTGTTGAAAAACCTTTTGGCCCTGATTTTCCTCCCGTTTGCCATATATTTTTCCGTTTTTGCCATTCACCTCGGCCTTCTTACCAAGTCCGGCCCCGGAGACGCTTTTATGAGTTTGGGGTTCCAAAAAACGCTTGCCGGTAGCACCGTAAATGCCGAGGGGTATAAACCGCTCGGGCTTATGACGAAATTTGTGGAGCTGAATCTAAAAATGTACGGGGCCAATACCAATCTGACCGCCGGGCATCCCTACTCAAGCAAATGGTACACTTGGCCGCTTATGGCCCGCCCGATCTATTACTGGCACGAAAACTCACCGGATAGCGCGGGCAAGGAGTCAAGAATCTATTTCTCGGGCAATCCGATTATCTGGTGGGCATCCGCGGCCGCGATTATTTATTCTCTTTTTGCCCTAGCTCGCGGTATTATTCAGCGAAAACCTAAAAATGAAGCCCCGCGGGCAAGTTTGCAGTACTATCCATTATCAACAAGCCGCCCCGACTTGCCCGCGGGGCGGAATCCCGCCCCAGAAAACCCCGACTCATCAATTAAGGGCACGGTTTTCTGGGGCGCGGACAAAACGCTCGCCTTTCTGGGCGGAGCGTACTTGTTCAACCTTCTGCCGTTTATCGGCATTACCCGGGCAATGTTTCTGTATCACTATATGATAGGGCTGGTATTTGCGATTATGGCACTAGTTTATCTGATTGATAAACAACAAAGCAAAAATAAGGTCTTTGCCGCGTTGCTTGTCGTTTCTTTTCTCGTATTTCTGTTCTTTTCTCCGCTGACCTACGGCCTGCCTCTTACTAATTCCGCTTACCATTTGAGAGTTTGGTTCCCCAGCTGGCAATAAAGGTCTCCGCTTTTATTCAAACTTGCCGGAAACGCGGGTTTGTTTTTGGAAAACTGCCTATGAGCTAAATATCCCTTTTTCGCGACTCCGCAGGCAAACGAACCGGCGAATTGAGAAATAGAATTTATCTAAAATTTTGGGTCGAGTCTGCCAATTTGCGCCAGCAAATTGGCAATTCGTATGCGGCGAGGGGCGATACAAAGCTTGTGCCAAAATTTTAGAAATAAATTCTATTTCAAATGAGTCGGTGAGAGAAGCCGAGGACGTGGAGACGAAAAAGGGATATTTAGCGATCTAGGTCTTTATCACAGAAACCTTTCTATACATTTCGTTTGCCGCTTCCCAGTTCAGGTTTTTGAAAAATGCCCCAATATATGCCTTACGGTCCGAGCCGTGGTCTATAAAATAGGCGTGCTCATAGACATCGCAGACCAAAACGGGGATACATCCCCAAACGGCATGGTCGTGGGCATCGCCGTTATACTGCTTTAATTTCTTCTCGTGCAGATCCCAGACAAGCACCGCCCAGCCCCTGGCGGCCATCGCGCACTCACTGAAATATTTTATAAAATTTTCAACCGAGCCCCATTTTTCGGAAATTGCGGTTGATAATTCAGGGGCTTTTTTGTGATCGCCGTCTCCTCCCAATAGCCCGAAAAACCATTCGTGCATATAAACGCCGTTTACGGCAAAGGTTTCTCCCAATTTAAGCCCCCTTAATTTGCTGAAAGTAGGATTCCCCGCCTGCGCGGGCTGGCCGCCCGGCGCCCCGCCAGTCACGATCTCTTCTCTTAGTTTGCCGAGCTCATCGCTTATCTCATTTGCCTTGTTGACATAGCCGGTATAAAGCTTGTCGTGATGTATCTCATTGGTCTTTTTTGAGATACCCTCAAGTTCCCTATCAAAGGGAAGCGGTTTTACTTCGTACATACAAAACAGCGTTTAGCGTTGAGCGTTGAGCGTTTAGATGGACTCATTTTAACTAACCGCTATACGCTAATCGCTAACCGCTAATTAAGCCCGAGAAGTTTATCAATTTTTGCCCTGTCAAAACCAAGAATGATCTCGCCATTAATAATAATGACGGGAACACCATACTGATGAGTTTTAGCTATCAACTCTTGCTGTTTTGCCGCATCTTTTGAGACATCGTACTCGGTGTATGGCACGTTGTGCTGTCTAAAATACTCTTTGGCCATTTTGCAATAGGCACAGCCCGGCGTTGAATATATTTCTACGATGTTTACGATTTTTTTGTCGTTTGAAGTTGGCATTAAGATAATTTTATCATAATAAACCCGGGCTGGGCAAATGGGCAAAATTAATTGACAAACCCGACAGTTTGGCCGATAATCGTGGCTAAGGGCTCTTTAAAAAGGAGGGGGCGATGGCAAAATATTTCTGCTTTTTACTGCTTATATTGCCTGCTCTGCTAAAAGGCGCGTCGCCACCGATAAGCGAGGCCGAGAGAGACAGAAAAATAGATGCCGCGCTTTACAATTATTACAGCGGTAAAACCCAAGAGGCAAAAAGAATCGCGCAAACATTAAAAGAGTGTTTTCCAAAAGACCCGTTTTTTCACGAGTTAATGGCCGAGATATTATGGCAAGAATTAGAGAAAATGGTTGCCGCCGGTCAAGAGAAATATAAAAGAGTAAATCCCAGGACTGTCGCGGGCGCAGATTATCTAATGGAGCAATTTTATGGCGAGATTTACGACGGCCTCATACTGACACAGCCGATACCGGGTCAAAACTCTCCCGATCCCAGACGCATGTTTTTGCGCGGCATGTTGTTGATCCGCCATGGCGGTTTCATTGCTAAGTTTGAGTCAGGCGTCAAATCGTACGCTGAAACCGACCGGATATCTGCTGAGGGCATCCAATTGATCAGAAAGAGTATGGAAATTGACCCGTTGCTTTGTTCGGCAAAATATATTTTCGCGTTAAGCAAGTATTCTCTTATCGTGGGGGCGAACGAAAGTATTTTTTATAAACTGGCCATTAGATTCCGTTCCCGGGTTTTCTCCGCCCTTGGGGGAACCTTCAATATGAACGATGTGTTCTTGTGGATCAAGGAATCAATGAACTGCAACTCTCCTTATTATTACACCAAGGACGTCGGTATTGATAAAAAATTTGTTTACCAGAACATCTTACTGAATCAGGCCGGTAAAATGGACGAGGAAGTCCTGCCGGTTTTAGAAGAGCTGCGGTCGGCATTCCCTGAAAATACAGTGATAAAAAATAATTTGTTTCTGGTCAGAAGGCATTTGAAAAAACAGAAATAGCTTACGCCCCGCAATCGGGGCTTTTCGTTTTTTTTATTACAAGGTCTATAATTATCAGGTGGGCTTTGTTATTAAATTTCTGCTGTTTACTTTAATAATCGCCGTCGGCGGCTATTTTGTCATTAACCAAGTCCCCTCGCTAAAAGAACGGGTAATAGAGGCGATAAACCCCGCCGTTAAAGAGGAGCGTCTTATCGGAGAATTAAAGGCCAATTTAAACGAGCTTAGTAAAAGTTTGGATGAGGCAGGAAAACAAAAAAGCCTTGCGGATACAAAAAGCGGGGTTAAAAACAGCCAAAGTATATTAGGAGAATCCCAAAGTCTTATAGAAGAAATCGCAAAAATAAATGGGGGTACGGGCATAATTAGTTCTCAAATCGGGAAAATAATCAACGCTTTTTCCGATAAAACCCCCTACCCCGCCGATCATCTGCAAGTTCCGGCTGCGACATTGACTCCCATTTATACCTGTCCGCCGGCTGAATAATTAAACCAAATCAAAACCCCCGTTGAAACGGGGGTTTTGATTTTAAGATTCTAAAAAGATTTAGTAATCTCTGCCGCCGCCGCCGAAACCGCGTCCACCGCCTCGGCCGCC
>ERZ1292629.4383-Hain-H43-01um-R1-4383-length-10361-cov-5_pt1 | contig 10361 bp, 11 predicted proteins | sample MGYA00564399_ERZ1292629 | MGnify/ENA primary metagenome ERZ1292629 (study PRJEB36523, sample SAMEA6512636) | groundwater metagenome | collected 2019-01-08 | study: AquaDiva: Metagenomics assemblies of 32 groundwater samples
GAGGGAAGAATTAGACATAACCTCGCAGGTAAGAGAGTTAATTATTCTGCAAGAACAGTTATTTCTCCTGATCCTTATGTTAATATAAATGAGGTGGGTGTTCCATTTGAAATTGCCAAGATTATTACTGTTTGCGAGACTGTAAATAGCACTAATATTGAAGTAATGAAGGATTTGATAAAACAAGGAGACAAGTATCCTGGAGCAAATTATGTAATAAGAACTGACGGAAAGAAGAAAAGAATTACTGAAGATTTGAAAGAGGAGTTGTGCAAGGAAATACAGCCTGGATATAAGATTGAAAGACATTTACGAGATGGAGATATAGTTTTGTTCAATAGACATCCTTCTTTACACAAGCAGAGTCTTATGGCTCACCATGTGAAAGTTTTACCACATAGAACTTTCAGGCTACATCCTGCTGCTGCTCAGCCATATAATGCAGACTATGACGGAGATGAAATGAACATACACAGTCCTCAGACTGAAGAAGCTAGATCTGAAGCAATTACACTTTTGAATGTTAATAATAATATTATTTCTTCAAAAAATAATATGAACTTAGTTGGAGAGATTGCTGATGCGATTACTGGAAACTATTTACTTGCTAAAGACACATTGACAAAAGCAGAAGCAGATCAAGTTTTGTTTGCAGCGAATGTAATTAATACTTTGAAGGGTCAGAAGATTGATGGACATGCTATATTTGGACAAATAATTCCAAAAGGAAGCAGTATAAAGATTCCTGAAAGTATTACTGGAGCTACCTCATTTGGAACAGAGGATGGAATAATGGTTAAGATGATTGATAAAGAGTTTGGAAGAGAGGCAGCAATAGATTCATTGAATAAAGCTTTCCTTTTGGGAACTGCTTATTTGTCAAGAAAAGGATATACCCTTTCCATTGAAGATTTGAACGTTACTGATAAAGTTAAAAAAGCTACTGACGAAATAATTGCTCAAGCTGAAAAGAAAACGCAGGATATAATTAAGGAGTATGAGTCTGGCTCACTTGCTTTACTTCATGGAAAGAATGCGGAAGAATCTAGAGAAATTAAGATATTACAGGTTTTGAATGAAGTTAGAACTGAAACAGGTAAAGTCGTTAAAGCTACATTCTCTGCAGATAGTAATGTTAATAGTATGATTACTTCTGGAGCCGCAGGTAGCATGCTTAATATTACGGAGATTGCATGTTGTGTAGGTCAGCAGTCTCTATGGAGCAAGAGAATCAACTTTGGTTATACTGGAAGAACATTGTCATTCTTTAAACAGGGAGATTGGACTGCTGAAGCACATGGTTTCATTAAATCGTCATTTATGAAGGGGCTGAAGCCTAGTGAATTTTTCTTTGGAGCAATTACTGGTAGAGACGGACTTATGGATACTGCACTTAGAACTCCTAAGTCGGGGTATTTGTATAGAAGATTAGTTTCTGCTCTTCAAGATTTGAAGATAGAGTATGATGGAACTGTAAGAGACGCTTCTGAAAATATTGTTCAGTTTGTATATGGAGATGATGGAAAAGATGTTTCTAAACTACATTTGAAAGATGATGGTATTGTTCCTGGAGAAGCAATTGGAGTAGTTACTGCTCAGAGCTTTGGAGAAGCCTCAACACAGATGGTTTTGAACGTATTTCACAATGCAGGAGTTGCACAAATGCAGATTACTCTTGGACTACCAAGATTAATTGAAATTCTAGATGCTAGAAAGATACCTTCTACTCCAATGATGGAAGTTTATTTGGAAAAGGAATTTAATAATGAAAAAGAGGCTAAAGTTCTTGCTGAAAAAGTAAGGGAAGTTAAGTTGAAGGAAATTGCTTCTGAGGTTAAGATTGATTTTGGAAGTAAAAAAATTGAAGTATTTCTCGATGCTAAGGCTTTAAAGAATATTCACTCTGGCGCACAGAAAGTCGTTGATAGACTTCATGATAAAGGATTTTCTGTTAAAGGCAACGATTTGAAGATAAGTATAAGTTTGACTGATATGGATTACAAACAAATATACAAACTTAAAGAGAAGATGAAAGAAACTATAATTTCAGGAGTTAAAGGAATAACTCAAGTTATCGTTGCAAATCGAGATAAAGATTATGTTATATTGACCTCTGGATCTAATCTTAAGGACATACTTGAGATTAAGGGTGTTGATAAAAATAAGGTTACTTCTAATGATATTCATGACGTATCTACTGTTCTTGGAATTGAAGCGGCTAGACAGACTATTGTTAATGAAATTGCAAGAGTTATTGAAAATCAGGGACTCGATATTGATAATAGACATCTTAAGTTTGTTGCAGATGCTATGACTAGCTCTGGGGCAGTTAAGGGAGTAACTAGAATGGGAATTATCTCTGATAAAGCATCTGTTTTGGCAAGAGCAACATTCGAAACACCTGATAAACAATTCGTTACTGCTACAATACAAGGAGCAAGAGATGAGTTGAAGTCGGTAATTGAAAATATTCTTTTGAATCAGCCAATACCAGTTGGAACAGGTCTTCCTGGTTTATTGGTTAAAGTTACTGGTCCATTGGTGAATGCGGAATTGGAAAAAGAAAAAAGTAAAAAGAAAAAGAAGGATGAGTAATTAGGATTTCTAGTTAGATATGTTTATAAAAGTTCGAATAGCGAAGATTTTATGCAAGAACGTAAATTAGAACCACATCAGATGGCTGCAATAGTACGAGGAGTATTAGATGGTAGACTTATACAGACCACACTCCCAGAGATAGCGGAAGCGTATAGAATTGGAAAAACTGTAGATAAAATAGTGGAAGAGTATGACATAATACATAGATTCAATATACCTACTTTTACAAGTGCTAGAAATGCTATAAAATTTGCACTTAGAGGATATGATGGAGAAATGAGTGCTGAACAACTTAGGGATGTTATGTATCCTGGGCTTTTGGATGCAATTGAATTAGAAAGATTAGGAAAAGAGCATGTTTCTTCTGGTGCTAGCAAATGGTCAAAGGAAAATTATAGAAATGGAAGTGGATTATTTGGAATTACGGAAGAACAGAGAATAATTAATGCAACAAAGGCAGGCAAGACTGTAAAAAGATTAGGAAAAGGAATACATGCTATGGATTCTGCTGGAAAAAGGGCAGCGGCACAGAAAGGTAACGAAATGAGAGGGTATATATGTTTTAGTCGTGAAGAGGAACAGGCAATTTATGATTTATCACAACAACCTGAAATGTCCTATGGGCATAAAGGTTATGTTAATAGCTGGAAGGTAGCTAGAAAAATTAATAATATGTTCCATCATGGACATGAAGTAAGAAATAACTTAAGTATAAGTCGTAAGCTTAAAGCATTGAAAAAGAATTTCTCCTAAAAACTATTATAAATCCTGTTTTTCTTAATAAAATATGATAAAAGATAAGTATTTTAGAGAAAGAGGAAAAACTGCTAAAATAATTGATGTATCCTGTGCTAATTGTGGAAGCTTATTATTTGTTTATCAAAAAGATGGACAGGGATGGCTTAAACGATGTTACCTTAATAGAATAATCTCGCCTGATAAGTATTCAAATTTAAAAAATAATAAAAATATCAAGAAAGAAAGCGATTTGATTAACTTGATTTGTAAATGCGGAACAGTTGTAGGTTCTCCTATAACTTATAAAGATGGACGATTAGCATTTCATCTTATAAGGGGCAATTTTAAGAGAACGAATAATAAAAATAACTTATAGACTATTAAGATTCTTTAATTTATCGTCGGTATAAAAAACTAAAGATTTAAATATGATTAAAAAGGGATAGATGGATAGAGGAATTAATTTAAGATGGCAGTTATAAATATGCAATTGATGAGATACATTAACCTTTTGGATAAGGTTACTCGTGTAAAAACTATGAAATGTTATTTGTATAATAATGGAATAGTTTTTGCTGTGCCTAAATCTATGGTTTCAGTTGCAATTGGTCAAGATGCAAGAAATGTTAGATATATAAGTGAACAAATTGGAAAGAGAGTTAAAGTAATTGCAGAAGCGAAAGGCATTGAAGATGCTCAGAAGTTTGTTGCAGATATAGTTTCTCCAATTGGATTCAATGAAGTCACCGTTGTTGATGGTGTTTTAACATTGAATGCTGGAAGTCAAAGTAAAGCAGCACTTATTGGAAGAGAGAGAAGAAGAGAAGAAGAATTGAAAACTATTGTTAAAGATACTTTTAATCTTGAACTTAGAATAATATAAAAAGTTGGTTCTTTGTTAATCTTTATGGATGTTGATGAAAAATGTGTTTGGATTGGAATTGGTATGGATATTAAAGATAAAGAACTTTATGAAGAATGTAAGAAAATTAATAAGAAGTTAGTCAAAGAATATGGAAGTTCAATTATTTTTTCTAAAAATAATATGCCTCATTTGAATCTCTATGATTTGAGCGTACCTAAAAAGAATTTACCTGAAATTGTCAAAAGATTGAAAAAAATAGCATTGAACCGAGAGAGTTTTGACGTAGATATAACTGGAATTAATTATTTTCCTTTTGGATTATTTTTTATTGAATTGAAAATTAATAACTTTCTCTATGAATTACATAAACTAATTGTTAATGAAATTACACAATTGAAGGGTAATGGTATTTGTGAAGATTACCTTGAACCTGTAAGAAAATATAATCCGAATCAAAAGGAGATGTTAAAAAATCATGGAAATCCATTTGTATTAAGTGAATTTAAGCCACATATTACACTTGGACTTATCAAAGAAAATAATCTTGATTATGTAAAAAAGGAATTAACTCCTCTGTTTACCAAAAGAAAATTTACAGTTGATAATATTCATATCGTTGTTGAAGACGAAAATAGAAAAAAAGTTATTGGAAAGTTTGGTTTGATGGGATATTAATTTTATGTAGAAACGAAAAGTTTATAAATATAACAGCTATAACTATTATAAGGCTTATAATATGGAAAATACAACCATCGCAATTACTAGAGAACTCAAGGAGCAAATAATGGAATTTGGAAGTAAAGGAGAAACCTATTCAATGATATTGTCAAGATTAATTTTGAGTGCTAGGAAAAGACAACTTTATGATTTACTGATGAATGAAGAAGGAACAATTTCTGCTAAAGATGCGCTTGAAAATGCTAAGAAGAAATGGTCAAAGTAATTATTGTTAAAGCGCTTGAAGAAGAAATAAATAAGATTTTCAAAAAACAATCTGTTTCTATATTTGAACTGATATATTCACTTGAAAATTCTCCTAACAAAGGAAAACCTATAGGACAAGTTGGAGGAATAGTTATCAAAGAATTAAAATTTGAAAATTATAGATTTTATTTTGTTACTGATGGTTATAAAATAAAAATGTTGAGAAAAGAAGACCTAAATGATTTGCTAATAAAGTTTGTAAGAATGTCTGATAAGAAAAATCAACAAAAGGTTATTGATAACATTAAAGATATTCTTAGAAATTTAGGGGAAGAAGGATTTTAATTAGCTGTAATAATCGACTTTAAATAGAGTTATTTTTGTTAAAAAGTATGAGTATTTTGAAAATGAATCGAAATATACATCGTAGACCAGATTTTACTGGACTGTGGATTTGTGATGGTGGAAGTGTTGGAGAATTTGGTATGACTGTAGAAAGAAGTAAAAGATTAGAAGTAGGAGAAGAAATTAGTGGAACAATTAAAGATGGTTATGGTCTTGCTAGATTTGAAGGATTAGTAAATAAAGAAAAAATTTCATTTACAAAACAATATTTGCCGGATGCTGAGCTAAATGGAGCTACAAGAGGACCAATAAAATATGAAGGTAAATTAATGACCAAAAGGCGAAATTCTGAATATGCTATAATATATCAAAAAACGGATGATTTAACTCTTAAATTATTTATCCCTTTTTTTGGTGCAACTTATCTTGGACATTTTGAGACATTAACTGAAGATTTTAAACACAAAGTAGTAGCAGGGTATTTTTTTATAAATAAGACTGATGTTGGATCTGTTAACTGATTTATTTTTGATTATAGTAATTAATTTAAAGCTTTTAAATCGCTGAATTTTATGGAAGGAATTAGTAGAATCTTTTATCGCTCTGAGTTTAATAGAATGGGCAGGTTACTAACTTATGAGCAACAGGTTTTTGATGCAAAAGCAGGTAATGCAATTAATAAAACTTTAAGATTGGTAGTTGATGGTATTGAAAGTCGTACTGGCTCTGATTTGAATTTGATAACTTTTTTTGTTAATTATCCTGCGATTACACATTTCAATGCAACTACAGGATATCATTTTGGCAAATATGATTTTATATTATTTGCTTTTCCTAGAGAAGATGAACTTGTTAATTTACGATTAAATTCTGTTGGAGAAAAATGGATGAAAAATAATGATTTATGGGTAGCTTCTGACTTTGAAAATGAAGGAGAAAGAGGAGTGAGAATATTTGAAGAATGCGATGCTGTTTACTATTCAGAAGGTCGTGGAAAAAATAGAATTTTTCTTAAGAATATAATTAGTGGTCTTGTAATTTTGAATGAAAGTCCATTAGTTAATCCTGCGAGATTTTATTGGTTTAATAGTCTACAGAAATAAAACATTGATTATTGTTAGTGTTATTTCTATTAAATCCAACTATTGCGATGTCAAAAGTGTTACTAAACTTTTAATTCTTATTATGTATTATTCCTTGTATTCTAAGTTTTCTAGCCCTTTATTATCAAATTTGGATACGGAAGTTTTAAAAACCACTTTTTGTAAGAAGAAACATGGGTTTAATGAGTGCGAGAAAGATAATGAAGAAGAAAAAGCAGTTTAGATGGAGTCAGAAGGCCTATAAACAAAGAACATTAGGATTGAAGAAGAAGGTAGATCCTCTTGAGGGAGCACATCAGGCTAAAGGAATAGTTATTAATAAGTTCCAAAAAGAAGCAAGACAGCCTAACTCTGCTATGAGAAAGTGTTGCAAAGTTCAGTTGATTAAGAATGGTATATCTGTTGGAGCATTTATTCCTGGAAATTTAGCACAAAAATTTGTAGATGAACACGATGAAGTTATTATTGAAAGAATTGGAGGAAGATCTGGAAGACAGAAAGGAGATATTCCAGGTATTAGATTTGCAGTAATTAAAGTAAATGACCAGCCACTTAGAAGATTGTGGAAGGGTAAGATAGAAAAGGGTAGAAGATAAAATGGAAGCAATTCAATTTAAACTGTTTGATATATATGATGTTTCTAACATAGAAATTAAGGATCCTGCTTTAAGACCTTATTTGTGTTTGACTCCAAGATTAATGGTTAAGACCCAAGGAAGAAGAAATCTTGAACATCTTGGGAATACTAAAGTTAATGTTGTTGAAAGACTTGCAAATAGATTACAAGTAGCTGGACATGTCGGGAAAAAACATAAAGTTATTACTTCTTGGGCATCTGGAAAATCAACTAAGAATATGCAGACTGTTCTTCGTGCATTTAAAGTAATTGAGGAAAGAACTAAGAAAAATCCTGTTCAGGTTTTTGTTACTGCTATTGAAAACGGAAGTCCTAGAGATGAAGTTACAGTAATTGAACAGGCAGGAGCAAAGTATCCTCAGTCTGTTGATTGTAGTCCTATCAGAAGAATAAATCTAGCTTTAAGATGGATGGTTCAGGGAGCATATGGAAAATCTTTTGGAAAGAAAAAGAAAATGGCAGATACATTGGCTGAGGAAATAATTAAGGCGAGTGAAATGAATGCAGAAAGTTTTGCACATGGAAAGAGAACAGAAGTTGAGAAGCAGGCTGATTCTGCTAGATAATTCTTTGGCTAGTTAAACTGACATTATATACCTTCTATTTCGATCGCCATAAAGAATTAATACCCTAATTTTTCATGAATTGTATGGCTGATGTGAATGGGATGGAAGATTCGGCTGAAATGAAACAAGAACTAGAAAGAGTGTCTAGAGAATTTTATCCTAATTTGAGAGAAGTCGAGAGAAAAGTTATTAAAAAGTATGGGCTTGAGATAAGACAAGTTGCACTTATGCATGGTAGTTTTCAAGCAAATGGAGAGAATACTGTATTTTTAACTGCGATATTCTATGATGACGTATGGACGCATAAAACAAATCTTGCACAAAACGATTTTATAAAAGAGGATCTGGAAGGCATTGCTGAACAAGAAAGCATTGCTGATAAATTGAAAATAAAAATTCGTCCAATTTCATTATCCCAATATAATGCTTTGAATGGAGAAAATACATTGAATTGGGAATAGCAATATTTTATTTTTTATGGCCAGTAAGTTTAAAAACCTAATTTTGCACCTTTGGATATTCCGATTTTTATTGGTTAAAATAAAAAATGGCAGAGAAAGAAACAAATTTAAGAAAAATTGAAAGGTTTACTAATAATCAGAAAAACATTAGAAATGTAGCTACAAGCGCGCACATTCACCATGGAAAAACGGCTTTTACAGATAATCTTCTTGCAGCTGCTGGAATGATGGCTGAAAAAAATGCAGGAAGTCTTGAAGAGGGAATGACTACATGGCAACATGCGGATGAACAGGAAAGATTAATGACTGTAGACTCTGCGAACGTTAGCATGCCTCATGAGTATCTTGGAGAAGAATATCTTATCAATTTGATTGATACTCCTGGACACGTAGATTTTGGAGGAAATGTCACTAGAGCAATGAGAGCTATTGACGGAACTTTTGTATTAGTATGTGCAAGCGAAGGAATAATGCCTCAGACTGAAACGGTATTAAAACAGGCACTTAGAGAAAGAGTAAAGCCTGTTTTGTTTATCAATAAAGTTGATAGATTAATTAAAGAATTAAAATTGACACCTGAACAAATGCAGGAGAGATTTATGAAAATTATTCAGAACTTTAATCATCTTATTATGCAAATTGCTGAACCAGAGTTTAAGGAAAAGTGGCAAGTAAATGTTCTTGATGGAAGCGTGTCTTTTGGCTCTGCTAGGGAGAATTGGGCTATGTCAGTTCCATTCATGAAGAAGAAAAATATCTCATTCAAAGATATTTATGCTGCATATTCTATGGAAGATGAAGCTAGAAAGAAGTGGTTTTGGGATAATGCTCCATTGTATGAAGTAGTTATGGATATGGCAGTTAAGCATTTACCAAATCCTGTTGATGCTCAGAAATATAGAATTCAAAAAATTTGGAGAGGAGATATTGAAAGTAAGTTTGGGCAGGACTTGTTAAGCTGTAATAGAAGTGGAGAAGTTGCTTTTGTTATTACTAATATTGCAATAGACAAAAGATCTGGAAAAGAAGTAGCTGCTGGAAGATTGTATTCTGGAACTTTGAAAAACGGAATGGAAGTTTATGCAAACAACGCAAAGAAAAAATATAGATTACAACAGGTTTTGGTTTATAATGGAATAAAACCTGAACAACTTGATGAAGTTCCTGCTGGAAATGTTTTGGCAGTGGTTGGATTGAATGTTGATGTTGGAGATACTATAACTGAGACCGAACAAACTCCATTTGAAGAAATTAAACATATTTTCCAGCCAGTTATTACTAAGTCTATTGAAGTTGAAAAGTCTTCTGATTTGCCAAAGTTAATTGATGTTCTTAGAAAAGTAGGAAAAGAGGATCCTTCATTGAAGATTGAAATTAATGAAGAAACTGGAGAGAATCTTATGTCTGGAATGGGAGAATTGCACTTGGAAATTATAGAAGGAAGAATAAAGACTGAAAAAGGACTTCAGGTAAAAATGGGGCAACCTATTGTAGTATATAGAGAAAGTATAGCTAAGGCTTCGCCTAAAGTTGAAACTAGAACACCAAATGGACATAACATCTTTTTCATAAGTATGGAACCTTTGGAAAATGAAGTTTATGGTGCAATTGAAAGAAATGAAATTCCAGAGGGAAGAATAAAGAAAAAAGCAGAAGAGATGTGGAAGAAATTGAATCAGTGTGGAATTTCAAATGAAGAAGCTCGACAGTATCAGGAAATATATAAAGGAAATGTTTTCGAGGAAAGAACAAGAGGACTTGTGCTTTTGCCTGAAGTAATTGAATCGATTATTGATGGATGGAAACTTGTTGTTGATGGAGGACCATTGGCAAAAGAGCCTATGATGAAAACTAAGATTATATTACATGACGCTAAACTACACGTAGATCACATGCATAGAGGTCCTGCACAGATTTATCCAGCAGTAAGACAGGGAATGTTTGATGCCATGAAGAAAGGAGGAGCAGTCCTTCTTGAGCCTATTCAGACACAATTGGTTGAAGCACCTGTTGATTTTATGGGAGTAGTTACTGCTTTAATTGGAAGCAAGAGAGGGGTTTTGATTGATGTACAACAGGAAGGAATTGATACTCATATTAAGGCAAAACTTCCAGTAGCTGAAA
>ERZ1292629.4388-Hain-H43-01um-R1-4388-length-10350-cov-4_pt1 | contig 10350 bp, 9 predicted proteins | sample MGYA00564399_ERZ1292629 | MGnify/ENA primary metagenome ERZ1292629 (study PRJEB36523, sample SAMEA6512636) | groundwater metagenome | collected 2019-01-08 | study: AquaDiva: Metagenomics assemblies of 32 groundwater samples
AGATTCAGGGCCTCGTGGAAGTTTTTCTGGAAACGCTCTTGGGGCTCATGGATACTGTTTTTGGCGACCGCCGCAAATCCGAAAAATACCTGCCGCTTATCGCCACCATTTTCCTTTTCGTTCTTTTTTCCAACTGGCTGGGTCTTGTGCCCGGCGTCGGCTCCATAGTTTTTCATGGGGAGGAAACTTCTCCACTCTTGCGCTCGCCGTCCGCCGACCTGAATTTCACCCTGGGCCTGGCCATAATCGCGGTTATTTCCGCCAACATTTTCGGCATCGCTGCCATCGGTTTCTGGCGGCATTTGGCCAAATTTTTTAATTTCAAAAGTCCGATCGGCTTTTTTATAGGTCTGATCGAGTTGGTTTCCGAGGTCGCTAAAATGATCTCTTTCTCTTTCCGTCTTTTCGGCAATATTTTCGCCGGCGAGGTGCTTTTAATCATCGTCGCCTTTCTCGTTCCTTATATAGTGCCACTGCCCTTCCTGTTCCTGGAGGTTTTTGTCGGTTTCGTACAGGCGCTTATTTTTTCCATGTTGACCATCGTATTTATCGCTATTGCCACCACCAGCCATGCTGCCGAGCACAACTAACAATCAACAACCCACAACATACAACCCAGGATTAAAACCGGAGTTCGCCGTCGTTAGTTATAGGTTGTTTGTAATGAGTTAATTTTCTTGATAAAATAAGTCCGCCTTGCTCCACCGCTGCCAACTTCGCTGAAGTAGCTTCAGCTACGAAGGCCGAGGAAAGCTCCGGCGGTACGCGGTTGGCGGGTAAACCCGTTTTCACGGTCAACAATCAAAGGTCGCGTAAGCTAGGTTTTAGGTTATAGGTTTTAGGTTTTGGACATAAATCCCATCTAAAACCCAACACCCAAAACCAAACACCCAATCAAAATGGAAATGGAAGTTGTACGTTTATGGGCGGCGATGGGCGCGATTATGATCGGCACCATCGGTCCAGCACTGGCCATCGGCTTCATCGGTTCTAAGGCGGTGGAAGCCATCGGCCGCAACCCGGAAGCCGCGCCTAAAGTGCAAACGGCGATGATCCTGGCTCTGGCCTTTGCCGAAGCCATCGCCATTTACGCGCTGGTTATAGCACTCATATTGAAGTTCGTGTAAGACACACTGTCCCGAATCAATCCCGAATATTGTCGCTAATTATCACGAATAAAATTAGAGATTATTCGAGACAGAATTCGAGAATGATTAGAGATGAATGAGTTATTCACCCAATTAGGCATTGACTGGCGGCTGCTGCTCTCGCAAGTAGTAAATTTTTTGATTTTGCTTGTCGTCCTGCGCATCTTCGCCTACCAGCCACTGATCAAAATATTGAAGGAACGGCGGGAAAGAATTGAAGAGGGTCTGCGCAAAGCGGATGAATCCGACCGGCGATTGGGCGAGATAGATGTGTTGGCCAAAAATAAAATCAAAGAAACGGAAAAAGAGGCATTGCAAATCCTCCGCGACACCGAAGTCAGGGCTAAACAAGTTGAGACCGAGCTGTTGAAACAGGCCCACGCCAAAGAAGCGGCGGCTCTCCAGAACGCCGAGCTCATCGCCGAAGCTAAAGCCAAGGAGGCGCGCAAGATATTGGAAAAAGAGGCCGGGGTGTTGGTGCGGAATGCGCTCGTGCGCACGGTAGAAATGAAACCGGAGGCGGTGGACGAGGAACTTGTACAAAAGGCGGTAAGGGCTACGCTTGCCGAACAATAACTATGTCTCCTAAAATCTACGCCCAGGCCCTGGCCCGGGTGCTGACTAAGAAACCCTCCGCAGCCGAGGAGAAAAAGATAATTACGAACCTCCTCATCGCCGTCAGGCGCCGCGGAGACACAAAACAGTTACCTAAAATAATCGCTGCCACCGAAGGAATCCTGCGAACCAGAGACGGCCGGCGCAAAGTGGAGGTCCAGACCGCCCGCCCCATCCCCAGCCTTAAGCAACGCTTCCACAAACTTATCCGACCCTCGGATGTAGTGCAGGAAAAAATAAATCCGGAATTAGTAGCCGGAATGAGAATAATAATCAATGACGAACTGCAATTTGACGGCTCGCTCCGGCGCAAATTGGGCAAACTTTTTCGTGAAACATGAAGCGTGAAACCTAAAACGTAAGATGACTACTTCAAGCAACGGGTTTTATGCTTCAAGATTCAAGCTTCAAGATTAATGAGCTACGAATTGATTGAAAAACTTAAAAAAGAAATCGAGGGCTTCAAGGACGAACCCAAATGGGAGGCGGTCGGCCAGGTTATTGAAGTCGGCGACGGCATCGTCAAGATCCAGGGCCTGCGCCAGGCCTTAAGCCAGGAGCTTTTAAGCATTGAGACCGAGGACGGCGAAAAGCGCGCCGTGGCCCTGAACCTGGAAGAAGACGCCATCGGCGCCTTGGTTTTAGATGAGTATCTTTCCATAAAAAGCGGTGATACCGTCCGCGGCACCGGCAAAGTTTTATCTTTGGAAGTCGGCAAAGAAATGATCGGCCGGGTCATTGACCCGCTGGGCAATTCTTTGGACGGCAAGGGGCCTATCTTCAGACAAGAGGAGAGAGGAGAGAGGAAAGAGGAAAGTAAGATTACTCGCTATCCGCTGGAGAACAAAGCACCGTCAGTTTTGGAACGGGAACCGGTAAATACGCCGCTGCATACCGGCATAAAAAGCATTGACTCCATGATTCCCATCGGGCGCGGTCAGCGTGAACTTATAATCGGCGACCGTCAAACCGGCAAGACCGCGGTGGCCCTGGATACCATCATTAATCAGAGGAAAGAGGAAAGAGGCAAGGGGAAAGTTATTTGTATTTACGTGGCCATTGGCCAGAAAGAATCCAAAATTGCAAAGATCGTGGAGACCCTGCGCCAGCACGATGCTTTAAAGTACAGTGTGGTGGTTTCCGCGTCAGCCTCGGCTCCGGCGGCCCTGTGGTATTTGGCGCCTTTTGCCGGCTGCGCTATCGGCGAGTATTTCCGGGACAATGGCGGAGATGCCTTGGTGATTTACGACGACCTGTCCAAACATGCCTGGGCTTACCGGCAAATTTCCCTGCTTCTACGCCGGCCGCCCGGACGCGAGGCCTATCCCGGCGACGTCTTCTATCTCCATTCCCGCTTATTAGAGCGCGCGGCCAAGCTTTCGCCGGAGAAAGGCGGCGGTTCGCTCACCGCTTTGCCCATCGTGGAGACCCAACTGGGCGACGTTACCGCCTATATCCCAACCAACATAATATCCATCACCGACGGCCAGATTTATCTGGAGTCCGACCTGTTCTACCAGGGTATCCGCCCGGCAGTGAATGTGGGGCTATCCGTATCCCGGGTCGGCTCCGCCGCCCAGACCAAGGCAATGAAAAAAGTTGCCGGACGCCTGCGCCTGACCCTAGCCCAATTCCGCGAGCTTCAGGCCTTCGTCCAATTCGCCTCGGACGTGGATGAGGCGACCAAAAAACGCATTGGCCAGGGCCAGGCCATTACCGAAATCCTGAAACAAAGCGATCTCGCGCCTATGGCCTTTGAAAAACAAATCATTATTTTCTACGCCGCGCTGAATAATTACTTCGAGGCAGTACCGGTCGCGGAACTCAAAAAAACCGAGGGTGATTTCCTGGAATATATGGAAAAATTCCATGGCGAGGACGTCTTGAAGCCGCTGCGCAACAAGGGCGAGATGGATGAAAGCACCGAGAGCAAACTTAAGGCGGCGATACAAAGATTCTTAGGAAAGTAACCAAAACAATGGAATCCGTCCAACACATCAAGCGGCGCATCCAGGGCATAGACAACATCAACCAAATCACCAAGGCGATGGAGCTGGTGGCCGCCAACAAAATGCGGCGCAGCCAGGAAATCGCCATAGCTTCGCGCCCGTACGCTTTCGCCACCCTGGACCTCTTGGCCAACATCTCCAAGATAAGAGAAGGCGGCGAACTGCCGGCGCTCCTCCTAAAGCGCGGCATCAAAAAAACCGCTATCATTCTGGTCACCTCGGACAAGGGTTTGGCTGGTTCTTTTAACAGCACGGTCATCCGGCAATTTGAGAAATTCATCCGCAAGCGCGATATCGATATGCACGACCCGCAATACATTTTTCTGGCCGTTGGCCAAAAAGCCGCTGCTTATTTGGAACGACGCGTAGGTCTTGCCAAAAAATTTGTGCGCGTCGGCGACTACACCACCCTAGCCGAGGTGGAGCCCATCGCCCAAACCGTGCTGGAGGGGTATCTCACCGGAAAATGGGACGAAGTTATCATCTTCTCCATGCACTTCCGCACCGCCCTGCACCAGGAGATACTCACCCGCCGTATCCTGCCGGTGGACTTCGAGGCTCTGCGCGAAGCCGCCATAGAAGTAATCCCGCAACATGGGCGCTTCTCCGAGCTGGTGCAGGAAAAACAGGTTTCCTTTTTCAATCGTGAGAAGACGGAAGATTATCTAATTGAGCCATCGCCGGCGGAAGTACTGGATAAACTTGCCCGACACCTGGTGGTGATGCAAATCTATCACTTGATACTTGAAGCCAACGCTTCGGAGCATGCCGCCCGGCGGATGGCGATGAAGAGCGCTTCGGATAACGCCGAAGAATTAGCCGAGGACCTGACCCTCGTTTACAACAAGTCGCGCCAAGCGGCGATAACCAAAGAGATAGTGGAGATAACCGCGGGGGCGGAAGCACTACGAAACTAACACAGATAAAATGCGTGTAGGCAAAATAATTCAAATTATCGGACCGGTGGTGGATGTGGCCTTCGCGGAAAACGAGAATTTGCCGCTGATTTATACCGCCTTGGAAATCGAGCATGGCAATAAGAAATTGGTTCTGGAGGTGGTCAAACATCTGGAGCCGGGCAGGGTGCGGGCGATCGCTCTGGATTCCACCGACGGCCTGTCCCGCGGCGCGGAAGTTCTGGACACCGGCAAAATGATACAGGTGCCGGTCGGTCCGGAAGTGCTGGGACACATATTTGATGTCACCGGAAAACCACTCGACATCTCTCCGGAAGAGTTCTCCGCCCAAGGCGGATCCGCCCCTGGCGGAAAGAAATTCTGGGCCATTCACCGCGCTTCTCCCTCGTTCATCGAACAATCCACCAAAACCGAGGTCTTCGAAACCGGCATCAAGGTCGTTGACCTGATGGCGCCGTTCATTAAGGGCGGCAAGGTTGGGCTCTTCGGCGGCGCCGGCGTCGGCAAAACCGTGCTTCTGCAGGAGCTCATCCGCAACGTGGCCGAAGAATCCGGCGGCGTTTCCGTTTTCGCCGGCGTCGGCGAGCGCACCCGTGAAGGCAACGACCTTTATCGGGAAATGCGCGAGTCCGGGGTCATGGAAAAGACCGCCATGGTTTTCGGGCAGATGAACGAGGTTCCCGGCGCGCGGGCGCGAGTGGCCTTAACCGCGCTGACCATGGCCGAGTACTTCCGCGACGAAGAGCGCAGGAACGTGCTCTTGTTCATAGACAACATTTTCCGCTTCTCCCAGGCCGGCTCGGAAGTGTCCACCCTCCTGGGACGCATGCCCTCGGCGGTCGGCTATCAGCCGACTCTGGCAACGGAGATGGCCGAGCTTCAGGAAAGAATCACCTCTACCAACAAGGGTTCTATTACTTCGGTGCAGGCCATTTATGTTCCGGCGGACGACATCACCGACCCGGCACCGGCCACCACTTTCGCTCATCTGGACTCCACCATCGTTTTGTCCCGGGCGCTTACCGAAATCGGCATCTATCCGGCAGTTGACCCTCTGGCGTCCAATTCCACCGCCCTGGACCCGAAAATCGTCGGCACGGAGCATTATGAGGTAGCGCGGGAAGTGCAAAAAACACTCCAGCACTACAAGGAGCTCCAGGATATCATTGCCATCTTGGGCATTGAAGAGTTGTCGGAAAAAGACAAGCTGACCGTGAACCGCGCCCGCAAGATCCAGCGCTTTTTATCCCAGCCGTTCTTCGTCGCCGAAACCTTCACCGGCCGCTCCGGCAAATACGTGAAACTTCAAGATACTATCCGCGGCTTCAAGGAGATACTGGCTGGAAAACACGACGACCTGCCGGAAGAGAATTTCTACCTCAAGGGCGACATCAGCGAAGTTGGCGAAGCAACTTCATAAATCCGAAGCACGAAGCACTAAATCCGAAACAAATCCAAATGTTTAAAATTTCGGAAATTAGGAAATTGGCTATTGTTTCGTATTTCGATATTAGGATTTCGAATTTACAACACTATGCATCTTAGCGTCTACTCATTAAAAAAAGTGCTGTTTGAAGGCGAAGCCGAATCGGTGAATATGAAAACCGCAAGCGGGGAAATTACCGTTCTGGACCATCATCGGCCGCTCATAAGCGCTCTCGCGCCGGGGACGATAAAAATCGTTGACAAAACCAGCAAAGAACACTATATTCCGGTCAGTTCCGGGTTTGCGGAGGTAAACTCTGCAAACCAAGCTCGTCTAATGGTGGACGAGCCGTAATTTTTGGCGAGAGAAGCCAAAACTGTGAAAAAAATCGTCCTCGGCATCGAAACCTCCTGCGATGAAACGGCAATGGCGCTCATAGAAGCGAGCGGTTCTTTGTCCACTTTGCCCAGGTTCAAAATTCTAAAAGAAGAAGTCGCCTCTCAAATTAAAGTGCACCGGCCGTTCGGCGGCGTGGTGCCGACACTCGCCAAACGCGAACACCAGAGAAATCTTCCGATACTCTATCGGAAGATTTTTAGCGAAACAGCCGCGAAACAAAACGCGAAAAAGATGCGAATTGAAAATGTTGACCTGATAGCGGTAACGGTAGGGCCGGGGCTGGAACCAGCGCTATGGGCCGGAATTACTTTCGCGCAGGAACTCCAAGCGCGGATTAACGCGGATATTAACGCAGATAAACGCGGAAAGAAAAAAGTGGAACTAATCGGTACGAACCATTTAGAAGGACATCTATATAGTTTTCTTTTACCAAAGAAAAAACCTACTACCTACTTTCCAGCTATTGCTCTAATTGTGAGCGGCGGACATACGATTCTTCTCTTTGTTCAGAACCTGACGACCTGGAAAAAACTCGGAGAGACACGGGACGATGCCGTAGGCGAAGCGTTTGATAAGGTGGCACGGATGCTCGGCCTCCCCTACCCCGGAGGACCAGAGCTGGAAAGAATAGCGAAAAGAGGAAAGGGAGATGCAATCCAATTTCCGCGGCCGATGATTCATGACAAGAGCTACGATTTCAGCTTCTCCGGATTAAAGACAGCGGTTTTGTACTATCTTCGTGACTCCCAAAAGTACGATGCTCGTGTAAATATCCCACAGGTAGAAGCAGAAGGACGCGGATCAATGCGCAGAATAACGCAGAGTGCTATCGGCGATAATCTGCGTTGCCATCCGCGCAAATCCGCTTCTACGGCCGATGTGGCCGCAAGCTTCCAACGGGCCGCAATAGATGTGCTGGTCAAAAAAACCATTCGCGCCGCGAAGGAACTCCGGACCAGGTCGGTGATGCTGTCCGGCGGAGTCGCTGCCAACACCGTACTACGCAAAGCGCTGCAGAAAGAAGCTCGGAAAATCGGTTCGAGTTTTTTTGTAGCCGAACAAAAATACAATACCGATAACGCAGTGATGATAGCCGCGGCAGGATATATCGATTATCTGCGAAAAAAGAAACACAGGCTCGTAGCTAACGGGGCTTTAAATATCTGATTTTTTGGCGTAAAATCTAGACAATGTCTGAACTCGGCCCGCGCTACGAACATAAGGAGGTTGAGAAAAGGATATACCGGCTGTGGGAAAAGTCCGGCTACTTTGCGCCAGAGGCGCACCAGCCTCGGGCTGGTAATCCGGAAAGCAAAAAAACCTTCTGTATTATGATGGCGCCACCCAATGTCACCGGCTCTTTGCATATGGGCCACGCCCTGGAGAACACCATGATTGACGTCCTAATACGCTGGAAACGGATGCAGGGCTACAAAACACTTTGGCTACCAGGCATTGATCATGCAAGTATTAGCACCCACAACGTAATTGAAAAAGAATTAAAGAAGGAGGGTCTTACCCGGTTCGATTTGGGCCGGGAGAGGTTTCTGGAAAAGGCCTGGGAATGGAAAAAACAATACGGCGGGATAATTTTAGACCAACTCAAGAAGCTCGGTGCTTCCTGCGACTGGTCCCGTACCCGCTTTACCATGGACGAAAAATATATTGATGCTGTGCTTACCGCCTTCGTCCACTATTACAAGAAGGGGCTGATCTACCGCGGCCTGCGCACTATAACCTGGTGCCCGCGTTGCGGGACCGGGATTTCCGACCTAGAGGTGAAATACAAAGAGGAAGATGCGATTCTCTACTACATCCAGTACGGCCCGTTTACCTTGGCCCCGGTCCGGCAAGAAACGAAGTTCGGCGACACCGCTCTTGCGGTAAACCCCGAAGACGTACGCTACAAAAAATACATCGGCAAAGAAATAGAAATAGAGTCGCTTGATGTTTCTGGCCAACCGGATAAACCATCCAAAACCAAAATCAAGGTTGCAGTGGTTGCAGATGACGCAGTAGATCCGGAATTCGGCACCGGGGTCATAAAAGTTACGCCCGCCCACGACATAACCGATTTTGAAATCGCCCAAAGGCATAAATTACCAATGCTCCAGGTAATCGACGAACACGGGCGAATGAATGAAAATGCTGGTAAGTACGGCGGAATGAAAACCAAAGACGCCCGTGACAAGGTGGCGAGTGACCTTAGGGCCGTCGGCCTGCTGCTCAAAGAAGAACCATATCGCCACAATACCGCCACCTGCGAGCGTTGCGGCACAGTGGTTGAACCCCTGCCATCCCTGCAGTGGTTTGTAAAAATGGATTCTCTCGCAGAACTGGCAAAAAAGACCGTGCGCTCCGGCCGGACAAAGATCTTGCCAGCAAATTTTGAAAAAAACTACTTCAGCTGGCTCGATAATATCCGGGATTGGTGCATTTCCCGACAGTTGTGGTGGGGTCACCAGCTGCCGGTATTTTTCTGTAAAAAAGAGGGTGGCGAACAAAGAGTGGCAGGTCAAGCGAAAGCCGACCAAAAGTTTGTGGTGGCCAAGGAGAAGCCGAAAAAATGTCCAATTTGCGGCAACTGCGAAATGGAGCAGTCACCAGATGTCTTGGACACCTGGTTTTCTTCCGCACTGTGGCCATTCGCCACTCTCGGTTGGCCAGAGAAAACAGATGACCTAAAAAAATACTATCCCACTGATTTTATAACCTCCGCCCGGGAGATACTGAATCTTTGGATCATGAGAATGATATTTTCCGGCGAAGAATTTATGGACAAAGAACCGTTTGCGGTTGCTCTTATCCACGGCACCATCCTCACCAAGGAGGGTAGAAGGATGTCCAAGTCCTTAGGCACGGGTATTGACCCGCTTTCTCTGATCGAAAACCATGGCGCCGATGCTACGCGTTTTGGTGTCGTTTGGCAGGCGATGGGCAGCCAGGACATCCGTTGGGATGAAACCTCGGTGCAGGCCGGCAGAAAGTTCAATACCAAGCTGTGGAACATAGCCCGATTCCTGCAAAAGAAAACAGGCGGGAAAAGCTACACTACCGAAAGATTAGAGGGATTTTTAAACGGAGAAACGATTAAAGGGGTTTTTCCGGAAGCCAATGATGATGACTTAAAAATCCTGGAAGGCCTGCGAGCTACTAGGTCTCAAGTCGTTCAATACCTGGAAAACTACGAATTTGGTCAGGCGCTTCACACGCTTTACGATTTCGTCTGGCATAATCTGGCAGATAAATATGTTGAGCAGGTAAAAACACGAGAAGACGAACTAGCCAGGGAAATACTCCATGGAGTATTTATGTCCTGCCTTACGATGCTTCATCCCTTCATGCCATTCATAACCGAGGAGATCTACCAACAACTTAAACCAGGTGAGTTGCTCATGGTCAGAAAATGGTAGAAAAACGCGATACCAATATACTAATGCGTGCGAATGATGCTAATAATACAAATAATTAGTATCTATTCGTATCATTAGTACAATTAGTATCATTATATGAGCTTGCTCATTATTATCCTCGCGCTTCTACCCGGTTTCACCTGGCTTTTTTTCTATACCCGCGAGGACCCGCACCCGGAGCCGAAGGGTCTTCTGCTCCACGCATTCATAAACGGCGCGGCTTTTGCCTTCGTCGCTTTAGCCGCTCAAGAAATCTTCAAGGACCTGGGCTGGCTGATTGACCCGGTTGCTCCACTGGCCTCGCTTATCACCCCGCAGAAATTCCTGGTCGCTATTATCGGCATGGCCCTTATAGAAGAGGTGGCCAAATTCGCCGCCGCCTATTTCGCCGTCCACAAAAAACCGGAATTTGACGAGCCGATA
>ERZ1292629.4389-Hain-H43-01um-R1-4389-length-10349-cov-5_pt1 | contig 10349 bp, 6 predicted proteins | sample MGYA00564399_ERZ1292629 | MGnify/ENA primary metagenome ERZ1292629 (study PRJEB36523, sample SAMEA6512636) | groundwater metagenome | collected 2019-01-08 | study: AquaDiva: Metagenomics assemblies of 32 groundwater samples
CGTTCTTTACTACATCAGACAATACAAAAATATTTTTACCGCTTAATACCCAAACACGCAGTCTATGAAAAATATTTTCTACATCAACAATGGCATCATCAACAAGTTCGCCCACAGCCACTGCAATACCGCCCAGTGTCATAACATTTACCGAAAAACCAAAATACTTAAACACTATAGCTGTAGTCAAAATAGACAAAGGAATTGCCGTAAGCGTGATTGCCGTTGTTCTTGCATTCATTAAAAAAATTATAAGAATAAGCACAACAAGCAATGTTCCGTCCCGAAGAGCGTCTTTAACATTATTTAAGCCCGCTCTAATAAATTTTTCTTGTCTAAAAAGATCTGAATGTAATTCAACACCCTTCGGAAGACTCGCTGATAGCGACTTAAAAGTTGTATTTATTTCATCCGTAACATTTATGGTCTGTGCATCCGACTGTCTGATAACTCTGAGAATAACGCCAGACTTGCCATCAATTCCGCCACTCCCACGAACAGGGCTTGCGCCCTCGACGATAGAAGCAATATCTCCAAGACGAATCGGGCGTGAATCTATCATACTTCGTCCAATAACTATTCCCTGTAAGTCATTAATTTCTGCGGGCGCTGTAAGTATACGAATAGAATATTCTTTTTCGTTTTCTGTGACCAAACCGCCACTTTTATTCGTAAGAGTATCCTTCACGCTCTCTTTGATATCATCAAACATAATGCCATACCGTCGTAAACGTAAAGCATTGATATTTATCTGCCACTCGCGAACATCTCCACCCATGACAAGTACATTTGCAACTCCCGGAGTTTTTTGAATTGCCGGACGAATAGTCCAATCTGCTAACGTCCGGAGTTCCATCGGAGTTATATTCGGATCAGAAGAGTTAACACCCACCCACATAATCTCTCCCAAAAGAGATGTTGAAGGCCCCAAAACCGGCTTTACTCCCTGCGGAAGTATCGCTTGAGCTAATCGCTCCTGAACCACCTGCCTATTGCGCAAAGTATCGCTCCCCCAAGCAAATTCGATATTAACTGTCGCTTGAGAATATGAAGCGTTGCCAGTTAATCTCTCAATTCCTGGAGCACCAGCAATAACCGATTCGATCGGGTTAAGAATAACCCGTTCTACTTCTTCAGCGGCCATTCCGGAACTCTCCGCAAAAATTGTGACTGTCGGCTTATTTATGTCAGGAAGAATATCAACTTTCATCGCAACAATGCTCCAAATTCCTGCAATTGTCATAAGCCCCGCAACAATAAGTACAAAGATTTTATTTTGGAGCGACCATGAAATTATTTTGTTAAACATACATGTGCATCATTACATTTCCATTCCCCCCATAGGTTTCTTCCCGCCCGACCCAGAAGATGAACCTCCCACGCTTTCTTTCGGCACGATATCTTCAAGTAACATATTTTCTCTAAGATCAGGAGTCGGATGTATAAGATAGCGGTCGCCATCTTTTAGTCCATCGTAGACTTCAACCGAAGCCCCAATCGTGCGACCAATAGTTATTTTTTTTGCGAACAATCTTCCTGCCGCTGATACACCCCATACATTTGGAGCACCTTTCTCTGTCCACCATACTGAAGAAAGTTTAACAACAGGAACGTTTGAATCTTGCAAAGAGATTGCACGCACCGATGTACCAGATGACCAATCGACATGGTCAACAAGCATAGCGTCGGCCATATAGGAACCCGTTTCATCAAGCGCAGTACCAATGCCAATTATTTTTGCTTTGTATGCATCTCTCAAAAATCCTGGTCTTACAACTGACAATAATTCTCCCTTTATCGGCTTTTTAATATTGTTTGGGACACGCAAACGTACGATAAGGCTATCTTTGCCGTAGCCCGCAACAACCGCAATCGGCATTGTAGGATCTACCAATTCTCCAACTTTTTTATAGATTGCCGAAATAGTACCCGCGCGTGGAGATATAATATATGTTCCACCATTAATTGCTTTGGCCACAGTAGCGTATGCTGCTTCTGCTGCATCTGCCTCCGCATGCGCCATAGATCTGTCCTTCTCAATCATTGATCCTCCTTCGTTTATCATTATCTTGTATTCAGTTTCTTTATCAGCAACCTCAGCCTGCACCATTCTATAGTCAGAAAGTATATCTAAAAATTCTTTTTGATCTGCTGTAGCAGTTATTTTAAATTCTTCAATTTCTGGATAATCTGGGAGATTGCCAGAATTATTTGCCAACTTTACAACAAGAGAGAAATACTTTTCCGCATCTTCTATAGGTAGATCTGTGGAATTTTTTAATCTATCAGCTAACTTCATTAATGATATTTGATAATCATTTTGAATGCTTGGATTATAAATACCAAATCGTCCATTGAGCCCCCCAAAACTAAAATATCGCCAATCTATAAAATTCGTCACAGTACCAACATGGCTTGAGAGCGTTCTTTCAATAAAGGACCGTACAATAGTCTTTTTAGATTCTAATTTCTTGCGCATACCGTCTAGCGCTTTAAAAGAAAGGTCAGCGCTCGAAGTCCCATTACCATCAAGAGCATCCCTCAATGCCTCTACCCGTGCGCGCTCTTTCGATGCGAATTCATCAGCGATAACAGCATCTGCTTTACTTCGAGATGCCATTTGAGCTTGTTCGGCAAGCATTTTGATTAACTCAGGAGTAGCTGGTGCGGGTGATATTTTACCCAGCACTTCCCCAGCCGAGACATTTTCACCGATGCGCACTTTCCAATCAGTAATCACCCCTTCTCTTTGTGGTTGTATCTGTGATATTTCTGAAGAGATAATCTCTCCAGGCCAAGAATTATTCATTTCAACGCTCCCCATCGCTGTGGCGTCTTGACCAACCACCGCAACAATAGAAGTATCATCCACCAAACTATATGGAGTAGTTGTCGCTTCACCATCCGCCAAAACAACTTCTGTTTTGTCTAATCGAGGGAAAGCCGCAACTCCAATCGCAATAACTGAAAGGATCAATACTGCGAGTACTGCTATTACACGAAAATTCTGCTCTACTATTTTTTGTTTTATGTTTTTTATTTTTTCTTTCATTTTTTTAATTAATTTTTTAATAACAAAAAGAAAAGCCCCTGTAGACACAAGGACCTTACCGACATAGAAAAAATACTAATAAAGTATTTTATCTATGTCGGTTTTATAAAGTTAGGACTCAACTCAAATAAAGACAACCAATGATTAATTTCTGGATTTATGCTGTATGATTTATCCCGATGTTGTCGTTTTACATATTCCGGTGCTTTATTTTCTAGAGGCAAACAAAGACTGGTAAAAAAGATAAATGATACAAACGCTAGAAATAAAACAACAAACGAAACTGAAAAATGAATATCCGTTGTCGCGGAAGTTAATTCTTTTACATAGGAGAGATGCGACATAAATCCGCTCTGGCTTAAAGGCATCTCATGACTCATACTATTCATTGAAAGAGTTGGCGTGATCGTACAAAACAAAACCGACCCCACCGTCAAAAGGATTAAAAACGCTATAAAAATATTTTGTAATACAATATTCATAGACTACTTTTCCAGTATACTCCCCCCCGGGGGTATAGTGTCAATGTTTTCATAGAGCAAGAATTTTATACGTCTGCTATTATAGAAGTATGAAACACCATATTTTAGCCATATTGCCTCTATTTTTATTACTGTATTTGCTTGTGCCTGTAGGTACTTTTGCCGCTACGCGATCACTCTCGCTTGGGCTTTCGGGAAGCGATGTTCAAGTGCTACAAAGCGCGCTTATTGCAAAGGGCTATCTCCCCGCCGGAAAAGCCACGGGTTATTTTGGTGCGCTTACAGAAGCTGCCGTAAAAAAATTCCAATGTGATCAAAAAATTGTCTGCTCTGGGATCAGCTACGGAGTTGCCGGACCGCGTACACAGGCAGCACTTGCGGGTGGCACAGCTTCACTTAGCCCATTAGAGTTTTCTGGCTGGATCCCCTATTGGCGCACCGCAACAGGTACCACAGATGTTCTCCCTCACCTCTCGCAACTCACCAGTATCATGCCTTTTGGCTATACAATGAAAACCGACGGAACACTTGCCGATACTGCAAAACTTACTGAGGAACCGTGGGTATCATTTATCAAAGAGGCGAAAAAACAAAAAGTCCGCGTGATCCCTTCAGTCATGTGGGGTAACGGCGAAGCAATACATAAAATTCTTAGTAACGCAACCACACGCGTTGCACTCGAAGATGAAATAGCAAAAGTAGTAAAAGAAAACGGATTCGATGGCATCGATATTGATTTTGAAGCGAAAAAACATGAGACCGTAAATTATTTCTCAACGTTTCTTAAGGGCTTATATCAACGAATGGGCAAAAAATGGGTTTACTGCACCGTTGAGGCGCGTATGCCGCTTTCTGACCGCTTTAGCCCCGGCGCCGTCATACCCGCCGATGCAACTGACTATGCTAACGACTACGTGCAAATGAACAAATATTGCGACCGTATAGAAATCATGGCATACGATCAAGGCACTATAGATGTACGCCTGAATAATATGCGTACGGTGCCATATGCACCAGTTGCTGACCCAGAATGGGTTGAAGGTTTGGTTTCTATGGCGCTAAAAAGTATTCCAAAAAATAAAATAATAATCGGCATTCCAACGTATGGGTATGAATACAGGATTACGCCTGTTTTAGGATCTGGAATTGAGTACAAAGTTCTCTGGCCATTTAATCCACGCTATGCCACTGATATCGCTACGCGTCTTGGTATAACCCCAACTCGAACAAGCGCCAATGAATTGGGATTTATATATAGCCCAAATGCGTTAGCCTCTTTAGCTCCCGCAGGCACCGAGTTAACTCACACGCAACAAAACACGCCAACAACTTCGATCGCACAAAACCAAAGTTCAGCAACAGCCATAGTGGAAACTTTGAACTTTGTGACGTGGAGCGACGCGAAAGCAATTGCTGATAAAGTTGCGCTCGCGCGCAAACTGGGCGTACGCGGCGTCGCCGTTTTTAAATTCGACGGAGGCGAAGATCCAGGGATGTGGGGTGCGTTGAAATAATTTTGCTCTCTGTGATCCGTCCCCCCTACAACGCTTTTGGAACCAAGCGATAAAAGAAATATTTTGCGATTTCGGCAACGATAAGATATACGATGACTACCCCCACAATAAGCATTAGTAATGACACTGGGAGTTTTGTAAATGAAAGCAGTGGGGCAAGTGGAGTATAGGGAACCAACCACGCGAAAGATAAAACACCGAACATGCTTCCTACAACATACCGGCTCGGCGTACTTTTAAAGAACGGCACTCGTTTTGTGCGAATAACAAAGATAACCAGTATTTGAGTAGCAATCGACTCAATAAACCAACCTGTCTGAAAATGTTGCGCATCCAAATGAAACACGCCATACAGAAGAAAGAACGTCAAAAAATCAAATATTGAGCTTACAAAACCAAACGTAATAATATATTTTGAAAATTCATGCATATTCCACCGCAATGGTGATTTCATTGATTCGATATCAGCGTGATCACTCGGAAGTGTCGTCTGCGAAATATCGTAGAGAAAATTATTGAAAAGGATCTGCGATGGCAACATTGGAAGAAATGGAAGTATTACCGATGCCCCCATCATGGAAAACATATTGCCGAAATTTGAACTAAAGCCCATTTTAATATATTTCAGTGTGTTCTGAAATGTTTTCCGACCTTCCACAACACCGTTTTTCAGCACATGTAAATCTTTCGTAAGCAAAATTACATCGGCAGTTTCTTTCGCGACATCAACAGCATTGTTGACTGAAATGCCAACGTCTGCGGCCTTCAACACAGGAGCGTCGTTAATACCATCACCCATGTAACCTACTGAATGCCCCGCTTTGCGCAATACACTAACGATGCGCTCTTTCTGTTCGGGCGATACACGTGCAAAAATAGTTGTTGTCTCGGCTTTTTGTGTAAGCTCGAAATCAGAAAGCTTGTCAATTATTGCTCCTGTTAGCGTTCCCTCGACTTTAATATGAAGATCCCTGCAAATACGCTCGGTAAGAACTTCGCTATCTCCCGTTATAATTTTCACATCTATCCCAAGCGCGCGCAATTCTTCGAGCGCACCGCGAGCGGTCTGCTTTGCGGGATCAAGAAATGCAACGAAACCAAGTAACGTCATGCCCACCTCCTCTTTGTGCTCGTATTTTACACGCTCTTCTTTAGGAAGCTCTTTTGCCGCCAAAGCAAGTACACGAAAACCATCAGCACTTAATCGATCATATTCAGCGTGGGCACGCTTGGCAATCTCACTTGTAAATTCGCTTTGACTATTGACCTGCACAAGCTTTGAGACAATTGTAAGAATACTTTCGGGTGCACCTTTTGTAATCATAAGCCGTTTACCTCCGTATTCGACAACAATAGAATCTCGCTTGCGCTCAAAATCAAATGGGATTTCATCAATTTTTATATACGCGCTCGCATCCATCTTACCGTGATTCTGAATAGCCGTATCGAGAGGACTTTTACGCGCGGTGTGATAAATACTACTTAAATATGCATATAGCAGTGTTTGAGCAGAATCAACCCCCGATATATCGACACACTTGACCAGCTCAATCTTATCTTCGGTAAGAGTTCCTGTTTTGTCAGTACACAAAATATCAATACTACCAAAATTTTGCACTGAGGAAAGATTTTTTACAATAACTTCTTTCTTTGCCATTACTAGTGAGCCGTGTGAAAGCGCAACCGACATGATTACCGGCAGAAGCTCTGGCGTAAGCCCTACCGCGATCGCAACAGCAAAGAGAAACGAGTCGAGAATGCCTCGATTGAAATACGCATTGAGCAAGAAAATAACAAGCACCATAATAAACGTAAGGCGCATGATAAGAAAACTAAATTCTTTAAGCCCACGATCAAAACTTGTTTCTTCTTCATTTGCAGAAAGTCTCTCAGCGATTTTGCCAAATTCTGCTCGCGATCCTGTTTGCATAACTTCTGCGGTCGCAAAACCAGTTACTACCGATGTACCCATAAATACTGCCGCCTCGTCGGCAATCTGCAATGACCCGCCCTTCTCGGCACGCGCCATCTCTACAACATGCTTTTCAACGGGGAAAGATTCTCCGGTGAGCGCCGACTGATTCACAAAAAAATCATCGGCCGAGAGTATGATGCAATCGGCAGGAATTAAATCGCCCGCAGAAAGTTCAATGATATCTCCGGGAACGAGATCATGAAATGAAAGTTCTTTTTTATGCCCATCACGAAAAACCGTTGCGGTCGAGGCAACTTGCGCAATGAGTTTTTCGGCAACTTTTTCAGATTTATGGCTGTTAAAAAAATCGAGTATCGCCGACATGAATACCATCACAAGGATGATGCTCGCACTCAAACGCTGACCTAAAAAAAACGAGACGGTAGAGGCGCCAATCAGAAGAAGGATAAGCGGACTGTTAAACTTTTTAATAAACGCGATAATAGGCCGCAAACGCCTGCGATGATAAATCGTATTTTTTCCGTATATTGCGAGACGTTTTGCAACTTCGCGAGATGTAAGCCCTTGAGGCTCGACTTTATTTTTATCGCCCGTAATCATCTATCTCCATTGTCGCGCAATCTGTAACTTGATGGAGGTAACCACGCCAAGAGCGACAAGTACGGCAAGCGCTTTCGCAAAAGAACCAAGAACTGGAATAAAGCCAACTCCTTGAAAGATGCACACTCCAAGAAATATTGTCTTCCAAGAGATTTCAATATCAGTTTTATAATAATAATTATGCGCAACACTTCCGATGATTATTGGCGTCACAATCCACGACATAATCATGAATGCGAAATATCCAATTAATCCAATGATTCCGATTGGAATACCAACCATAGTAACAAACATCAACACTGAAAATGCTGGCAATGCAATAAAAATAATAAGACCTCTCCCTAGCTCATACAAAGGCCGCTCCATCGCCTTAGAAACAACTTCTTTACTGTAGCGCCGAAACGCAAACCCAATAATAAGTGCGCACACAAGAAGCGCCAAAAATTTTCCTAAAACCCAAAGAGAAACGAGGCTCGAGACAAATGCGGCGGGAATTGCTTTTTTTGCTCGAGGCTCAAAACTAACTCTTCCATTTACTACGGCGCCATTTTCTTTCGTGAGTTCATTATTTGATTTATATGAAATATTACCGGAGATTACTGCGGCACTCCCAAGCGTAACTTTATCTGCATCTATTGTAATATTTCCAAAGACTGGGGCGTTGATATACACAACTCCTCCGCCCACACGCAAACTGCCGGAAATTGGTGCATCTACGCGTACAGTTCCTCCACCGATAATTACATCCCCACCGACGCCTGGGCCTCCAATGGTTACCTGACCACCTCCAACAATCACATCCCCCGCGACTTTTCCTTGAATAACAATCGTGCCACCTCCAATTCGCACATCATCAGCTACGTTTGAAATAACAGTAACATTACCTCCGCCTGCCATGATATCTCCCCCAACATTTCCACTGATAAGGATACTTCCGCCAGCCGCGAAAATATCTCCCTTCACATTCCCGGCGCTTGTTACACTTCCACCTGCAATATATACATCATTGGCAATATTTTCATTCGCTTGCACTGACGGCTGTTCTCCTGCTCGAAATTCTGCCGCGAACAAAACGGCGGGAATCGCAAGTACTACTACAGCTAAACCCCACCAAAAAGTTTTTTTCATAAAAATTACCTGTTTATGAATAATATACTTTCAGAGTAGCCCCTTTTTCTAGAAAAGTACACTTATGATTTTGCTAGCCGTTTTGCGGCCGCGATGTAGATTATTCACTCTCATTTATTGAGATACGTTATGGTTAATTGCAAACAAGTGGCGAATGAGACCCATAGAAGATACGGGATGTTGGCGTATATAATCCAAGCGTAGGCGGGAGCGCCAGTCTCAATGTGGAGCTTGAGTCCGAAAGAGTAGAGAGCATAGAGCGCCAAGACAAGAGTACCGAGAACAAGGAGAATATCGAGCGAAGCAAGAAGATTATTCTTGAGCCCAAATTGCAATGGCGTAAAAGCAAAATTAAAAATGAGATTGAGTGCGAATGGCACAGCCACTATCCATGGGATTTCCTTTGTAAATGCTTTATAAAACACAACCCCAAAAGATACGGCAATAATCGCGTACAGCAACGTCCACACTGGCCCAAAGAGCCAAGAAGGTGGTGCCCATACGGGCTTGATTAATGTTTGATACCAAGTGTAAGTGGTCATAATATTATTTTCCTGACTTTCTGCGGTTATCGTCTTTGCACAGCATTTGACAATTCCCTACAGTTGTCTTGCCGCCCTCATGCCAAGGGGTTATATGATCAGCTTCCATTTCCTCAATATCCCACTTCTGCTTTCCCTTCTTTTCTTTTTTGCACCAAGGACAGGTTCCTTTTTGCCGTTCATACGCTTCCCGCTTCATCTTATCGGTAAAGGCACGAATTGAAAGGTATCTTTCTTGTCTTGTCAAAACATACGGATAAATACCAGACTTTTTTGTAACATCTTCGTCTTGCATTAGCTCTTTGATTTCGGTTTCAAGCTTGGTGGCGTTTAGTTTCTTATCTTTGTATTGGTTATATAGTTCGCCCCAATTTACATGCGCCATTTCGTGCCGATAGTTTGGAAAGGTTTTTCGAACCCACGCAATCACATCTTGGAAATATTGCCACAACTCATCAGCATTCTTGTCGTGCTGATGCTTGGCCATATAATCTTCTATTTTGCCGTCATTTGTCCATGAAAGCGTGGTTTCTAAGTATTCTTGCCGGATTGGTGAGCCGCTAACTAATTGTCCGCCGTCATTCGCTAACAGATACGCCGCACAGTTTGATTTGCTGAATTTTATTTTTGCATCCGAAAGCCATGGGCCAGTATAAACTGCGTTGCGAATTTCTTGGTCGGTCAATTTTTCCCCGGCGATGTTGATAATCCTAAACCAGTCCAACCGCTCTTTGTCCGTGCCTTCGCAGAAATAAATCATCAGTTCATAATCCAAGATTTTTTCCTGTTCTTCTCTGGTCAGATTATGGAAAAAACGATCGTTCAACGAAAAATCGCCGGTAACATATTGCCCAATGCTGATGGTGCGCTGTTGGCCGTCTAGCACTTCGTAGCTGCCATCATCTCTAATCATCCAATACATAACATTCAATGGAAAGCTGTTTTTTATAGTTTCGATCACAGCATTGCGTTGCTTCTCCTTATACACAAATTCGCGCTGATATTTTGGACGAATATCAAGTTTGCCACTATACGCCTCTACGCCTTCTTCGGCGCTGTCTTTGTAGCCATCAAATACTTTGCGCACAGAAATTT
>ERZ1292629.4390-Hain-H43-01um-R1-4390-length-10347-cov-6_pt1 | contig 10347 bp, 10 predicted proteins | sample MGYA00564399_ERZ1292629 | MGnify/ENA primary metagenome ERZ1292629 (study PRJEB36523, sample SAMEA6512636) | groundwater metagenome | collected 2019-01-08 | study: AquaDiva: Metagenomics assemblies of 32 groundwater samples
CTTTATTATCATTTGCCATATTTCTTCCAATAGTGCTTGTTTTGGTAGAATTATGGATTAGGTGAATAAATTTTCTCCTGAATGGCTTTGGAATTGGTTTTAGTTCAGAGTATATATAACTAGAGTCCAGTGTATGAACCTGATTTTTTCTTTCTATAAAATATTTGTTCAGTTGAGATTCATCATGCCATTTTGCAATTATGTTCTTGTTTAAGTCAATATCTATTCTTTTCTCAAGCTCTTTTGTTAGTTCTAAAAATGCTTTGCTCTGCCCCCCAAAAAAAGTTCCTGCACAATAATTTGATAAATTATCATTCTTGTCCACTGCAGCTGTTGATTCTTTATTGAATTCAAACTCCCCTTGCTTCTTAAGATAACAAATATGCCTCACGCCAAACAAAGGCTTGTCATGAGAGAAAAACTCCTCTTCTATTACAGAAGAATTAGCAATCATGTCAGCATCTATATATATTATATGGGAATATTTTTTCAATTTTTTTGATGCCATATTAATCATCTTAAATCTCAGTAAGGTTGTAAACGGCCATTTCTGATGTTTTACAGGAATAATCACAACATCTTTTTTATCCTTTAAAAAATCATAATCAACCATATCTGTGTAAACAAAAAAGTCCTTAGGAGTTTTTGTTAAAAAATATTTTTTTATTGTTTCATAATATTTTGGAAAAAAATCAATATATTTGTTTGTTCCGATAAACAAAAAGGCAATTTTAGTTGCTTTTTGCATTTGTTCCTTTCCTGATTCCTGCTCAACGCCTCTTTTTAATTCTTTTATCAAAGCTTTCTTATCCAGGAGATACCTGCAATAATAAGCTGTTTTAAATCCAAATAATTTTATAATTATTTTCCCTATAACTCTCGTTATTTTATTTGACATTTTATTTATATTGCTGATTTAATTTTAGATAATGATTTTCCAAGTCTCTTTTTCTTTTCATGGATTTATAGGCTGCTCTCATTAATTCAAGACTTCCCAAATGTTTTATAACCAAGGGAATTTTATTCATTTTATCAGTTCTGAAAATATCCAAATATAATCCACTTCTTAACAAATATCTGCTAATTGGTCTTGGCAAAAAGGGAATCCAACACATAAATCTGGATATTGCTGCTAATTTTTCATCTGCTTTTTTTGAAAGTTCTGGAATTTCTGAAGAACGTATCTTTCCTTTGTTAATTATATCTTTCTCAAAGTTATCATCAATCATATTGTAATTTTTAGCTATATTTATTATTTCGCTGCTTGGATAGTATTGCATCCAATATTGGGAAATTACATCAGGCTTAAGATCTATGTAAAATTCTATTCCTTTTTCCAATTCCTCTGTTGTTTGTCCAGGCAATCCATAAAGATGGTCCACATGAACATAAATTTTCTGTTTTTTAAGCTCTGCAACTACTTTTGCAATAAGTTCATTAGTGTCGCTTCTCTTGCATATTTCTTTTCTTACCCTTTCTATTGGTGTTTGAACACCTATTTGAGATTTAAAACACCCTCCTTCTTTAAGTATAGATACTATTTCTTTATCCATAAAATGAGGATGCGCCAGCATTTTAAAAGGAATGTTAATTTCTTTTTTATACTCTTTAAAAAAATCCCTTAGCCATTGCTTATCAAAAGTAAAACAATCATCTCCAAAAAAGATTATATGATAATTAAATTTTTTCCTGGTTTCTTTTAATTCATCTATCACACTTTTCACGCTTCTTTTTCTTAGCCATTTATCTCCATGATACAATTTTTTTAAATAATTATTGAAACAATAAGTGTAGCCAAATGGACAGCCTCTGCTCGTCATGAAATAATAAGTCTCTCCTTTAAGATAAGGCGCTTCTTTAAAAAATAATTCTTTATCTGGAAATGGCAAACTATCTAGATTTTGAATAAGAGGCCTTAATTTATTTTTTATTATCTTTCCATTTTTCTTAAGCCATGTATTTTTTATATTAGTTTTTTTCGGATTTTCAACCAACTCAACTATTGTTTCTTCACCTTCTCCTATTACAACATAATCTATAGATTTATTTTTTATTACCTCTTCTGGACAGGCAGTTATATGAGGCCCTCCAAAAATAACTGGAATATTTTTTATTCCTTTTATAAATTCAGATAAATTACAAGCCCAGAGATAATCATCAGTCATGATAGAAAAACATATAAAATCAGGCTTAAAATTCTCAATTCTCTCTATTAATCTTTTTTGCAAACTTTTTTTTTCTTCATAATCTGAAATAATGATGAGGTCTGTTTCATGCCCTGCTTTTTTTAAAACAGATGAAAGATATTCTATGCCTAAGCTTTCATGACCATTGTCTCTATGAACAAACAAACATTTTACCATAGATTTTAATTATTAAAATACAGATATTTTTAAGCCTTTTGGTATCTGCAGTTAAATTTGATTTGATTATTTATAAACATTTATATTCACATATTCAAAAAATTATAAAAACTATTTCTAACTAAGAGTGTATATAAAAGGAGATAAGGTACTGCTTTGCCCTACAAAGATTAATAATCCCACCAATATTAATAAGATTATTAAAGGCAAAAGCCACCATTTTTTTCTAACCTTAAGAAAATTCCAAACTTCCACAATAAAAGGTGCATTATTAGACATAATAAATAAAATACAATCAAATTTATAAATCTTTCTTAACTAATAAAGATTATGGAAGAACTTAAGCAAGAAAATAGGATTGAGATGTCCTATGCTAAACTAAAAAAAGTTGTGAAAAAGATATTTAGTGTTTTGTTGATAATAATTCTTGCATTGATATTAATAGAATCAATAGCATATGCTGGTGGAAAAATATATAGAATACTTATCCCCTCTATAACTCAAGATCCTCCTTACAGAGGATTAATGGAAGTTACTAATCAAAACGAAACTTTTGTTAGGGACTACATCAGAGATCTGAGAGGTTCTAGTGCAATAGTATATTCTACTTATGTAGATTATAAACCTGCTCCAAATTATAAAAGCAAGGAATTGAATATAAATTCTGAATCTTTAAGAGAAAATGGGGCTAAAAAATGTAATTTACAAGGAAAACCCATTAAAATCTTTATGTTTGGCGGTTCAACAATGTGGGGGTGGGGAGTTGGAGATGATGAAACAATACCTGCTTATCTATCTGAATACTTATGCAAAAGAAATATATCTGCAGAAGTATTGAACTATGGTGTTTTTGGATGAGTTAATACTCAAGAGACAATAGAGTTTCAAAAACAGCTCAGCAGGGGGAATAATCCAGACATAGTTGTTTTCTATGATGGTTTAAATGATGTTCAAATATCTGCAATCAATCAAGAAGCAGGCATTCCTCCTACATATAAATACAATCTAGAAGACTTTGAATCTTGGAAAAAATTAAACATCCTTAGATGGGCTAGACATAACTCAGAAACTTACAAGGTTTTAAAGGTTTTTTTAATTATCTTAAAAATACAGAACCAACCGGACGGATGGGATACAAAAAAAATGAATGAATCCTTGAAAGATCAAACCTTGCTATTATATATGAGTCATGTAAAAACCATTAAATCCATGGAAAAAGAATTTAAATTTAAGTCTTTTTTCTTTTGGCAACCTTCTATATGGCAGAAAACAAGTTTATCTAATTTTGAAAATAACATAAACTCAACAGATAGAAAATCTTTTGATGAAGATTATATAGATATAACAAAAAGATTAAAAAAAGAGAAAGAAGTTATTGATATTTCAGATGCATTAAATGGAATTAACAAAACATTATTTATCGATGAAGGACATCTCTCAAAAGAGGGTAACATATTAATTTCTGAAAAAATTGGGGAGAATATTGTTGCATATTTAAAATCCGGTAAAAACAAGTTCTAGTAGGACATCCTCTACACTTTAGACTGGTTTCCTTGATAATGCACAATACCCCAAAGCTAATTCTCAGTTGATTAATCGAGGCATCTTTTTTATTACTAACATATTTTACTACATGTCAGAAATATTTTATGGATTTCTGAGCACATTCAGAAATTTTCTTAAAAATTTCTGATGTCCTGAAAGGATGGTAGATTACTTTTCATTAAAGAAATAACGGATTTAACTTACTTTCTAATAATTGTTAAAATGAGAAATAGTTTATGTTTTTAAAATGAGATTATATAAAATTATCATGAGGGGATGGATTTTTAAGCCTGTGAAGGTATTTATTTGTCAAGTCTAACCTGCATCCTTTCTTGCAATCATGAATTCCCGCATGTTGTATTTTCTTTAATACTTCTTTTCTTTTTTCACTCACCCATATTTGGGAAAAATCTTTTTCATAGATATTCCCATAAGAAAATTCAGGCATGTCATAATAAAGATGGCAAGGCATGACATTTCCTTTTTCATTGATTATTGCAAAAAAAGGAAGTCCGTGGCATACCTTATAATTTTGTTCATTTGAAACACTTTCCATCCTGTTAATTCTAAAAAAAACCTTGAAGTTTTCTGATGAGATTTTGTCTAATTCATATTTTAAAACAGCTAATCTATTATAGTCTGGTGAGAATTTATTAATGCTGTTTGGATTTTGCGAATAAGGTTTTACCTGCAGATTATCAACTCCTAATTTTTTGCATATCTCTGCCAGTTCCAATAATTCATGTGCATTTTCATTGATTAATAAAAACTGCACACCAAGAGTTGTCTGGAAATTATTTTTTTTCTTTATCTCAACTGCCTTGGATAGATTATCTATTATAATATTAAAATCTTTTTCAGAAGTTCCATGAATTCTTGAGTGGATTTCAGGTGTAGCTGCATCAAGACTAAATCTTATCCATGATGCATAAGGAAGTGTTTCTTCTGCTTTTTTCTCGTTAAACAAAACAACATTTGTTGAAAAAGAAACATCTATTCCATATTCTTTTGTTTTTCTTACAATTAATGAAAAATCTTTGTGCAATAGAGGTTCTCCTGCTCCTGAAAAACATACCGACTTAACCCCCTGTTCTGCCATGTCTTTTAAATTTTCTAAAAGCACATCTGTTTTAAGGCTGTTATTTCCTCTTGCCCAATCAAGCCCGCAAAAAATGCATTTATGATTGCATACATTTGTCAATCCTATTTCCACATAGACTGGAAAACAATCCCCTTTTTCAATCCATTCAGAAACTCTTTCAGGATGAAACATCAACTTATGACTATCAACATTAATGTGCTCTACCATTTTTTTACTGCTTTAGTAAAAAAAAACAAGTTTAAAAGTATTTGTGTTATGCTGTGAAAACAGAAATTTTATTTATAAAAAGCAACTATTCTTTCCAGCTCTTTTTCATAACCTCTTTCCTTAAGAACCTTTGCAGCCTTATCTTTTCCAAATTTAAAAACCAAGGTGTTTGCTAGTTCTAATCTTCCTACATCAGATTCAATTCCTTCCAGAGTAAAAGGAGGCTCTTGAAAAGTGTCTTCTTTCATTCTTATTAATGCTTGTTCTAAAGGCAAATCTGGAAAATAGATTTCCATGGCAGGAAAACTGACTCTCCAAAGATGGTCTCCTGCCCTTACAATCCTTCCGCTATCTGTTGTTGGCAAGCTTCTTGTATCATGGTCTCCTACTATATCTGCAATTTCCAGCCAGTATTCAGCAGGATTTCTATCAAAATAGCCTGCTCTTTCTAAAATTATTCCTCCAATTAAAAGACTTTTATTCTGATGAGGCCTGCATATTTTTTCTGACCTCAGTATCCCATTAGAATTAGAATATTCTGATTTTACAGCATCAACAAATTTTTTCCATGCGGCAGGATCTTGCCCATACCATCCAGTATCATGAATAAACTCTGCAGGCACTGCAATTTTCCTGTTTCCTGGAAGATAATCCAAAAGCCTGATTACTGAATAAGTTGCATGCTCTGTATGTCCTGGATCATTTCTCGCGTCAAGATAAGGAGTTGCTTTTTCAAGTATTCTTAATTCATCAGAGTTCAACAAACCTAATCTCCTTAAATTTGCTCCTTTTCTTGCTTCATCCCCTAAAACCCAGGTTCTATAATCTATTGATGGATATGAATCTAAATCAAATTCCATGGAAATCTATTAAAAAATCTGTATTTAAAATGAATTGTTTTTTGAAATATGTTTTTCAATATTGTCTTTGTAAACTATTGTAAAAAAAACATAAATGCTTTTAAACTAATTAATCATCAAAAAAATCATAAAATGGTGCAAACAAGTTTACAACAAGCAGAATACAGGCAAGATTTAGGAGATGAGATGCATTTTGAAGCTTTTTCTTTAGACCCTAATATCAATGATGAAGGACTTGCTGGAATTGTAAATGATTTAGCAAATAAACCAAAACCCAATCAAGAACTAGTTGATGCTGTTATTAGAAAAGGCTCGGTTCGTTGGATTGGTGATATAGAATTAAATATAGCTAGAAATCCTGATGGAAATGTAAAACATTATGAAGTTCCTGCTCCTTTAAGAGAATACAGAAAAGCTCTTGGAGAAAGTCTAGATGCTAAAGCAAAAATTAATCCAAATATATTTAATGGACCTGTTATAGTCGCTGAAGGAGAAATTAAAAATCCTCTTAGAGTAATGCAAGGAGATTATTATGATTTTTCTGCAACAAAATTAAATGCAAGTCCTGGAGATTTAGTTCCTATGCATTATAAACAAGGAAAAACAGTTGAACAAGTCTTGGCAGATGCTGGTTTAGGGCCTGAAACAAGAGAAAGATATTTTGGATTGGCACATTTAATGTGGCCTTCAAATGGACAACAGTTTCTTTTAGTTCAAAGAGCAAAGGGAATGGGAATAGCTGCAGATTGTCTTGCTACTCCTGGTTCTACTCCTGATATAGTTCTTGATAAACCGGGTTTAGGAAAACCTGGATTTGGGATAAGAGAATACTGGAGTTATCATATTGCAGAAGAAATGAAAGATGAATTTGCATTAAAATGGGGAGATTTTTGGATTGATGGAATCGGTCTTTATGATGATTTAAAAACAGTTCCTTTTGGAGCAATAAATATCTATAGTGAAATGTCTGTAAAACAAATAGCCCAAGGAATATATAATGCCAAACCTGCTGTTAGAGACAGGGTTCTTACTGAACATAATATAGTTTTTAGTGTGCCTACTGAAGCAGTGCCTAAATTTTTAGAAAGATTTCCTGTTTTTTATAGTTTATACACTCCAATAAAAGATGCCTTAAAAGAAAAGGGCATTTCTAAATAATTTAATTGTGAACTACCCGCAGACTGAACAGGCTGTGTCACAATTAGGTTTTTTAAAAATCTTCGAAAATTTTTTGTCTTTTTAAGTCTTATAAAACTGAATTATTCTGCCCCCATAAGAATTATGGGACAGCCTGTTAAGTGTAGAGTTTTCTTTCGGGGCTCGCGAATATAAAACTTTCTTAAGAACTCTTCCTTTTAATTTTCTACCTTATGAACCAATAACAAGAGAGGATTTAGAGAAGTTGATTAAATGCTCTCAAAAGCAGATACAAAAATATAAATCTGCTCTATGATTGATTTAAAGTAAAGATTATCAAAATGAATCAGCATTAATGGATTTTAAATGAAAAACGTGATGAAATCTCGAAGCAAATTCATTTTCAAGAATGCTCCTTTCATCTCTTGTCCATGGTTGAACAGATTCAGGATCATAACGAACTTTTGAAGTGTCTACTACTAAGATTTCTTCAAGAGGTTTGCCTCTTTGGGAATTTATCTCTGAACAAGTTATTGCTTTTGCGCGTGCTAAACTAATTGGATGGTTTAAAAAAAGTATTTTATTGTACTTTTGAAGTCCTGCTTCTAAAAATTGCCTTACAGAACCTTGAATACTTAAATAACTTTCTTTTGGTTTAGCTATTTGTATTTCTGGAACTCTTATTCCATGGTTTCTTTCTAATGCTATTGCAATCTCCCATTGAGTAAATATGGGCTTTTCTAATCCTTGTTGATATAAGTCTGCTATGATTTTTGCAAAATCTTCATTACTTAAACCAGGATAATAAACAGCAGGAGAATATAATATTTCTCTAGGGTCTTTAATTTCTTTTTTTCTGTCTTTTCTTTTTCCAATTCCAAAAGAATAAGCAACATATGCTTGGCCTCTTTGCAAATCTTCAAAAACCGACGGAGGAACTCTCCAGTTTATTAGAAGATTAACTGCATCTAAACATAATTCTACATTAGAAAAACTTATGCCTTGAGATTTTATATATTCTTGAAGAGTTTTCCTTGTTTGTTCAATTTGGGGATTATGGGTCATCTTTTTTCTTAGAATTTTATCTATTTTAAATACTTATGTGTTATTAAAAGATTATTTTATACTTTCTAAAACCAACATTTTTACACCCTCTTCAAAATATATTTTTAGAGAGAAATTTAAAAGAATTTTTACTTTTGTTAGAGCATAAGTTTCTCTTTTTTTAGGAGGATGGTTTAATAAAGTTATTTTTGAGTAACTTTCTTGATTTTATATAGAGAATAATCTAGAAATATGTGTCAAACTAATTTGAGTAACTTCTATAGAGATGGAGATTAGAAATTATTTTAATAGTCCTGAACAAAATGCTAAATTTGATGGATTAGCAAGAGAACATAGTTTAGTCAGAGCAGGTGGTTCTGATTGCCATGGAGATAAAGGACCTTTTAAAATTGGAATCCATGACAGACCTCAAAATCAATTGCCAAAAGATATTTTGGAAGAATTATGGGATAATCTTCCGAGTTAATTATTTATTGTAGCTTATTCCCTCATTAATTTTATAACTTCTTCTTTAACCATCGCAGGAGTTATTTCATTAATGCAAGATTTTCCATGCATGCATTCTTTTGAGTTGCAAGGCATGCATTCTCTTTTTTGGGGATAAAGAAAAGTTATTCTTCCATAGCCATGTTCCATATTTTTTGTCGGACCTTTAATGACAATCACTTTTTTTCTTAATGCTGAAGCAAGATGCAAACCAAGAGTATCACAAGTTATTATAATCTTGCATGAGGACATCCATTTGATATATTCTTCAAAATCATTAAGACCTTTTTGAAAAGAAATAGTGTAATCTTTTTCTAACAAGTTTTTTAGCTCTTGCCAATATTCATCAGGCCATTTTTTAGAAATCCATTCAACATGAACATTATCATTAAAACCTATGTCCCATTCTATCTTTTCTGAGATGTTTGGATTTATATAATCCTGTTCTTTCCATTCAAAACCAAGACATTCAATGAGATTTTGTTGCCAATCTATATTATCTTTTATCTTAAAATAAGACTGAATCATTGCAATCTTTTCATTCTCCGGAATAACATCATCTTTTTTAAGAATAAAACCATTCCATCTCCCTTTTAATTTAAATAAAATTTCATCAAAGATGTAATTATCAAAATTATATATCTTGAATTCCTCATTTAAAAATCCGGAAAAATTTTTAGGTGTCAATATCTTGTTTTCCGGAACAAAATACTTTAAAAGAGATTTACCTTTTTCATCTGTAAGCCAGAGATAATCATCATTTATGCAGTTTAAAACAATAGTATATCTAATTAAATCTCCAAAATTTGACTTTATTTCCTTGTTGGGAAGCCTTGAACTGGCAGTTTTTATTATAAGAGTCCTCATTTTAATTTTTCTATTGATTTTAGTTCTTCTATCCTCTTAATTTTATGTTCTTGTTTTTTGTTTTCATTAAGGTTATTTTTTTCCCATTCAAGAGTTCTTTTTCCCCATATATTTATGGGGGTAAAAACAGGGTTAAGGAGTTCTTTGGCAAGAGAAACATCAACTATTGGCCCCATATAAAATGATTTAGAGTATCCAAGCTCAAAAATCTTTTCTGCTGAAAGAAATAAAAGATTCTTTTTAGAATAATCATTAGATATTGAAGAAAAGAAAGAATCATAATCACAAGGTTCAGGGTCCGCTATATTTATTACCTTATTAAAGCATTTTTCATCTTTCAATACCAAATCATAAATTTCCGGAAGATCTCCTGCATAGACTAAGGAAAAAAAATTTGATTCTTGTTCAACCAGAACTTTTCTTTTGTCTTTAAATCTTTCATTAAAATACGTGAGTTTTCCTGCAAAATCTCCTTCTCCAAAAATATTAGGCAATCTTAAAATAGTGTAGTTTATGTCATATTCTTTTATCTTCATCTCAGATAGATATTTGTTAGTTCCATAATTCTCTATGTCTGGAGAGATAAATCCTTTTTTTATACCATCAGATTCATTTTCTTTTAGAGATTTATCTGAAAAAAAATTTAGATAGACAGAGGCTGTACTTGTAAATACATAATGCCTAATTCTATCTTTCATAATATTAAGGAATATTT
>ERZ1292629.4391-Hain-H43-01um-R1-4391-length-10344-cov-4_pt1 | contig 10344 bp, 9 predicted proteins | sample MGYA00564399_ERZ1292629 | MGnify/ENA primary metagenome ERZ1292629 (study PRJEB36523, sample SAMEA6512636) | groundwater metagenome | collected 2019-01-08 | study: AquaDiva: Metagenomics assemblies of 32 groundwater samples
ATCTTGATGATGAACGCGACGTTCCCCATCCCCGGCACGTCGCCCAGGGCGTCCCAGTACTTGATCCCATGGTAGCTCGGATCGGGCTCCGTGAACTCCGGAAACTTCCCCGTGTTCCACGCGAACTTCCCCGAGTCCACGATCACGCCGCCGATCGAGGTGCCGTGGCCGCCAATGTACTTCGTCGCCGAGTTCGCGAGAATGTCGGCCCCGTGGTCGATGGGGCGCACGAGCCCGATCCCGACGGTGTTGTCGACCACGAGCGGAATGCCGGCCTCGTGCGCGATCTTCGCGATCGCCTCGAAATCCGGTACGTCGAGCTTCGGATTGCCGATCGTCTCGGCATAGATCGCCCGCGTCTTCGGCGTGATCGCCTTCCGGAACGCCTCGGGGTTCTTGGAGTCCACGAACTTTACCGTCCTCCCGAGCTTGGGGAACGTGTGGTGGAACAGTTGGTACGTGCCGCCGTAGAGGTTGTTGGCCGATACGATCTCGTCCCCAAGCTGCGTGATCGCAAGGAGGGCGTACGTGATCGCCGCCTGGCCCGAGGCCACCCCGAGCGCGCCCGTCCCCCCTTCGATCGCCGCGATGCGCTTCTCGAAGACGTCCGTCGTCGGGTTCATGAGCCGGGTGTAGATGTTCCCGAACTCCTTGAGGGCGAAGAGGTTCGCCGCGTGCTCGGAGCTCTTGAAGACGTAGGACGTCGTCTGATAGATGGGGACCGCGCGCGCACCCGTGGTCGGGTCCGCGACCTGTCCCGCGTGGAGTGCTTTTGTCTCGATTCCCGGTTCCTGGCTCATGACTTGTTCTCCTTTGCGTCCGTTGCCCGGACATGAATTTTGGACTGGCTTGGCGGATTTGAGCCGCCGCCGCCTAGTGTTCCTATCGGCATACTAGGATATAGCATGCCTGGCGGGAGCCTGTCAAGCCCCGGTGTCTATTGGGCTCCGGGCCGTCAGGTAGACTGAAACCCGGCAAGGAGGCCTACATATGGATATCGGTGTCGATTACTACCCCGAGCACTGGGACCGGACGGACTGGGAACCCCACGCCAAACTCATGGCCGAGGCCGGCTTCCGCTTGGTGCGGCTGGGGGAGTTCGCCTGGTCGAAGATGGAGCCCAAGGAGGGCCGGTGGGAGTTCGGCTGGCTTGACGAGGCCATCGAGGTCCTGCGCGCCCAGAACATCCGCGTGATCCTGGGGACGCCGACCGCGACCCCGCCGCCGTGGCTGGCGGCCCGGCACCCGGACATCCTGAACGTCGGCAAGGACGGCCGCGCGCTCGAGCCCGGGGGCCGGCGCCACTACTGCTACACGAGCCCCGTCTACCGCGAATACTCGCGCAAGATCGTGACCGCGATGGCCGGCCACTACGCCGAGCACCCGGCCGTCGTCGGCTGGCAGACGGACAACGAGATCGGCGGGCCCAAGTGCTTCTGCGACGCCTGCGCGAAGGCGTTCCAGGACTGGCTCAAGACCCGGTACGTCACGCTCGAGGCGCTCAACCGCGCCTGGGGCACGATCTTCTGGAGCCAGGAATGGTCCGACTGGAGCCAGATCCCGCTCCCGCGCCACTCCATGCACGGGCCCTCGATCCTGCTCGATCACCAGCGGTTCCATTCGGGCCAGGTGCTCGCGTACCACCAGGTCCAGGTCGACATACTCCGGAAGAGCTGTCCGAAGCAGTTCGTGACCCACAACTGCATGGGCTTCTACAACGAGGTCGACTACTGGGCGCTCGCCAAGTCGCTGGACCGCGTCGCCCTCGACTTCTACCCCGGCAACCTCTGGGGCGAGGGGAAGTTCAACTGCGCCGGCCACGACTACACCCGGAGCCTCAAGCACCAGCCCTGGATGGTCATGGAACAGCGGAGCGGCCTCACGGGCTGGCTCGAGATGTTCCAGGCCGGCGACCTGCCGGGCCAGTTGCGGCTCTGGACGTACCAGACTGTCGCCCACGGCGCGGACGCGGTCGTCTACTTCCGCTGGCGCACGTCCCGGTTCGGCGCCGAGCAGTACTGGCACGGCGTCCTCGACCACCACGGCGTGCCCGGCCGCCGCTACCGGGAGCTCTCCCGCGTCGGCGCCGAGTTCGCGGCGCTCGGCGACCGGTTCACGGGCGCGAGCTACGTCGCCCCGGTCGGGATCGTGCTCGACCCCGAGTCGCGTTGGGCGCTCGAGATCCAAAAGGGCCACCCGAAGTTCGATTGTCTCGCGCACGCGAACCTGTACCATCGGGCGTTCACCGCCCACCACGCGGGCGTCGAGTACTGGCACCCGGCCGACGACTTCGGCGGGGCGAAGATCCTGGTCGTGCCCACGGCGTTCCTGTGCGACGAGGCGCTCGCGAAGAAGCTCACGGCATACGCCGAGGCCGGCGGGACGGTCGTGTTGACCTTCCGCTCCGGCGTCAAGGACGCGGCGAACGTCGTGGTCAACGAGCGGCTCCCCGGGGTCCTGCGATCCCTCGCGGGCTGTCTCGTCGAGGAGTACGACGCGCCGGTCGGACGCGAGCCGTTCGTGCTCGCGCTCGCCGCGCCGCTGCCGAAGAAGCCGGCGACTGCCACGATCTGGTGCGACGCGCTCACGCTCACGGGGGCGAAGGCGCTCGCCCGGTATGCGGACGGCCCGTTCACCGGGATGCCGGCGGCGACCCTGCACCGGGTCGGCAAGGGCCAGGTCGTGTACGTCGGATTCCAGGGCGACGCCGCGTTCTACGGCCTCCTCGCGAAGTGGCTGCTGGCAGATCAGGGGCTCGCCTCCCCGTTCGCGCCGTCCGACACGGTCGAGATCACGGAGCGGGTCAAGGGCAAGGAGCGGTTCCTGTTCGTGCTCAACCACGCTGCGACGGAGTCGAAGCTCAAGATGCCGGCGGGCAAGCCGTGGCGCGACCTCCTGACCGGCCAGAAAACCGGCCGCACGCTGACGCTCACCCCCTACGATGTCCGCATCCTCACGCCGACGGTCCCGGCCTGACGCCGCGCTGACCCGGGTCGCCCGGGCGGCGCTGGCCGAGGACTTGGGGAAAGGCGATGCGACCTCGCGCGCGCTCGTGCCCGCATCGTCCCGCGGCCACGCATTTCTTGTCGCCAAGGAGCCGGGCGTCGTAGCTGGGCTCGGGGTCGCGGCCGCCGTCTTCCAGGCCGCGTCGTCGAAGTGCCGCGTCCGTCTCCTCGTCCGCGACGGCGCCCGGGTGCCCGCGTTCACGAAGGTGGCCCGGATCGAAGGCCCCCTCCGGGCCATCCTCGCAGGGGAGCGGACGGCGCTGAACTTCCTTCAGCGGCTGTCCGGCATCGCGACGCTGACCCGGGCCTTTGTCGTGAAGGCCCGGCCCTACCGGGTCGTGATTCTGGATACCCGCAAGACCACGCCCCTGCTCCGATCGCTGGAGAAGGCCGCGGTCCGCGCCGGTGGGGGCAGGAACCACCGGATGGGGCTCTGGGACGCGGTCCTGATCAAGGATAACCACGTCGCCGCCGTGGGTTCGGTCGGGAAGGCCGTCCGGCTCGCCCGGAAACGGTCCCGGCTCTCCGTCGAGGTCGAGTGCCAGTCGCTGGATCAGGTGCGGGAAGCCATCGCCGCCCGCCCCGACACGATCATGCTCGACAATCTCTCCGTCCCGGTCATGCGCCGCGCCATTCGCCTGATTCGCAAGAAGAAGGGCATTGCCATCGAGCTTTCCGGCGGAGTGACGCTGGCCAACGCCGGTCGTCTTGCCGCGCTCAAGCCCGACTTCATCTCCGTCGGCGCCCTCACGCACTCCGCCCCCGCCCTCGACCTCTCCCTCGACCTCGCCGCCTGATGCGGGCACCCTTCCAGATCCTGGTCCTGCCGTTCCGGAGCTCCCCGAACGGCGGCTTGGAGTTCGCCGCGTTCCGGTGTGCGGATTCGGAGTTTTGGCAGTTCATCGCTGGCGGCGGGGAAGACCAGGAATCGCCGCTTCAGGCGGCGAAGCGCGAGGCCCGGGAAGAAGCCGGCCTGCCCGACTCAATCCCTTTCTATCCTCTTCAGAGCTCGGCTACGGTTCCCGTCACGGCCTTTCCGACGTCCACGACTCGCTGGATCGCCGAAGGTATCTACGTGGTCCCCGAACACGCGTTTGCGGCGAAAGCGGACGGCGTCGCGATCCGACTCTCCAGTGAGCACACGGAGTTCCGCTGGGGCAGCGAGGCGGAGACCACGGCCCTCCTCGAATGGGACTCCAACCGCAACGCCCTCTGGGAGCTTTCGCAGAGGCTATCCCGCAACACGCTGGATTGAGCGGCATCCCCCCAACTTAAGGTCGCAGATTGCGCTCTTATCCCTTTCGTGCACCGGGGCGGCGGGTTGAATCTACGTTTCTGTTAACCAGATAATGAGCGGAAAGAAACAGAATCTTCACTACGGCCTCAAGGAACACTAGCACTACACAGATCTTCCATCCCTTTACCAACTGAGGCCATAACCAGACGAGAGTGTGATCGCTAGTACGCAGCAACGCCGCGCAAGTTACGGCCGCCCATCCCACGAGTATCAATCGCACGATCCCAGCTCCAGCCAGCATGCGACCCAATGCCCCTGCAATGTCAGTCATCTTCCCTTTCCTCCTGTTCCCTGCCACAACGCGGACACGTTCTGCGGCCCTCACGCATACCCTCCCCGCAGTAGACACATTCGCGTTTCCCTACAAGACGCGCCGCCGTTGATGAACCGGATAGTTCCGCGCAAGCGGCACCCAGAATGTTCCGAATCGTGCCCCATAGGTTTGCCATGTGGCTCAATAATACGCGCTTTGCCGCTTTGCCCACCTTATGGCAATGCGGCGAGGGGCTAGAATGGGGCTATGGCACATTCCAGAGGAACTCCTATCATGTTTGAGGTCGTCGGGCCGCTCCCTATCTCTGGCAAGGCCTACGGCCCTCCGCGCACAGTGGAACCGCAAGACGCTGAAGCGTTCTGGAAGAAGCATGCTCACCTTGCGAATCGGCGCGGATGCTACATCATCGCGAAGCGAGCCGGGAAGGGCTCTACCCCATACTACGTTGGGAAGACCTCTCGGGGATTCGCGAAGGAAGCGTTGAGTGACCGCAACCTCGTCCGGTACGTCAACGTGATGGTTCAGGAGACTGCGGGGACCCCTGTTCTGTTCTTGCTCGTGGAGCCGCGAAAGCGGGGTAGGTCCAATGCCAAGGCTATAGCCGAGATAGAGAAGCACTTGATATCCCGGGCGATGGATGCAAACCCTGAACTGATGAACCAGTCCAGCACCAAGAGCCCAGCCTGGGGCATCCGGGGTCTTATTCGGAGTGGTAGAGGCAAGCGGAGTACGTCGGCCCATGCGTTACGGCTCTGCCTTTCCATGGACAACTAACCGTGATTCTCTCCGGTGTGCGAAAGGGATAAGAGCGCAGATTGCGGCCTCAAAGGAGATCGGCCCGCGGAAGGCGGACTTCCATGCCAGTTTCATCCCGGATGCGGTACATAATGGAGTGGAACAATGCTTACGGATCGGGGGATCGACCGGGGCCTGCTTGACCGCGTCATGCGAGTCGGCGGGTTCAGGACCAAGCGCGAGGCCATCCACGCGGCCCTGCGCGAGTTCTTGCGCTACCGCCGCCAGCTTGATGTGATCAAGCACTTCGGCACTTTCGACATGGACCCGGCCTGGGACTACAAGGAAGCCCGCCGAGCCCGATAACGACCTCAAGCGGACTCTCCGGGGGTTATCACAATCTGTGATCACCTCAACCTGATATCGCGATCTGCGATTTCAAGTTGCGCTGGGCCCTCTTCGATCTAGGCTCGGCCCTGACGGATCGCCCGAGAGAGCCAAGCGCCTTTGATCGGGAATCGGCCCTTGACCAAAGGCGGGGGAGGATGAACCCTCACGCCCTTCGGCTGGCCGCCCGCGTCCTCGCGATCCGGCCGGAACCCGATCCGGGGCTTCGACGGATCCTGCGGGCGCATGAGCAGGCGAATCGCGTCGAAGACGACCCGGAACTGGGAGTCGTACCGCTGTTCCAGCTTGCCCACCTTCTCGGCGAGCTCCCGGTAGGTGATGGCCAGGCCCCGCATGCGAACGAACGCCCGCATGATCTCGATGTTGACGCAGATCGCCCGCTCGCTATTGAGGACGGTCGAGAGCATGGCAACCCCCTGCTCGGTGAAAGCCAAGGCGGGATACCGCCGGCCCCCCCGGCCCTTCTTTGAGATCACAATTTGTGATCTCAAACCGGCCTCCTCTTCCAGCGTCAGGGATATCAGGAAGTCCTCGGGGAATCGGGTGCGGTTCCGCTTGACCTGCTGATTGAGGATGCGCGTGGGTACCCCATAGAGTCCCGCAAGGTCCCGATCGAGGATCACCTTGACGCCCCGAATCAGGTGGATGAGCCCTTCGGCGCTGACAACCGGTACCGGCGAAGTCTTCATGGGCCACCTCCTGATTCCATCGTCGCCCCAGGTTGCCCCTCGGGCACCCCCGCAGTTGCGGTGTTTGCCAGACGCTGGGCAAGCAGATGCGGACGATCGGGCTGACCTCTTTGAGATCACAAATTGTGATCTCAAACGAACCGCCCCCAGGCCTCAGCTGGCAATAGCCTATTCCTGTCTATCCTTGTGGCGCAGATCGCCACTTTGAGGGCCCCCGTTTGAGGTCACCAATTGTGACCTCAAACAGCCTCAGGCCTGGGGAGTCGAGGCCTCCTGGAACTGGAGGTCGCAGAGCTTGCGGTAGAGTCCGCCCTGCGCGTACAGGGCGTCGTGGGTGCCGGAGGCCACGATCCTCCCCGCCTCGAGCACGACGATCCGGTCGGCGCGGCGCACGGTCGCGAGCCGGTGGGCGATCAGGAGCACGGTCCGGTTGGCCATGAGCTGGTCGAGCGCGGACTGGATGAGCGCCTCCGAGGCCGCGTCGAGCGAGGCCGTCGCCTCGTCCAGGATCAGGATCGGGGCGTCCTTGAGGAACGCGCGCGCGATCGAGAGCCGCTGGCGCTCGCCGCCCGAGAGCTTGACCCCGCGGTCGCCGATTACGGTGTCGTACCCCTCGGGGAGGGCCTTGAGGAAGTCGTGGGCGCCCGCGGCGGCGGCCGCGTCTTCGACGGCGTCATGCGACGCCCCCGGCCGCGCGTAGAGGAGGTTGTCCCGCGCGGAGGCGTTGAAGAGCAGGACCTCCTGGGTCACGAGCGCGACCTGGCTCCGGAGCGACGCCACCATTACACCCCGGAGGTCGTGGCCGTCGATGATGAGCGACCCCGCGTCGGGGTCATAGAACCGCATCAGGAGGTCGATGACCGTGGTCTTGCCCGCCCCCGACGGCCCGACGAACGCGAGCCGGCTCCCGTGCGGAATGTCCAGGGAGAGATCGTGCAGGACCGGCTCGCCCTCGCGGTACGCGAAGGTCACGTGGTCGTACCGGATCGCGGTCGAGAAGGTCGGGAGGACGACCGCCGCCGGGGTGTCGCGGACCTCGGGCACCTCGTCCAGGATCGGGAAGACGCGCTCGGTCGCCGACAGCCCGGACTGGAGGTTATTCCACAGCCCGTTGAGCGCCTTCACCTGCGGGTAGAGGAGGAGCACGGTCCCGATGAACGACCCCAGCTCGCCCCCCGTCATCGCGCCCTTCATGTGGATCTGCCAACCCGCGACGAGGATGAGGAAGAAGAACCCGATGACCCCGATCGTCTCCATGATGGGGGAGGAGCGCGCCTGGACGCGGAGCACGCGCAGGGTCACGGAGAGCTGTTCGAGGAGCTTGTGACGCCAGCGGTGGATCTCGCGGTCCTCGCCCTCGTACGCCTGCACGAGCTTCATCTGGCCAAGCGTCTCCTGGAGATGCGCCGCCAGATCGGACGCGAGCTCCTGGACCTGGCGCGAGTACCGGCGAAGCGCGCGGCCGAACTTCCGGATCGGCCAGACGGCGACGGGGAAGACGAGGAGGGCGACGGCTGCGAGCTTCCAGTTGAGGTGGACGAGCCAGGCCGAGAGCCCGACGATCGAGACCGCGGACAACGACGCCGGACCCACGATCTGGGTCAGCATGACCTGCATCGCGGCGACGTCGTTGATGACCCGGGACAGCAGGTCGCCCGTCTTGCGCGCGTGGTAGAACTTCAGCGACAGCCGCGACAGTCTGGTGAAGAGCGCGAGCCGCAGGTCGAAGATCACGAGCTGGCCCACGGACCCTGTTAGGTAGTCGGAGCCGTACTTGGCGAACGCCTTGAGGATCGTCGCGCCCACCAGCAGGCCCGCGATCTCGGCCAGCTTGAGGAACGCCGCCCACCGTTCGGGGTCGGTCGCCGGCCGCGCGAAGAGGCCCTGGTCCAGGAACGGCTTGATGAGCCACGCGGTCGCGACGTTCAGTCCCGCGAACGCGGCCATGCACAGGAGCGCGAGGGCGAGGCGGCCCGAGTAGGGCGCGAGCCAGCCGAGGAGGCGGCGAAGGAGGGTCACCTGGGGGCTTACTCGCCGCCGGGCTTCAGGCGCTTCGTGAACCTGAGCGTGAGACCGATCCGGTGAACGAGCCCGAGCTCGCCCGCGGGCGCGAGCGTGTAGTCCAGATTCCACTGGTCGCGGCGTCCGCCCAGCCCGATCGCCCAGCCGAAACCGTGCCCTTCGCGGAGCTCGACCATGCCGCGGAAGAACGCGCCGTACCAGTCGCCGAGCTCGACCGCGAGCCCGCCGGCCGTCGGCCCCCAGAGCGCCAGGCTCGTGCCTCCCCAGGCCCGCAGGGGCACCGGAATCCACTCGGGCGGATCGTAGCGGACCGACGCGTCAAACGTCATCGGGAACGGGTCCCGGGACGTCCGGGACTGGATCGTTCCGCCAAACCCGCGCATCGCGAGGCCGACCGCCCAAGAAGGGTCCGGCAGCCAGACCCCGCCGAGGTCCAGCGCCATCCCCTCGATCGCGGTGTCGCCGAACGACTCGTGCACCACGCGAACCCCGGCCCCCACGGCCAGGGCCTCGTGGAGGAAAGACGCCCCGAGCACGGAGGCCTGCACGCCCAGGGGCCGCATGAGCGCCCCGGTCCCGTCGGGCAGGATCTCGGACGTCACCGTGACTGGATCGTGCAGGACGAAGGCTCCGCCGACGCCCACGACGGCCTCCTCGCCAACGGGCAGCATGGTCGCGAGCGATTCGCCGATGAACCCGTCGGTCCACGACACGTGCGTGAGGCCCGCCGTGTACTCGAGCTTGAGCGGGGCGGCGGCCGGGTTGCCCCACACCGCCCCCTCGCCCTCGACCAGCGCGGCGGCGCCGACCCCGAGTGCAGCCCCGCGGGCGTCGCCCGCGAGCGACGTGAAAACGAAGGCCTCGCGGCCCCCCGGCCCCGCGGCCACGGAGCCAGCCAGGACCAGCCACGGGGCGGCGGCGACGGCCAGGCGCCTCACCGCTTCACCACGAGGATCAGGCCCTTCGCCGTCTTCCCCGATTTCGCGTGCACCCGGAAGGGGTAGCTGCCCGTAGCCGCGGGCTTGCCGTTCCGGATCCGGCCGTACCATGTCGCCACGCCGGTCACGGGCGAGTAGTCGATCCCCCCCCCGAGCGAGGCCACGAGCTCGCCGCGAATCGTGTAGATATCGAGCCGATCCACGTCCGCGGGCAGGCGGTCGAAGGTCACCGTCTCGCCTTTCCCGGGATCGACCGGATTCGGGTACAGCCGGAGATTCTGGAGGTCGACCTCGGACGTCACGCTCCGGAAGGCCGCGATCCGCGCCGCGCTCGCCCACCCCAGGAGATCCCAGGCCACCGTGATGCTCCCGCCCGACGGGAAGTCCGGCGGCCAGCTCGTGAGCGTGATGTCGGTCCGGGGACATCCGGCCTGCGAGTACTCGATGTATCCGGACCAGGTCTGCCCGGCGACCGCGGTCTTCACCCGCAGGTAATACGTCCCGGACACCGACGGTGTGTACGTGAACCGGAACTGCTCGTTCGACCCGGTGTTGTCGTCGGAAGCGACGAGGATCGAGCCAAGGGCGTCGCTGAAGAGGTCGCCCCGCACATCCCCGATCCCGCCGTTGACCGCGACGCCCGCCGGGTAGGTCGACGCGAACGTGTACGCGCACCCTGCCGTCATGCCGATCCGAAACCAGTCCTCGGGGTCCGAGAAGCTCAAACAGTGAAGCCCATGCGTCTGCACGGTACCGGTCGGGATCAGGTTCGTCCCGCCGGCCCCCGTGTTGTCCCCGAACGGGGCGGCGTCCCACGGGTCGCAGACGCCGGTCGCCGCGATCACGTACTCCGGCGAGTAGTAGTCGAGTCCGGCCAGCCGCGCGTGGATCGCGAAGTACGTCGTCGTGTTCGACGGAAACGTGTCGGTGTAGCCCCCGAGCGGCCCGCTCTGGGGGCAGGTGGCGAACGCATACC
>ERZ1292629.4395-Hain-H43-01um-R1-4395-length-10339-cov-5_pt1 | contig 10339 bp, 7 predicted proteins | sample MGYA00564399_ERZ1292629 | MGnify/ENA primary metagenome ERZ1292629 (study PRJEB36523, sample SAMEA6512636) | groundwater metagenome | collected 2019-01-08 | study: AquaDiva: Metagenomics assemblies of 32 groundwater samples
GCCTTTTGCGTTGCGCGATCCGATGGCAATATCATATCCGTCACGCAAGCGATTCACGAGCATCGGAAAGTGCTTGAGGTCCGTAGAAAGATCAATATCCATATACGCAACGTAGTCCGCCGCACTTTTCTCCCATGCATACTTTACCGCTCTTCCCCTCCCTTTTTGAGAAAGGCGCTCCGCGCGGACATGTGCATATTTTCGGCAGAGAGCCTTTGCCATATCCGTTGTCCGGTCGGTTGATGCATTATCGACAATGGTAATTTCCCATGCAAAATCCGTCAGGTGCGTATCGAGGTAATCGTGCAATTTCACGACTCCCTTTTCTAAGTCTTCTTCTTCGTTATACACGGGTATAACGATATTAAGCGAAGGTTTTTGTCTGTTTTTTTCCATAAATAAAAAGAACGGTCCCGAGGGTAATCACGCTGATGAGATTACCAATTATGCGAACCGGCGTACTGAAAAAGTGCATTTCGATAATGGAGTCACCCGTCGAAATCGGGATGTGCGGTAATCCGTCAACAATCGATGGGTTGGTGGCCTTTCCGTTCACAAAAAATGTCCAACCGGGGAAATAGGCGCGACGGATGGTGACCTCTGCATCTTTTCTGCTGGTAACCACGAACCGGAAATACGTTTCTGTATCCACATCTGTTTCCACGGTATAATCAACGGTCGCCGGCACGCTGTCGAAGACCACTTCTGATGGGAGTTTCGGCCGGGGAATGCTTGACGGCAAGTATTCATCTGATATGTTCGATACCCGAAAACGCAGCTCCTCACTGTCTTCATACGCGCTCGCCGGACGATCAACGCGATACTGACCGCGAAACCACTTCGCGTTTACCGCTACCATTGCGATAAGGATGATTCCGACCATCAGCCACTGAATGATCTTGCGGTCTGTGAGCATCATCACTGTTCCGCCTAGCATCGACAGACCCAACACCGCATACGATAAAAACCGCCAGGGATACTGAATATAGGAAAAAAGTGGCACAATACTCCAAAGCAACTGCGAAAACGGAAGCATGAAAAATATTGCTCCGAGTGTTATTCCCAATGCAATCAATACAGAGCGAGTCTTTTTTGACATCACTTTGCGTTTTATCCACCATGCAAGTATCCCTGTCAGAGCCAAAAATATATGCAGCTTCCCAAGCTTAAACGACATACCGTCCACGCAGCCTTTGATCGATCCTCCAAATCCCCACTGAGCATTCCATAACTGTGAAAGACACACAAAATGGTCACGGAAATTTGCCGTGGGCCCGATCTGGGCGGAAACGCTGGTCCATCTCATTTCGGCGAGAGCCGGAAGCCAAAAAAAGGCGGAGAGACCGAACGCAATAGCAAAAAGTGATACGTGATACGTGATACGTGATACGTGAAATTGTTTTCGGAATAAAAGAATAAGACAATACAGCACGAGACCAACCAAATAAAATGCTACTGTCACGTAGCCAAAAATCGTGTGGGAAAGAATAACACCGGTAAGTCCGATACCGCCCCAAAAAACTGCGGATCTGCGACGGGGAGATTCTTTTATCGTCATCATCCCCCAGACAACCAAAGGAAGAAATGCCATCGCCCACAATTCCCCTACTGCCCCACGGACGAATATCTGCACCGCGTGATAGGGCGCATACACAAAAGCAATTGCAGAAACCACACCTGCGGCGGCACCCATCACTTCTCCCGCCAATACATACATCGTAATTCCTGCCAAAATGGCGCCGACGACAAACACAAATTTGGTCGCAATAAGAGCAGGCACTCCCCACATATATAAAAATCCTCCAACATAATACGGGAGCGGACCGTAAAAATTAAAAATCGGATACCCGTAACCGTATCCCAAATCCGACACCCAGCGAACAGGAAATTGTCCATTGCGCAGAGCCTTCCCCATTACTATCACACGGGCAACCTGCGTATCGTCATGCATCGGGAAAAATCCTTTTTGGAAAAGATATTCGATACTCCACCACGAAAAAATCAGGATAAGAATAATAGGTATGACGTGCCGTCTCACCGTACACCTCCTGGCAGGCGTTTTTTCAACTCTACCCCTGCAAGTGAAAATGCAATAATCATGCTGACGGCTGACAAAACATCCGCCAACAATCGTAACGGTGTCTCCCGGAACTCGACGATCAACCTATGTGAACCGGCAGGCACCCCGATCGTGATCGCACCCTTCGGATTTCTATAACTTATAGGCGCCGGAAAACCGTTGAGCTCTGCTCCCCAACCGGGATAATAAATAGTATTCATCCGAAGAATACTCTGCTCCGTTGCCTCAATGGCTGCCTCAATGCGCCGGGTTGAAATGCTTTGCAGATTGACTACACCTTTTCCTTCGATAAATTCCAGCTTTTTTGCTGCACGACTCTTTGGCCTTTCTCTCACCCAACGGGGTAAATATTCATCGGCCACCGTCGTTGTGGCTTCGTTGGTAGTATAATATCCCACTTCGCGCTCTACCCATACGATACCGCGGGTTATCTGCCAAAATGGGATCATCCACATCGCGAAAAAAACCAATGTTAATCCCGCCATCTTTACCGCAGAAGTGCGATCCACCAGACGCGCTACCAGCCAGGAACCGGCAAAAACCGCGAGCGAAAGAAAGCGGTATGGGAACTGAATGAACGTACCCATCCAACGGATATTCCAAACGGGCGTCGTGAGCGACGTGGAAAGAAGCGCGCCTACGGCAAAAGCTGCCAGAAAAAACAATACCAGAGGCTTCTTACGTAATGCTCTGTTGACGATGATCAATACACCCGCCAGAAGTGGAACGCCATTTACCAAAAATAATTTCCTGTTCTCAATAAAATAAGAAGCAGAATGGGCAATCGTTTCCGTATCAAATAATACAAACCGCCGTTCCACAAGCGCCGGTATCCAGAAAAATGCAGTCATACCAAAGCCAAGAACATACGGCATCCAATAGTCCCGCTTTTTTTGAACAAAAAGATACAGACACAAAAAAACGGAAAAAATCAACGCAAGGGAATTGTGGCTTATTACTAACAGTCCCACAGCAAAGGGAAACATCCATCGAACGGACCGATCAATGCTGTAAAGGCAAAAAGCCAGAGCCAAAAACGCGAGCACCTCTCCAACCGATCCGCGGCCATAAAGATCAAATATTACATACGGCGCAAAAAGAAAACTTAACGCACCCAAGAAGCTCGCGGCTACCGTAAACCTGCTGCGCAGCCAATAAAAAATAAGGAAGGCAGATCCGACAACAGACCCCCCGAGTATGAGCTTGACGCTATCGACAAACGAAAATCCGACGAGATGAATGAGCGATCCAATGTACAAAAATCCCGGATAAAGAAAATTTGCTACCGGATAGCCATAGCCGTAGTTTAGTCGATCCAAAAAACGCACCGGAAATTGTCCGTCACGAAAGCTCTGATAGAACGCTGACAGTCTGATAATCATCCATTCGCCGTCATCCGAAACAAAAAATCCCCGCTTGGTGAGCGGCCACAGAATATAGAGAGCAACCAAAAGGAGTATCGCGAGAACTCCTATCGCGGAGATCCGTCCTTTTAATTTCATACGCAGCAGAGAACTGTTCATTTCTTGATAGGCGCTTTTGCGATCGGGACAATGACGCGAAACAGTCGCAGTTTTCTATCTTTTCTGTTTCCTTTTTGGTACTCCGCGATGAGCTCAAGCGGCCACTTAGCCGGGACCACCTGCGACTGATTGAGGACGAGAAGCGTCGGGTGGTCGCGGGCCCGAGACAGCATTTCTTCCGGCATTTCTTCCGGCAACGGCCAAATCCCCCGGATCTCGATATTTGGATGATCTACAAGATATATCTCAATGGCGTACGGAAGAAGCCCAAACGTGCCTTCGGTAAATACACTCACTTTCCCGCTCTTTGATTGTTCCAACAAAAATTCGTTAACTTCTCTAACTCCCCACCCCGCGGGCCAATCATCTATATACTGACCTTTATCCGATCGAGGAATCAGGGCATAGAGCGGATTAGTGATAATAAAATAGCTGGTAGATATAGTTCCATACAAAAGAAAAAGGCACACAAACGCAAGGATGGTCCCCTTTATTCTGCCGATAATCCAATCAAAGGAAACAGCGATAAGAATAAAAAGCGGCATGACCATGAATAAAATAAATCTCGGGTACAAGACTCTTCCAAACAGTGCCAAAGCGACAAATGGTGCAAGCCACCAGGCGTAAAGGAGTAATTTTTCTTTCCCCTTGTGCCATAACGTAAAAAGAGGTATCACGGCGAGTAAAAATATTGGTCGCGTCAAGTAACTTGCCGCCCAATCAAACAATCCTTTGATATTGCCGGTAAAAAAGAGTATCGGGTGGGCAAACCATTCGCGGAAAGGATACACAAATACCGCATCTTTTTGCGAAACCATATGAAACAGCGGCGAGAGTCGAAGCACACTGTAGGCAAGTTGGGAAAGAAGCGCTGCCACCGCCGCAAGTCCAATCCAACGTATCAAGCGGCGTACTCTTCCGTATTCGTGCCAATCAAGCAGAAGAAGCGTGGTGGGCAGAAGATACAAACTTAAAAATCCTGAGGTTTTATTGAGCATCCCCAACCCAAGCGTCATACCGAGGATGAGAGCTATATCGAGCCGTAATCTTCGAACCAGAAGAATTGCCAGGAAGAGGTTCCATACCGAAAATGTCGCAACCAGGCTGTCATACAGCGCCATCCGGTCATACATAAGGCTAAATGGAGAAAGGACATACAGCCCAGCGGTCAAGAATGCTATACGGAGGTTCCGAAATAACGCAAACGACAGCAACCAAATTCCTACCAAAGTTCCCAGTCCTGCAATCACAGAAACAAACCGACCGGCAAACAGCGGATCGGGAAATAGCCGCACCGATACCATCGCAAGCCAGGTAAACAACGGCTGTTTGCCGTCTACCAGCGAAATAAAGCGCCACGCAGCATCACGACTGCCTATCTGCGCCCACCGGATGTAAATTGCCTCATCGGTAAAAATCGGAAGATTCGTTAAATTCGTCAGGCGAGTGAAGAAATAAAAACCTACCAAGAGAAGAGAAATCAACACCACCGTAAACCATCGCGTGCTGGCCTTGCTCATATGAGCATCATTATACCGCATTTCCGGCTTTGGCGCCGTGAGATCGAAGCAATGTGAAGAGTATGAAAGAAACCACAAAAACGAGCGGTGTCGCCACGTTTGCCCACCAGATAATCGTCGGCACCGGCGGATTCCAGTCGCCAAAGTAAAGATACGGCGCATAGCGCAGGAGGAGTCCGAGAGACATACCCGCAGCTGCGACGGTCACAAGCGGCCTGTCAGGAATGAGCGCCACAAACGGCATGACCCAGACAAAATACCACGGTAAGAATTCCCGTCCGGGCCGCAGGAGTACCAGAACGAGGCCTATGATCATGGCCGTCAGCGCCCATCCGCGTTTCCACCCGGCAAAAAATACCGGCAGAAGAAACACGGTCATAAGCTTCACGGCCGCCGAGAGCGAAAGAAGGATCCACGACAGCATGCGCTTCTTTAAAAGAAACACGTAGCATGCTGCAAGCCCCAGGGCCATCATGGCTATATCGTTGTGAGCGCTGACCAGACTTTCTATGACGATGAGCGGGTTAAGTGCCAGAATCGCCATTCCCAATACTTTTCGCTCGTCGCCAAACTGCGCCAGAATTTTTCCCACCAACCAAACACTCGCAAGATAAAACCCGGCAACCAACAGTTTCATATTCCAGAGAACCAGAAGAAAATAACCAAAACCGAACACGTAGAAAGGCAATGTGAGGCCAATCCAGACGGGCGTATAAGCGCTGGGTAAATGGATCCAGCGCATGAACGTGAGCCACGGTTCCACGCCGGAAAACTGGATGGGGAGAACCGCGTAGGGATTTTTGTGATACACCACAACCGTCTTTGCCGTAAACATATAGTTAAACATGTCCGCCGAAAATGCCGGATAAGACAACAGAAGGATACCGCTGACGACGGCAACTATTTTCCAAAGCGCTTGTTCACCAAGAGTTCTTCTGGAAATCAGTGCAAGAGTTACCCCATAAAGCCCAAATAATGCCAGGAGAATGGCTAGATAGAGACCGGTGGAGAGAGGGCGCTCCCAATATCCGATGTACTGGAAGGATCTCTGGATCGTCTGCCAGATATTTATGCGCGAAAGCGTGAGATTAAGGTCCACCTGCGTGTAGGAATACAAAAAAAGCGCAAGTGAGACAACCGCATAAAAAACCAACAAAAATGAAAGTTTCCCCTCTTCATGTTTCATGGTTATCCGTACCATCCGCGCCATGCATTCAGTCTTATGTTAAGAATATCCAAGAATGCCTGCCAGGAGTCTTTCAGCGGATTGACACGGCGCGTTTCCACATAATGCCATTCGATGGGCACTTCCTTCATGCGATACCCCAGAATGCGAGCCAAAAAGAGAACCTCTATATCAAATCCCGCTGTCACCATCGAACCGCTTACTCTGTGTCCTGTTCCATACAGTTTGAGCCTTCCAAAAATGTCGCTCGCAATATCCCGACGAAACGCCTTAAAGCCGCATTGAGTATCACGAATGCCCCCCAAGCCCAGCACGATCGTCCGGAGTATCATAAATCCGCGGGCCATAAGAAGCCGGAGAATCGGAGCACCTTCTCTCCTGCCACTGCGCGAGCCGATAACCACATCATACCCTTTCTCAAACCATGGCAAAAGTTTCTCCACTTCACGGATCGGTGCTGCCTGATCCAAATCGGTAAAGAGTACGATGTCGCCCCGGGCGGCAAGCATGCCGGTAATCACCGTTGCCGCCTTCCCCTGGTGTGGATTTTCGATGACAGTAAATCCTCTATTCGATCGGAATTCGTCCAACAATCGCCTGGTTGCATCCGTCGACCCGTCATCAACCATGATAACTTCCCATGAATACGCAACATGCTCAAGATAGCGGGATACGCGATCCAACGCACCTAAACGGATATTCGTTTCTTCATTATAGGCAGGGATAACAACCGAGAGAAATGGCTGCTTCATGACCTGCCTTCCTTCCAATGCACCAGTCTCATAATTTTGACAAAAGAAACATCCCACTCCCCGACGATTTGTGCCCTTCCAAAACCCGCAACTTCCCACAATGGATGACCGAGGGGTTTGCACGGCGAGATCTCACAGATAACAATGAGCTGATCCGTCACCGTGGCGCGTTGGGGATCAACGGCTTCATTTTGGATCGTCACCGGGCGGTTACCCCAAATTTCAAAAAAATAACGGTACGCATGGTCGGAATTCTGTCCGGTGATAAGAGCGAAATTAAAGGGTTTTCCACCGGTTTTTGCAAGCGCTTCGCCGGCAATGGCCTTTGCCTGTCCTAACTGATCGTTCGGCGGATATACAAACGGCCGTCCCTGCCAATTAACATAGACCAATCCTGCCAATGCACCGACCGCCGCTATCTTCCATACCCGCCTCGCCACCATGCTTGACAACAAAAAACCGGCGCCAAGAAATGGTAAGGCAAAAAATATGCCGAAGTAGTAATCGTAGATCGCCCGCTTATACATGCCGAAAAGAAAAATCAAAACGATAAACCAATACAGCAGAAGACGCGGCGCAAGATGCTGTTTTTTGTCTCCCTTCATCGCTTCCCGCAGCAGTATTCCCAGAGACCCAAAGAGCGCTCCGTAGGTGGTACCTGCCCATATAATTTTTTGCCAAAGAGCCGTGACGGACCAAAGCTCTGGCTGCGGGAACCGAAATAATAGTCTTCCGTAAAGCCGGAATGCGACATCATGAATGTTACCAAAGAAGCGGGCAACAGAAAAACCCGTATCTTTTCCCTCCGATAAAAACCGAATAACGGATTGTGTGTTGGGAAATCCGTGCCGCAACTCAAATGCCAAAAACGGGCCATATCCCACGAGAAATCCGGCAAGACCAAGAACATAATAACCAACCAGCTTCCGCCACCGGCCGTACTGCAAACACCAAACAACGGTAAGCACAATCAAAAAAAGAAAAAGATAATGTAATTGCAATCCGATCCCCAAAAAGACTCCCACCCAAAAAAGTTCTCCCCACCGCTCATACCGTACTATTCGCCAAAGAAGATATACCGTAAGAAGCGAAAAAAACGGAACAAGATTAGGATTCCAAGATGATCGGGAATACGCAATCACCACCGGTGAAAGGGCATAAAGACCTGCGGCAATGAGTCCGGTGACGGGATGAAACATGTCTTTTCCTGCACGAAATACTATGTATATCGTTGCAATGCCAAACAGCGCGACCATAACCGCCGGACCCGTCGGGTCTAAATTCCAAGCCCAGAGAAACGGGAGCATAAAATAATAGTAAATGGGGCCTAAAAAAAATCCTCCCACGGACGCCGTAGGCCCCAACAGGGTAAGCTTATGATCTACGATCATCCGCTTGACGACCAGCATATCCCTTCCCTCATCTCCCAAAAACGTCATATATTGGGAGATTTTATAAAGCCGTAGGTATGCGCCCACAAGCAATATGATCAACAAACCAAACCAAACAAACCATCTCTGATGTTTTGTAAAAAATTTTTTCATTATTTCCAAATGACGCGTGAGTACATGCTATAATTCCAGATTAATCCGGCTGAGACGCCCAACAGATAAAACCATCGGTAGACGCCCACACCGAACAAAAACGTTCCGATCGCAACGGTTCCCGATTGAATGAGGAGTGCCCCCAACGATGTTCCGTTAAATTGAAAAAATTTCGAGAGTATGTTCCTTGCTTTAATCTTTTTGTGTCCAAACGTCCATGCGTTGTTGAGGAAAAAGTTGGAAATGATCGCTCCTTCCGCGCCCACTGCGCTTCCTGCAACGGGATGCGCCCCAATAGCTACCAAAACTTCCAGCACGATCGTGTTAATAATCAATCCAATCGTCCCCACGACCAAAAATTTTCCGAACTGTCCCCTCACAATAGACCCGAAGCGCTCCCTCGCTACATAAAGAAGTACGTTGCGGATATATTCGGAAGGGGCTATTTTGGAATGACCAAACCGACGGTCGGTAAAATGTATCGGCACCTCGGCAACACTGGCCCCCAGTCTGATTGCCTTATGTAAAAACGCAATCTGGAATACATATCCGCTATACGGCCGAACTTCATCTTTTAGAAGCGCTACATATTTTTTGTGATACGCACGATACCCCCCGGTCCAATCATGAATCTTGGTCACACCCAAACCCAACCGGACGATTGCATTCCCCACCACGCTGTAAATTTTTCGGTGTATCCCCCAATTCTCCGGAATCGATCCTCCCGGGATATAGCGGCTACCGACCACGAAGTCATGTCCCTGCCTTATCTTCTCAAAAAATTTTGGAAGCGCCTCTGGATCGTGGGATAAATCTGCGTCTATTTGTGCAATCACATCGCACCCAAGAACGTTCACGGCATACATCATTCCACGCAGCAACGCCTTACCCAATCCCTCTTTTTTCCCGCTGACAATAACGATATCGCCCCGATTGCCTTTATACGCTTCTACTATCCCGGCAGTGCCGTCAGGAGAAGCATCATCTGCCACCAAAAAAACAAAAGAAAAACCGGCAATCGTGCGGGTAACGCGGGTCAGTTGAGTGAGCATTGCAACGATGTTTTCCCGCTCATTATACGTAGGCAGGATGATAACAGCTTTCATGCGTTGTTTAGACCCGTTCCCGCCAGTAATTGAGAAGGTCCTCCATAGTTTTCTCAAACGGAATTTCTGCATGCCAGCCGGTTTTCGCGACAAATTTGGAGTTATCGCCGATCAAAATCGGCACATCGGACGGCCGCATGCGGCTGGGATCTTCTTCAATTTTTACTTTCGCTTTACTAAACGAAAGAAGAAGATTGAGCATGTCCGCCACTTTCACGCCGCGACCGGAGCATATATTGTACACTTCTCCCGAATCACATTTCTCAACCGCCAGGAGGTATCCCCGTACCATATCCCGTACGTCCGTCCAGTCGCGCTCTGCATCCAAATTTCCTACCCGAATGACGGTATCTTGTTTGCCTTTCTCTATGAGAGCAATCTGCTTGGCGAAGTTTGACGTAACAAACGTTTCGCCTCTTCGCGGACCCGTGTGATTAAATCCGCGCGTTCGCACAACCCGAACCTTGTACGACTGATGATACTGATATCCCAAATAATCCATTGCAACCTTCGAGACGGCATACGGCGAAAGCGGACGCAACGGGTTTGTTTCTTTAATCGGAATTTCATTATCGTGCACCAGTCCGTACTCTTCCGATGAACAGGCAATCTGAATCACCGGATCAAT
>ERZ1292629.4396-Hain-H43-01um-R1-4396-length-10334-cov-11_pt1 | contig 10334 bp, 14 predicted proteins | sample MGYA00564399_ERZ1292629 | MGnify/ENA primary metagenome ERZ1292629 (study PRJEB36523, sample SAMEA6512636) | groundwater metagenome | collected 2019-01-08 | study: AquaDiva: Metagenomics assemblies of 32 groundwater samples
TGGCTAAAGCCTCCCTTGCGGAGGTTTTAGATATAACGATAAATGTGAAAAAGAGTCTGATAGCTGCTACTCAGCACGAGCTTGACCAGGCCCACGAAGTCGAGGCAGTCAAGGCCGAGAGGAAGCGGGTGCTGGCTGAAGTGCGGGAGAAAATAGGCTCTCTTATCAATCCCTATCCTAATCCTTTTGTTTTTGACTCTGGCAGGCAAGCCATTATGGAATTACTGGACGAGATGGCGAAGGGGATAGGAGGCAGTAAGGATGCCGAGGAGTTCCTGCGCTGGAAAGAGGGGTTAGAACGGATTAAGAAAATGGTGCTAAAGGAGATTCCATGAGACGAACAAAAAAATGGTGGCATTGCCTGAACCGCTGGGAACGACAACGATTAGTCGTGTTAGAACGAAGTTCATCTGGGCCATATGGTGGTGGTGGCTATCTGCCAGATGACTGCACTGAATGCCAAGGATGCGGACAACCGCAGCTTGGTAGTGGACTTTGCATTTTCTGTGGCAAAGAGTTGCAAACCTTGATAGCTAAGGCCAACTCCCTGCCGCCTACCCTGCAGGCCCACAAGATGGGAAGGAAGGGAGGGATACATGCAATATGATATAGTTATACATGGCATCATTAAGGTTGCTGATGGTAAGACTCAATCTGATGTTTCAAAAGACCTATATGATGCAATACTCAATAAACTAACAACTAATGGGGAGATTGGCATAATGTTTGTTGGTATCAAGAACCCATCAGTAGAGTTTGTAGAACACCTTATAAACTTGAGTAATGATATGGAAACTAATGATAGGGGCACAATGAAAGAGGGAATATCTATTCTACAAACTATACTAAATATTAGGAAGAACCCCCATCAGTCCAACTAGAAAGAGGAAAACATGCATATACACTACATATCTTTTATCATTATATACATTGCTGTTATCTACCCTCTATCCCTACTACATAGTCTCCTTCCCTTTCCCCCTAGTAGGAATGTTGTTATAAGAAAGGAAGAGTAACATGAAAAAGCCTAATCCTTACCAGCTAGCTAGAGAGCAGCAAGCTAGAGAGCATTGGGAGTTTATAGGTAAAATATTTGAAATATTGCCTCACCTTAATCTCTCTAAAACAGAATATATAGATTTGTATAAGTATCTATATACTACTGCTATGGTTCATGGCTTTAAACATGGCGTAGAGTCTGTGAATGAAACCAGAAACACTTAAAGAAATATTGGAGTGGAAACCCCCTAATACAACTCCTATAATATCAGATGGCATATTATTACCAAAGAGTAAACTAATCCTATTTGGTATGTGGGGTAGTCTTAAGAGTATGACAGCTATGCATACTGCTTTCTGTATAGCTAGTGGTAAGGATTGGTTTGGGTTTAAAACCAAGAAAACAACTACTTTACTTATACAATTAGAGATACCAAAAGCAGAATATAGGAATAGACTAATAAAGTATATAAGGGGCAATTCTGTAACACCTGATAACTTATGGCTAGTTAATGAAAGTATTATAAAGCTAGATAGAGATTACGGCTTTAGGCAACTAGAGCAAGTTATAAGCCTAATACATCCAGGACTTATTATTATAGACCCTATATATAGAATACTATCAGGGGATATTACTAGGGGTTATGATGTGGGCCAACTACTAGATAATCTGGAGCATACAATGATAAATGATGGGGTTAGCTACATACTGGTAGGGCATACAAAGAAGTTCATTCCAGAGCTTGTATGGAATTGGGGCCAAGAGTTAATAGGCAGTAGCTACTTTCAGGACTGGACACATACAGCTATATATTTAGAGAGGGAGGCAAATACATATAATATAAACTTGAAGTTTGTAAAGGCAGACTTGGCTGATAGGATACTTCCTGATAAGAAAGTATCAATAGATAGGGATACACTAAGATTTACCAGTATAATATAAAGAGAGTAATGTAAATGATTAGTATATACATAATACTATATACATAATACTATATGCTATTATTACCCCCTACTATAAGTCTCCCCCCATTGTTGGAGCATATAATGTTGAGAGTATTATGAAGAGTAAATATTGTTGTAGTATGTGATAATGCTATTATATATTATTGTATCATCACAAATCACAACAGTATTTCCTATGTAAATGGCCTGTTATGCCTTGAAAAATCATGCTAGGATAGGTTATAAAAATTTAGTGGTGGTAAGGGTAAGGATTAGGTGGAATAGGCCATCCCTTAACTGTTTTACAAGGCAGACATAGGGTATCAAAATAAGCATCCAGGGAGGCTAAAATTGGCTATAGCAGGGTTAAGGGAAATACAACTAGAGAGACCAAACTATGGGGGTTATTATAAAAGGCATACTTGGTTATATAGAGGGTTTATAATTAACAACTGGCAGGGATTCTTTTGTGTAAGGCCATGTGAGGTTCCTATGGATAAACAAATGCAAGACCTTCTAGTAAAATCAGGACTACAACCGCATAATTCGCATATGCGCCATAAGGTGATAACATATACAGGTTCATTAGAAATGACAGACTGTCTTGAGAGTAAATTAGGTGAGTCCTTAGATGATGTATGCCATATGATTGATACCTTCTGGGTGCTCTTTAATCTATAAACTATAAGGTATTGACACTGTCAAGCTATTCGGGTATAATGGAAAAACAGGCAATAAACACAGGGGGTTTACTATGTAGATAAATCAATAGCAATACATACTATACATATAATAAAAGAAAGGAAAATAAAGTGGTAAATGAAGGGGAACAAGCATTAAGGGACAGATTAAACAAGCTAAACTTTAGTGAGGGTGGTTTTACACGAACACCACTAAGGGAATTCTTGGGAGTATTTGATGGATATGACCTGCCTCTAAGTAGGGATGGCAGACAACAAATCATCCCAAGATTCTCTGATGTGAAAGTTATAGACTCCATAGAACCTTATGACTTTCTCACTGCTACCCTGCCACCAATGAATGTAGCTGTAACTAGAGATGGCTCCTTTAACCTAAAGTCCCTCTTTGGAATATGGGGCCAGTCAATAAAGAAACTTTTACATGAAGACCAAGGACTTGAAGACACTATAGGTCTCAGGCATCACCTTAAGATGACTCCTGGTCATCTTATATTTAACCGAGACCAGGGTAGAGAAGTGGAAAGGGATGCCTGGGAAGTAATAGCTATAGAGGGTGTAGGGGAAGCTATAGAGGATGCTGCTACTGTTGCTCTTCAGCTACTTGATGGTAAAACAGAGCAAGAGTGGAACAGTATAGTTTTAAAAGACAAAATTGTCCAAAGTAGTGATGAGTTAAAGAGCAGCATACTCAAGAGAAGCTTCATACCAGAGTCCATAAAGCAGGCTAAAATCACTAAGGATAAGACAGGTAGGTATCACTTAAAACAGTAACAGTTGACGGAAAGCTGCCTGATATTTGGGCCATGTTTCTAGAGCATGGTGGACTAAGCCTAGCTAGCTTGGTCGGAGAAAGCCTCTTATGGCAAATGGCAGCAAGGAGCCTGTGGGGTTTTGGCTCCATAAATAAAGGAGATACATGCTAACCTATTTTACATGCCCAGATAAAGTAGATATACAAATAGAAGATTGCCTACCCCTATGTAGGTTAGGCAGTAGATGCCTCACAAAGCCTACACTCAACATCCTTGCCCAGAGAAGACCTTGGAATGGGGTTCCTAGCACTACACAGCTTCTCAATGGGACCATCATGGAGTATCTCAAGATTACTAAACCCTATGCAATTACCCCTACAGAACAAGCCTTCCTACTACTAGGCATTAACCATCACTCACAGCTTGATAAATCTGCCAAAGAACTGGGTATCCCCTCTGAGATAGCTCTGGATGGTGGTAGAAACATAATAGACTTACTAGTAAATGAGGGAGATGGCTGGCAACTTATAGACAATAAATGCTGGGGAAGCTATAGGGTAGCTAAAGCATTGGGTATTGTTAAAGAGGGTAAAGGAAAAGACGCCCACTTCAATATAGACCATAATAGTATAGACTTGTTTGAGCCTGAGATGCAACTTAATAATTATAGACTAATCCTGGAGGCCAGGGCCAACTTCAAAATAGAGCATATGGGTTTACAAGTTATTGTTAGGGATGGGGATACTTTCATGGCAGAGTCTAGAGGTATATTTAAGAAGTTCTATAATATACCTATAAGACCAGTGGATGAGGACTTTGTAAAGATATACTTTCTATCTAAAGAGAGCCAACTGCTTTTTGCCCTTAAAGAAACAATAGTCCCTCCACTCTGCTCTGAGTATGAATGCTGGGAAGGCGCTAGATGTAGGAAATACTGTGAAGTGGCCCAGTGGTGCCCAAGAGGACAACAGGAATTACTTAATAAGGAACGCAGAGATGCCTCTACCTAAAACTAGGTTTTCTCTATATGTTAAACACCCAGTGTTTGAGTGGTATCCATCTGGCGACCTATCAGGGTATTTAACTCTTGCTGAATTACTAACTGAAAATGCTCTGAAAATAGCCACATGCATTAAGCTAAATGAACAATTCTGCATAGGGAGAACTGATTATTATACTTTGGAGGATATAGTAGATGCCCAAAAAGAAACTACCAGAACTAGATAACCCCTGGGTGAAGTTGCTCAACTCTATGTCAAATATGCAGCTATTAGGGCTAGCTATTCTCTGTATAAACCTGGTATTAGGTAAGATGCCAATATCAGAGAGGATTGAGAAATGATAGTAGCTATATCTGGTGAGAATAAAACTGGTAAGAGCACTTTCTCCCTTACTTTCCCCAGGAAACTATACCATGTAGAGCTTGATATAGGTGGCTTTAAGAGAGCTATTGACTCCCCCTATGGTGTAAAACTGTTTAGTGGTGATATTAAGGCAAAGAAAATAGTATCCGCATCTTACCCTATGCCCCAGCAATATACAATGGACAGGATAATGGGCAGGATAACACTGGGCAAACTAAAGGTAGAACAGCCTAAGCGACTAACAGGCATTAAGGAACTATGGTATAAACTACTTGGTGATTTAGTTGCTATATTAGAGACTAAGAGCTATACTACAGTAGTAATAGACAGCTTTCCGCAACTATGGGAGTTATGTAGGTTAGCCTTCTTACAGGAAAAGCAGGAGATACAATTTATCCCCAACACCCAACAGCTAAAGCCTGGTGAGAAGTTAAGAGAGTCCTTACAGCCAGAGGAATATGTAGAACCTAATGCTAGGATGAGGTCTCTACTATATGCCTTTAGACAACAGGGTATAAACTTGGTTATAGTAGAGTATATGGATGACAAATATGAGAAGAAACTTGTGGGGGATAAGGTTGAAGAACTAATTACAGGTAGAAAGATGGCAGGTTGGAATACCACTAACATTACTAAGGAAGTAGATTTACTGCTAGAGAATACTCTAGTAATGTCTAATCATTCCAGGACAGAATCTCCTCATTATACTGTAAGGACTACTGTTAAACTATCAGGAATTGGCCTAGACCTTATGGGGCAGAGCTTCTCAGAACCATCCTATGATGATATTATGAGAGCAAAAGAAATGTTGACCTAATGATTTGCAATGATTTTTGTAGATATATTTGAACCTGATATTATACTTCACGGCCTATCCCAAGTATTCAGGGTGGAGAGAATATCCCTGAATATAGGCAACAGGGCTGATTACTTCTGGATAGTAGAACATGATGGGCACTCTGTCCAGATTGAGCGTAAGCAGGTTGGTGAGGTGTTAGGAGACTTTGGTGCAGTTGAAGAAGCACTACTACGATACTTACCTAATGCTGATGAGACATCACTGCTTATAGAAGGTGTGGTAGTCCCTACACAAGAAGGGTGTGATACCTATATACAGAGTGAGGATAAGCCATATTTCAGGCTATCACATAGATTTGGTAAAAAAGACAGACCATTGCCAGGGCTTTATAGTAAATATCAGGCTTGGAGATGGTCTCTTGATAAACAGGGGATAAGTATATATGATACCCATACAGTCCAGGGGACAACCAGAGCAATAAGCTCCTTTTATAATAACTCCCAGAAGATAGAACACTCTACCCTTAATAGGTATATTAGACCTAAGCCTATTACCAATACTCCCAATCCCCATGTAAGGGCACTAATGGCCCTGTCTATTGCTTACGGTCTAAACATAGGTGAAGATAGAGCTAATTCTCTTATAAATATGTTTGGTTCTCTTGGAGCAATACTAAAGGCCAATGTCAAAACTATTGCTCAGGTAGATGGTATAGGCATAGCCACAGCTAAGAAGATACTGGAAAGAATTCAATAAATGGCTGAGTTTGCCTCTGAATACCCCAAGAATGATAAAGGTCATATAAAGTTTCCTTCTGATAATGACCTTAGAAATAACCTGTTTCCCAATAGTATGAAGCATCCTGCTAAGTATAACCTATATATGCTGTTGGCTATTATAAAGTATGTATCTACACAGGGGGAAACTATATTGGATTTAATGTCTGGGACTGGCAGCATAATGTTGGCTGCTTTTATGGGAAGAAAAGTAATAAGTATAGATATAGAGAAAGATTACTATGATTTACAAGTAGCATCATTAAAACATATCCTTACTTTTGACTCACGCATAGAGGTAACTTTACTACATGGAGACTGTATGGATTTTTTACCTTTCCCATCTAATACAGTTGACCACATTATATTTAGCCCACCCTATGCAAGCATTATGAGAAGGAAAACAAACCCAGAAGCAGAGTCAGACAAACAACTATCAGGTAGGGACACTTATGATTTATCAAAGTATCAGCAAACAAAAGGTAATGTAGGTAGATTAGAGGTATTCATGTATAATATGTATATGGAAAAAATATATAAACTTTGCTACCTTACTCTACCACCAGGTGGCACAATGACTGTGGTATTAGAGGATGCACTTAAGAATAACAAGCGGATATATCTCTCAAAGTGGTTACAGAAAGTGTGTAAAGATGTAGGGTTTACTCTTAGAGATTGGTTCAAGAGGGAGTCATTAGGCTCTGGGTATAAGAAGATGTGGAAGAGTAAAGGTTTAGATGTAGTGCAAGAAGAAGACATAATTATATTTGTAAAGTAGAATGATTGCCCACTTCTCATCAAACCCCACTACTACCAAAGAATCTGCCATAGCCAGGCTACATGAGCTTATATCCACCACCAGGGTAGTAGCCGTAGATACTGAGACCATAAGCCTTAAAGATACTACCATGATAGGCTATGGATTGTGCTTCAATGGAGAGGATAGTTTCTTCCTTACCCCAGACTCTGAAGATTATGTATGGGGTCTTTATGCTATACAATCACCTACTATACTCAAACTATATTTTAATGTAATGTTTGACCTAAGAGTATTGGAACTATATAGACCAGATAATACCAATATATATGATGTATCTCTGGCAGCACATCTAAACGGAGAGTTTGGAAGACTTGTTGACCTTGCTTCACTACATGACATTCCAGCACATAGTTTTCAAGAGGTGGCTAATGGTCATTCTACATTCAGAGATGTCCCTATAGAAGCCATAGCTAGGAAATGCTGTGAAGATGCAGAGGCTACATATAGACTATTCAATATATATAACCATCCAGAAGTAGATAAGTATGTTAGGTTTGATATGGATGTAGTTCCTGTGCTGCTATCTATGAGCCAACAAGGATTAGATGTGGATAATGTATTAGCTAGGGAATTAGGAGAAGAATTAGAGGGCCAAGTAGAGGTATATAAAAACCTATGTGATACAGAAGGGTTCAGCCCATCAAGTCCTAAACAGGTAGCTTATATACTAAGTAAACGGGGCCACTTTCTGCCTTTCACTAAAACAAGAAAGTCCCTATCTAGTGCAGAGGATGTTCTGAGATATGTGGATGACCCCATAGCTAGTGTAGTATTACATTACAGAGAACTGTATTACTTATCATCCCATTATCTGAAACCACTGTATAATGTAGATGTAGTGCATCCTAAATACAATCTGGATGCCATTACTACTAGGATAAGTTGTTCCAACCCTAATATGATGAATATACCTAAAGGAAAGCTCAGAAGCATATTTATCCCTAGAAGTGGGATATTTTCTAAGATTGATTACTCCCAAATACAACTTAGGATACTTGCTTATTTAAGTAACGACAGGGAGATGAAGTATATTTATGAACATCCACCACTAGATATACATAGTGAAACCGCAAAGTTTATGAATATACCTAGAGACACAGCTAAAAATGTAAATTTTTCAATGGTCTTTGGAGCATCCCCGCAAACCATAGCGGAGACAGCAAATATAACTGATATTGGTAGAGCTAAAGAATTAATACAACTCTGGTCAAAGAAGTATAGGGGAGCCTGGGAGTGGATAGAAGACCAAAAACATTATGGTCTAAGAACAGGCAGGGTAACTACTATTGATGGCAGAAGGATAAAACTACCTGATAATGAAGATATAGAGAGTATATACAGGAAGGCAGTCAACTATCCAATACAAGCTAGTGAAGCAGAAATAGCTAAGAAAGCTATGGTAAAGTGCTATAAGGCTGGGTTACCATTGGCTATTTTTCTCCATGATGAGCTAGTGTTTGATGGTAAAGTAGAACTTCCTGACCTTAGCCATCTTGGGCCTGTATATACTCCGCTAGAAGTTAAGGAGTTAAAAAGATGGGAATAAGCCCTACTAAACTTACTGCTAGAGAATATATACTAATTACAAAGTTTGCCCCTTTAGTTTGTGTAGATGCTATAGTAATATATCAAGGCAGAGTTCTGCTATGTAAGCGAAGTATAAAGCCTGCTTTAGGTAAGTGGGCTCTGCCTGGTGGGAGACTACTCAAGGGGGAAAGGTTAATTAGAGGAGTGAGTAGAAAGGTTATGGAAGAAGTTGGATTACGCTTTACCAGAATAAAATTTCTACGCATTGATGAGGTATTCTATCCTGAATACCATGCTGTTACTCATGTATATACAGGCTATGGGCAGGGGGCCATAAATATTGATAGGAGCCAATTTTCTGATTATTGTTTATGCTCTATTATACCTGAAAATTGTGAGAAACATGTTGTCAGGTCTCTGCTAAGTTATGGAACCTCCCTATAAAGGAAGGAGAATAGCATGGGGTCTATCATTACTATAACTGTATATAAGACAGGTTGGCCTGTGGATGAGGCCCTAACCATTGAGCTAAAGTTAGCAAATATTGACCCATTAGTAGCGGACAGTGAAAGACGGTGGAATAAAGAGGCAGCCCACCATATTGCTAAGTGGTTAATAGACAATCTACCAAAGGATATGCTTTCCTCTATTTTCAGCTATACTAATAGGCTTGACGGACTAATGGGCAAGGATTATGAGTGCGCTGATTGTGGGAAACATTTAAGTATTAATGCTATGTGGGGCCGCCCAGTGAGAAACCTTTGGGAAAGGCTGCATCTTGCAACACCTACAGATACTCTTTGCAAAGAATGCTATGAGAAAGCCTGGAAGAAGATAAAATCTAAGAAGGGGTGAGGGTTAGCATACTTATATGTAGGTAGTATGTATAGACTATGATGGTAGGTTCTTCACTACATACCATACCACAAGGTATATGTATAATCAGTCGCCATAACTTAGTGTTCATAGTTATCCAGTCTCCTCCACGTCTTTATGTTTTCTCTTAAACTGTGCCCACCATAACCAAACTTTATCTATAAGTCCTGTAACACCCCCTTCTATCACAGTTAGATTACCAGTTACAGTAGCTAGTGCAGATATAACCCCTGCCAGTGGTCTAGTTGCTACCATAACCCCTAATATACTGGCTACTCCTGCACTTATACCAGCAAGAGTTTTTGTTATACCTAATGCGCCAGAGACAGAAGCAACGCCAGAAACTATGCCTGCCAGGATTTTGGTTACACTCAAAGCCCCTGCGGGTGCAGCGACCCCGACACTCGTGCCTGATAATCTTTTGGTAATGCCGATTGCACCAGAAACGGCACAGATGCCTGCTGATATTCCCGCCAGCGCGCGAATCTTCAGTAAGTTACCTGTTACTGTAGCCACACCAGCCACCAGCCCCGCAAGAGTTTTCGTAATGCTGGCAGCACCAGCAACGCTAGCCACTCCCGTTGATAAACCCTTCAAGGCCCAAGTTACTTTCAGAATGGCGCTAGGGCTGCATACTCCTGCCGATAATGCAGCTAGATTTTTAGAAATGTTAATTGCACCTGCTACTGTAGCTACCCCTGCACTCACCCCAGCCAGGGCTTCTATAACTCCGCCCGCCGCCTTATATGTGGCAATCGCCGCCGCCCAGTCTCGG
>ERZ1292629.4397-Hain-H43-01um-R1-4397-length-10334-cov-4_pt1 | contig 10334 bp, 5 predicted proteins | sample MGYA00564399_ERZ1292629 | MGnify/ENA primary metagenome ERZ1292629 (study PRJEB36523, sample SAMEA6512636) | groundwater metagenome | collected 2019-01-08 | study: AquaDiva: Metagenomics assemblies of 32 groundwater samples
AAAATGGTTTAGGTGTAGAAAAACTTTTAGAAGACGCCTCGCTCGCTTCAGACCAAGATTCTTTGATGATCACCCAAGAAAAAAAAGAAAAAGTAAATGCGGTAAAGCTTATGACCGTCCATGCGTCAAAAGGCCTTGAATTTAAACAGGTTTTCGTCACTGGGCTAGAAGATGGGCTCTTTCCACATGAACGCAGAGCAGAAGATAGTCCCGCCTCCGCACAAGGCTATGGCGAGGCGCAGGAAGAAGAAAGACGGCTTTTTTACGTCGCAGTGACGCGCGCAAAAGAAAAATTGTTTTTATCTTTTGCAAATTTCCGCACGATATTCGGTTCACGCAACATAAATGCTCCTTCTGAATTTATTTCCGACATTCCCGCAGATTTATTAGAAAAAGAAGGAGAAAAAGGTGGAGTGAAGACCATCTATATCTAAAAACTCTTTCTTGGCACAACTTTTTATAATGCACGGATATTTTTTTGCTAAAAAATTCCTCGTGCTCGCGCCGTCGCGCTCCCAAGGCATTCTAAAAAGTGCGCCTGCAACGAGTTTTTAATTTAAGATATAATAAAAATATATGAAAGCAAAAAAATCACTCGGGCAAAATTTTTTAAAATCAGAACCAGCTTTAAAAAAGATAATTGAAGCTGGGGAAATAAAAAATACTGACACTATTTTAGAAATAGGGCCGGGGAAGGGGGCACTGACTAAACAGCTTCTAGCTTCTAGCTGTAAGCTAATAGCTGTGGAGAAAGATAAAGAATTATATGAATTATTAAAAAATAAATTCCAAGAAGAAACATCATCCGGCCAATTGAATTTAATAAATGATGATATTTTAAAATTTAATTTAGAAAACTATAAGCTGGGAGCTTGAAGCTATAAGCTAATAGCTAACATCCCTTACAATATCACCGGAGCGATTTTGAAAAAATTTTTAACAGAAAAAAATCAACCAAGTTTGATGGTTTTGATGATTCAACACGAAGTCGCAAAAAGAATTGTGGCAAATAACAAAAAAGAAAGTATTTTATCTATCTCCGTGAAGGCATACGGGGAACCAAAAATGATAATGAAGGTGCCAGCGCGATATTTTTCTCCTGCGCCAAAGGTGGACTCTGCAATTATTGCAATAAAAAACATTTCTAGAAAATTTTTTACAAACAACACCTCACCCCAACCCTCTCCTTATAAAGGAGAGGGAGGCAATAAGACTGTTCAAGATAAAAATTTGAACAGTCGAGCATTCGAAAAGAAATTTTGGGAAATTGTAAAAACAGGTTTCGCCCACAAGCGCAAAAAGCTCTCCGGAAACCTAAAAACCCTTAAATTTTTAGAAAAAAGTACTTTAGAAAGTCTTGGAAATAAGAGGGCAGAGGACTTAACTCTATCCGACTGGGTAAAACTCGCTAAAATATCCACAAAAAGCTAGTGTTTAAGCTTTGATATTGTTATAATATCTTTATGAATCCCATTAGAAATTAGTACTAAGGGGCTATTGTGGTATGAATAAAATAATAAGTAAAAATAATAAGATTTCTAACGGGACAAGAAGGAGCATTATTTTTAGCTTACTAATTATTTTTGGGTTACTTGTTTCGACTAAAATAGTTTTTGCTTTTTCTTTCTTTCCACAATTTGCCGGAAGAATAGTTTATTCACCTGCAATAGAGATAGCATCTTATCAAATGATGGGTTTTCAATGTGCCGTACCTGGAACTACTTTTTCAATTTATCCAATAGGTTCTCGAGCTGGGACACCGACGAGTTATCTCGTTCCATCTGGAATATATTCCAAAACTAGAAATGCGATAAGAATAAGCCAATTAATAATGGGTAAATATAGTTTTAAAACACCAATAGTGTGTACTTCGGCAACAATTCCACCAGTTATCGTTACAGTTCCATTAGACACCGTAACTATGTTTGGAAATTCTAGATAAAAAAATGAATTTAAAAAATCTCACTACAAAATATAAAAAATACTTGCCGAGTCAAAAATTTATAGTGATAATAATTATTGGCTTGGTGGGAATGGTAAGTATTTTAAATTTCTTTTTTAAATTTTCTTGGGGAAAAGAAGTATTTACTTCAAAAAAAGACACAGGTACTCTTAATATAGAAAATCAAACCATAGCTGAAATAACCCAGAGTGATTTAGATGGAGACGGTATTTCTGATTGGGAAGAAGCTCTATGGGGGACGGATAAAAACAAAAAAGAAACTTTCGGAATGCCTGACACCACATATGTGGCAAATAAAAAGAAAGAATTAAACATAGAACAAAACGTAAATGTGACGAAGTTGACCGAGACAGAAAAATTCGCGCGCGAATTTTTCTCTAGTTTTACAGCGATGAATGCTTCAGGACAAGTAGACAAAGACACAGTTAATAGTTTTTCAAATGCTTTAGGACAAAAAATAGTAAACCCTGCATTGACAGATCAATACACAGAAAAGAATATAAGAATAAATACCGACAATGACGACCTCGTAAAATTAGAATATTACGTAGATGTAAAAAGTTTATTTGAAAGTTACCAAAAAGCTGGAATAGGGGATGAATTAGACATAGTAAACAATGGTTTGGCTGCTTCAAGCATGACAACTAGTGCAGATCCATATAGTAAATTGCCTACAATTGCAAAAGCTTATCAAGATTTTGCAAAAAAAATGATGACGATAAGTGTGCCGAGCGAACTCGTCACTTATCATTTACAAATTGCAAACAATGCAAACAACACAGGCATCAGCGTGCTCAATATGGCGCAAATTATTAAAGACCCACTCATCGGACTCGAAGGAATTTCTCAATATCAAAAATACAGCGCGGAATTAGTAAAAACAGTGTCAGATTTAGAAGCAGTTTTAGCGCAAGAATGATATAATAAAATACAAATTAGGCAGTTGGGCGCTAGGCTTTAGCAAAAATACAGAATGCAAAATAAATACTTTAAAAATTTTGTTAATACTCTTCTCATCATCAGTTTTCTCGTGATGCCTTTTTATGGAATTCCTAAAAAAGCGCAAGCGCAAAGCTTGGGCGCATATGTCACAGGACTCGCACCGGCCATCACCAAACTTCCTTTATGTAAAGGAAAACTTTGGAGTGCAACAAAAACTTTATTTGCTGGTGAGTTTTCTGCTGCATTAGGAAAGTTAACGGAAAAAGTTGAAGCAAAGATAAATAAAGCTAAAAATGCTCTAAAACAAGAACAAGAAGAAGCGGCGGCACAATTTAACGCAATAGGCACTTATGACGCAGAAACAAATAAAAAACTAAGAGTCCTGGGAGCAAATTTAAATGAGGTCAAAGCAAGCACAGCATCCCTCGATGTAAATGACACCTGCTTAAACAGTATCGGACGCATAGTCATCAAAATGCTTTTGCAGAAAATGACGATGAGTACGGTAAACTGGATAAACAGCGGTTTTGACGGTAAGCCTGCATTTATCCAAGACCCAAGTAAATTTTTTGGAGACATAGCTAAAAATGAATTCTTGCAATTTGGAGGAGAGATAAATGATCCAAAATTGTTTCCATTTGGTAAAGCTTGGATACGAAATCAAGCGACTCACTTCAATAATAAATTTGCGGACAATGCGCGATATTCTTTAGATGAATTAATTAGAAACACCACCCCACAATATTCAGCCACTGGCTTTTGGTTAAATTTTGATCAGGGCGGATGGGGAGCATGGTCTGCGATGACGCAATATCCACAAAATAATGCGCTTGGTTTCCAATTGATGGCTTCAAATGAATTACAAAGAAGGCTCGCCGGCACTGCCCAATCAACCGCGCAAAATGTCCGCGACGCTTTGCAGGCTGCAGACGGATTCCTCGGAGATCAACGTTGTGTGGATCCGTCCGGAGTAACTAGAGAAGCACACAACAGTGCTCTAGCGGGAACAGGTAAAGGTCCAAAACCTCAATTAGATGACCCTATTTATGCTACTTCTACTTCAAGTCAATTTGGAAATGTAGATATGACTAGCTACCAAGCAGATTTGACAGCATGGGAAAATACTCCAGAACCTCGTGTATGTAATAGATGGGAATATGTCACTCCGGGCAAACTCATCGCCGAAGCAGCGACTTCCACAATTAAATATCCAGAAAATAATTTATTAAAAGCGGACGATTTGAATGATGCGATGACAGCCATAATGGATGCATTATTAGCGAGATTTTCAAACGACTTAATGCAAAAAGGTTATGCGAATTTGGGCAATGACGGTTCTGATGGACTCTTTGCTTATGCTCAAGGTAGCCTAGGAGGGGACAACACCACTCAAACAGAAAAAGATTTCAGGCCAATTCAACTCGCAAGTTCTTGGCTAGCAAACAATCCAAACTTCAACATCCGCACAGACCTCACTCAAGCCCTAATAGACGAACAGAGGACATATATTGATAAACTCGAAATGCAAAATAAAGAATTGTATTCAACCACAAATAATCAGGATTATGCGATGGGTGCTGGTGGAACTTCTAACGCTTACGGACTCATCCCAATCATTAATCAACTTGACTATTGTATCCCAGGTCCACATCCAGGATGGGAAAATGATTCAAGAAGAGTATTAGACGCTGTTGCAAATACAATCATTCCAGAAACAAGAGACTCAGTCAAAAATCTAGGCAGAGAACAAATTCTAGCCGCCGCAAAGGGCATAGCCCCTGTGGCTGGATCAGCTGCCGGTGCAGCAATTGCCATAACTTTGGCGGGAGGAGCAGCTGCTGCTGGTTCTGTAGTCCCTGTAGTAGGCACAGTAATAGGCGCGGTAGCTGGACTTATCGTTGGTGGACTTATCGGCTGGCTAGCAAAACCAAATACTGGTGATATGATCAGGCAATATTATGACGCTATAATAACAGGCTTTACTGGCATACAAAATAACTGGGATGACGGAAAAGATCCAAATGCACACAATCTGGATAACAAACAGGGAGCAGTTCAATCCCTAAATACCATTTTTGATAGATATGCTGACATAATAAATTTAGTCTATAACGAAAAAGTTTTACCTTCGATGTACAGAGAATCAAATGCTGAAGTTAATAAAAGACAAGGATATGTACAAATAATTGAAAACAATAAGGAAAAAATATCAGTGATAAAAAATGTAGTAACTATTTTAAATCAAATTAAAACAAGTGTAGATGAATTAAATACGACTTATTCAAGAGAAGGAGAAGAATACGAAAGTCAACTACAAACACAAATCGACGCTTTCGGTAGAGTATCCGCCAACATGGTAAATGGAGACGACATAGCTGAGGCAGATAATTTATTGAAGCAAATCGTTGACGCAGAAGAATATGTCTATAATGATTTGTTAAAAGGTGAATTCGGTTGCGAGAAAGAATTAGAAGGCGGAATAGCTGGGCAAATAGATAAATTACCAGAACAATTATATAAAACAAAAAGAATGGAATATCCATTCCCAATTCTGTACACTTATGATATGGGGGCAGGATTGCTCATCCCAGACCTAGCTGGATATCCACGCTATGAAAACAAAACAAACAAAAAAGCAAGTAACGAATTCGGGCCTGGTTTCTTGAGTTATTATTTCTTCCAAAGTGTAGAGACAGGTCATTCAGCTTGTGTTGCAGACCAAAATGGCGCAGTCGCTAAATGCGAACTACAGATAGATGATCTTCTACCAATGTTTGGTGGAACAAAAACAGCGCCTCAACGCAGACTTGGTTCGGTTCAGCCTCGACCATCTGGTACTCCATTTCAAGATATAACTGACCCGACAAGTGGACCGTTCGAATACACTATCGGAGCTTATTAAAAATGCCCAGCATGATTTTATTAAATTATTAAATGAAAAAAAATATATTAAAAATTTTATTTGTGATAACTCTAATAACCGGAGTATTCGTCGTAAAAAATATTTCTAAAGCACAAGTAGTGCCTACACCGGGTTTTACTTTTTTCGCTTTTCCAGCATTTATTTCTCCCGGGCAGTCTTCTACTCTAACTTGGAAATACAGCGCAAGCGAAGGTTCGGATTCTATACTTCCAGGATCTACTTGTGTAAAAAGCGAGGGGGATCCGAGTTGGAAAAATGTCAGTTCTTCATATACATCTTCCACTTATCGGACTGGAACTTTAACAACGACAACAATATATTTAATGACTTGTAGCGCGACTGGTTATAATCCGATTACAAAATCAGTAACAGTCACCATCGGACCAGTGCCAGAAGGAACATCAGACGTTCGACCACCGACGCAAGGAGTAGAAGTGCTTACTTTGAGTGCAAATCATACAACTGTAGATTATGGGGGGGCAGCTAAAATTTTTTGGAAATACACCATCAATGCAACATCAGATACTTTGGTGGATGGTAGATGTGATCAAGGTGGAGTAAATGTCTGGTCAGGAGTTAATCAACCCACTGCTAGTAGTAAAGATGGTTTTGACACTGGACCATTGACTGAAACAAAAACATATTCAATGCATTGCTGGAGAGATTCTGGAGAAGGATTTTCTTGGGATGATCGATCTATCACTATAAAGGTAAATCCTCCGGTGCGAGGAGCTTTGCAACCAAATATTTCTGGAATAACTGTCATGACTGATGGTGTTAACGAGGCTGATACAACTGCCACAACTGCAGTGCTTCGGGGACGAATGGGGATGGATAGAGTTTATCCAAATGGATGTACTTCAGCAATAGGTTACAGCACCACCACTGGACAAGTATGTAATCCTGGAAATGCAACTTCAACCATAGATACTACTGCATACTTTAGATATTCAGCTTCACCTATTTCACCAGTTTTTTGTAATGATATTTACGGTTCAAATATGACAGCAACTAAAGATATCTTTTTAGGGAAAGTTAGTTCAGCTTCTTTCTATTATCCAATAAGAGACCTAACCCCAGACACGACATATTATTATTGCGCCATTGTTTCTAATAAAAAACACATCGTCTATGGCGGAAAAGAAATTGTAAAAAGTTTTCACACAAATTGTTATCAAACTATCGCCAGCACAAAAGAGGCGACGAACATCAGCTCAACGTCCGCTACTTTAAATGGAACTTTTTGTGCCATAAAAGATGTAGCGACTTCTTTTGTATATAGAAAAACCAGAGAAAGCTCAACAACATCACAAGAATTTGCACCTTGGCAAACAATCGGTGAAATAAATCGCTCCATCGGCACAAAAAGCAATCTTTCTGGAAATTTTAATTTCAAACTTTCAAAACTAGAGCCAAACAAAAAATACGAATTTCAAGCTGTAGTAAAAACAGACACAGAAAATCCTGAAACTTCTATTTTAGGATTCACCACCAATCCACTTAGTGAAGGTTCTAGCAATACTGACGGGGGTGGATTTAGTTTCGGTGATATTTTTGGAAATATTTTTAGCGGTGGCACTGGAAGTGGTGTGGGTACGGGGACGGGGACGGGGACTGGCACCGGTACAGGAACGGGAAGTGGAAGTGGAACAGGTAGCGGCTCTGGTTCGGGTAGTGGAACTGGAAGTGGCACTGGTGGGACTGGAACGAGTGGCACGGGTACAAGCGGTACTGGCACTAGTGGTACTGGAAACAATAACAATACAAATACAAACATAACCAACAGTACTTTAACAAATAGTAATATCACAAACGGATCAATATCAAATGTCACATTCAGTAGTGGGGCATTTAGTGGTGGAGCGTTTTCAAATATAAGTTTTACTGGTGGAAATATAACAAATACTAATATTACAAATGGAAATATTACTAGCGGAACAATAAATAGTGGAACGATATCAAGCGGAAATGTCAATAGTGGAACGATAAGTATTGGCACAATAACAAGTGGAAACATCTCAAGTGGAACGATGACAAGTGGAACGATGAGTATTGGAAATATAACGAGTGGAACGATAAACAGTGGAAATATAACAGCGGGCACTTTGACTAGTGGCACAATAGTGGCGGGAACGATTACTGGTGGAACGATGAGCGGAGTTGCTGTCACCACTGCGAGTGGAAACATCACTAATGCGACGATTAGTGGAGCGAATGTTACAGGGGTATCTGTAGATAGCGATGGAAATATAACAAGTGGAACAATTTCCAGTGGAAATATATCAAGTGGAAATATAAGTAACGGGACAATTACAAACGGCACCATTAGCAACGGAACTATCAGTAATGGCATAATAACTAGTGCAACAATCTCTGGAGGAACAAATAATGGACAAACACCGAATGTCAACAAGGGAACTTGGGGAAGTGGCGATACTGGAGCAAATACAACTAGTGGCACTTGGGGCACTGGGACAGGTTCAGGCACTTGGTTGGCCACGAGTGGAGTAGGAGGTGGAGGAGTGGCTTTCTGGGAAGGTTCTGGAAACGGCACAGGCACTTGGAACGGCCCAGCGGGTTCAGGCACTTGGAGTAATGGCACAGGCACAGGAGGCGCTGGCTCGGGAACATGGGGCAATCTGGTTTTGGGACAAAAAGCTACTCCACCAAATGATGCTATCGTGCGTTATCATGAAGGTATAGAAACAGTCTTCACTAGACAAATAATAAACAATCCAATCTATCAAAAAACATATGGTTGTAAAACAGGAGATGATTTACTGACTTTTGCTTGGAATTTGTCTGATCAATTTGCGCGAATGTTTGGTTATGTTGATAAAAGTGGTAAAGAAATACGTGTATCCTTCCCAGACGTCGCAGCTTATCAACTTCAACTTGAAGGAAATAAATTGACCGTGTATGAATATTACAACGAAAAAATAGTGGACATTAGAAACTTAACTACAGTGTTTAAAAATGCTTCCGGTTACGAATATTATTTCAAAAAATAATCTGAGTAGTTATAAAGTGTAAAGTAGAAAGTTATCCCAGTAGTAGAGCAAAGCTCACTACGGGACAAATAAAGTAAATGATTACAAAAGATACAAAAGAATCAAGAATCAAAACTAGAAGTAAAATTTTAGTACTGGGATTTATATTTGTTATATTGGTCGGGCTTTTTGGTCCGATGGCAAAAACGCATGCAGCTCCAACAGTAACGCCATTTTGTGTTCTCCCTGATGGCTCAATCAAAACCGACATGGTTTTATCAGAATGTTCATCAAAAAATGGCACACCAAAAACAGAATTAACCACACAAGAATCAGATACATTAAAAAAACAATCAGCGACTGACATCGATTTTGATTGTAGTTCAGGCTTAGGTACTGGTTTCTTTAGTATGGGTTGTCTTGCACAAGGAGCATACAACATTTGGTTTGTGACTACATTTATAGTGCGATTTTCAGGACACATTCTTGATTACTTTGTTTATTATTCCACCAATAGCACTTCATACGATAATGTTTTTATAAATAAAGGTTGGGGTGCAGTGCGAGATGTCGCAAATATATTTTTCATTGTCACTCTACTATATATAGCCATCAAAACTGTGTTGAGTTTAGACTCAAGTGGCAGTAAAAAAATGATTAGTTATGTTGTGATCATAGCTCTCGTTATAAACTTCAGCCTATTCACAACCAAAGTAGTCATTGATGCCTCAAATATACTGGCAAAAATATTTTACAACAACATAACATCAATTGGACCAAATGGCGCAGAGCTAAAACCCGAAGACGGTGGACAAAAATCTATTTCGGTAGGAATATTTGATAAATTTAATCCTCAAGAAATAGTTGGTGGACCAACAGGATATAAAGATGCTGGAGTGGGTATGTTTATATTTATAGTTCTTTTGGCTCTAGTGATTACGCTTTATACTTCTTATGTATTTCTTGCCATAGCGGTTCTTTTTGTAGCCAGAGTCGTGTCTCTCTGGATTGCTATGATTTTTTCTCCACTGGCATTTATATCTTACGCTGTTCCTTTTGACGTGCCGTTTGGACACAAAGAATGGTGGGACGATTTATTAAAAAATGCTTTCCTGGCTCCGATACTCATATTCTTTTTATATATCATTGTATTGTTCACAGATTTTCTAAAAAATTTACCTGCATTTGCTGTCGGAGATGATACATTACAAAAATTAATAGCCATCATAATTCCTTTCGCAATTCTGATGATGCTCATAATGAAAGCGAAAAGCTTAGCGGTAAAATATTCTGGCAAAATAGGGGAAGCAGTAATGTCTGGAGCAAAGATGGTGGGAGGTCTAGCGTTAGGAGTAGGCGCTGGAGCGTTGGCGATGGGAGGAAAAACAATTTTGGGTGGAGGTGGGGGTTATGTTGCTGGAAAATTAGCATCTGGCGCAAATAAAATGGGAGACACAAAGTGGGGGAATAGATTAGGGATGAATAAGGTTGCCAGTGGATTAACAGGTCTCGGTTC
>ERZ1292629.4398-Hain-H43-01um-R1-4398-length-10333-cov-21_pt1 | contig 10333 bp, 10 predicted proteins | sample MGYA00564399_ERZ1292629 | MGnify/ENA primary metagenome ERZ1292629 (study PRJEB36523, sample SAMEA6512636) | groundwater metagenome | collected 2019-01-08 | study: AquaDiva: Metagenomics assemblies of 32 groundwater samples
CACGCCTGCCTTTGAAGCAGGAGACACTAGGTTCGAACCCTAGCCCGGCAGCCAGTTAGAAATTTGAGACCGAGAAAGTCCATTTTGTTCAGGTATAGCAACATTATTTTCAGGTTCTAACCTTTCTTTTTTAGAACCACCTGGAGCCAGAGCATTCTTTATGATTAAGAACGGTTCGTAGGCATTAATAAAGAGTTTTTGGTCTTTTAGGATTAGGTTCGAGCCAAGCGAGTTAAGTATCTCTCCTTTGGTCTTTAAATCGCCTCTATTGAAGTTATAGCGGGCATAGGCGCAAAAATTAAAGGTTTTTTCTGACAGTTCCAGCCACTCGTCTGACTTGTCCTGGGCATTTTTGAGTTGTTCTCTGTAACCAGCCCGTTCTTCGATTATGGCTGTTTTAAATTCGGCAAATTCTTCCTGGGAATACATTTTATAATCTATGTTGTTTACAGAGGTAAACTCATCGCTCAACCTCTTTAAACGCCTCTCACACTCATTTATAACCTTCTCTAGGTTAAGTTTGATTGTGGCCTTGTCTTCAAATTCCTGGGTTTTAGTCTCGTTTAAATAGTCTACGGCCAATTTTAAATGGTCTTCATCAATTTGGATTGAGGCTAGTTCTTTATCGATTTGGGTTTCTAAATCTTCAACTCTAATTGATTTTTGAGTACAATTTCTATTTTTCTTCTTTGTGCAGTGGAAATAAACATAGTCTAGAAATTTGGCATTTTTCATGTCAGCAATAGCAGTATCACATTTAGGACAGTTGTGCTTGTTCTCATGGGCAAATTTATACTTACAACTACTACAAATTAATTGATGCTTTTCTTCAGCAGTGATAGAGCAACCGCACTCTCCGCACTTCATCATACCAGTATATGCAAAAGCTCTCACTTTGGGTCTGGGCCTTCCCTTACTTCCTAGCAAAGTCTGAATCCTATCAAATTCCGCCTCGGTAATTATAGGTTTATTATTATGCTTCCAAAGTTTTCTCTCGCCTGTGTCTGGGTCTTTAAACCAAAAATAACCGTAGTAGTAAGGTTTAGTTAAAATTTTATAACAATGAGATATACTGAGAGGCTTACCGCCCTGCTTTGCGGTAACTCTTGTTCTATAACTCCACTCATCTCTTAAAAGTCTATGTAGTTCTGAAACTGAATAATTGCCAGTCAAAAAGAATTTTAAAAATCTGATAATCAGAGGTAGTCTGTCGGGGTCTTCAATATAATCTCTAAAACCGTGGGGCTTAGAGATGTCATTTAAATAGCCTTGAGGAGCGGGGCCAGGGCGTGTATTTTTTCGTAATTTGTCTCGGTTGGTTCTAAAGGCCATTTCTCGCAAATCTCTTGAGTATTGAGTGGCCATGCTCATCTCGACACTAGCAATCAGAGAATGGTCTTCTGGATAGTATTCTCTCTCATGAGTTTTTATCATTTTTATTATTCCCTTTTGAAGCAACCAACGTATCTTGCCCTCATCAATTGGATTACGTGCCAGTCTATCAAGTTTCCAGCAGGCTATTGCGTTAATTTTGCCTGCCTCCAGATCGTCCGTCATTCTGTTAAAATCTTCTCTCCCAGGCTCTTTTGCGGTTTTGGATTCAAAATAATCAATAACAAAATTTAGATTTTCTTTTATCCTCATATCTTCAAGTTCGGTTTTTTGTACTCCCAAAGAGGCAACTTGCTTGTTGTCGTCTGATGACCTACGGCGATAAACGCCAAATTTAAGTTTTGTTTTATCTATTTGCATAAATATAAACGGAGTGTCTGATTAAAATATAGCATATTTTTGACCGCCAGGTTAGGGCAAAATTCCTAAACAAAGATGAAATTTCTCCTCTAGATGGTGAATTTTTTTACGGACGGATAATATTAACGGGCGCTTTATATAAAACTATTTTCGGACGTTTAAAACTCAATATCTTAAATTCTTTAACGTACGTTTATTCTATTAACATGTTTTTTCTATACGTCCGTTTATTCTATAAAGTACCTGCTTCACCAGTCATGGTTGGTCCGCCGGCTGGTTGAACCGCTACACGGCTTAGCACCTCTCGGGGCAGTGTTGCTGGGATTTTCATAATCCAGTTATTCCACCTCCCATTAATTGAGTTTTTTTCTTGTTCATATTCAATGATTCCAAATTCCTTAAACTTTTTAATAAATTTACTGGCTGTATTTTTGCCAATACCTGAATATGTAGAAACAACACGTGGCCAGTTATGGACAATTTTACCCGAATGTTCATTAGAAAAATCGCTAACTATCCAGGTTATTGTGTCATAGACAGACAGAGCGAAATGCCTCTCTTTGCCTGTAAATTTTGTTTGTAAAAATCTCAAAACTGCTTTTTGCTGGTAGGCAAAAGGTATTTTTAGTTCATTAGCATTTCTTTTATCGTATTTGCTCATCTTTTTATTCCCAATTTTTCTAACTCTTCTTCTGTAAACAGGTCGTATTTACTTGGTTTGTGCGAATCGGACAAATCAACTCGTACAGGTGGTTTTGGTATTTCTGTCGGTCTGCATTGGCAATATGGGCACTGAGGATGTTGCTTCGATTTTTCCATCAATTTTGTCTTTGTTGTGCAGAAGTTGCAATCCACCATGGTACAGCCTAAATATGATTCGCCGTAGGCATATTTTGATTTTCTTAGCTTGACCGTACCGTCGCAGCCTTTATTGGGACAACTTACCAATTTCTGCTCGTCATCTGGTTGCAAATATTCAAAAGCAAAAGCCCAAGCGTCTGGTAGTTGTGCGAATTCCCAAAATTCCAGCCGTTCGCCATTTAAAAGTTTGTTTTCTATATATTTCAAATACTCTTCCCAATTAGGTATTTCCATGTTGTTTTAACAACTGCTCAAATTGTTCCTTGTCCTCCGTGTGGATCGGACGGTAGACATTTCTGACCAGCGTAATTAGTTTATTAAAGTGTTCTAAAGCAGCCTGATTATCTAAATCAATTCCACGTTTTTTCTTGTGCAATTCTCTAAACCTTTCTAACCATCTCTGCTCCACGTATGCACTGACTGAACAGACAAAGACTCTTGGTTTTTGAAAACAAAAAAGAGGAGAGCAGTGTCTAAGAAACCAAAACAACGTCTGTGTTTCCTATATCACTACCCTCCTCTATAAAATTTGACAGCTAGAGATGGGAGAAAAGGTATATTCAGTTATTAACTATACTAATTTTAGCAAACGTATATATTTTGTCAAGCCTTTTCTGTTGATAACTCTCTATCTCTGATGTATCAGAGCATTTTATCTTGAGATTTTTTCCGAAAGAGAATATAATTTAATCAACAACTTAATCGGCTAAACCCATAGTTTTATGGGCATGCCACCAGTACAAAAACCAATCACGGACATAGACGCCATCGTATAGGTATCCGTGATTGGTCACGCATCGAAAGATGCGTGGATGCTCGAAAGAGTATCGCCTGGCGGTGGCTTTTATGTTTATGGAAAATAAATTTATAAAAATTGGCGGAATAGCGGGACTTTTAATTTTGGTGTCAGTCACCCTCTATTACATTTTTGTTTTTCTTCCCGACCAACGACTCTATGAGCGTCAGCTAAAATGCGCCGATGCGGGAGCTAAATACAGTAAAGGGCTAGAATCCAAATCTGACATTCTCGTTATGAAATATATTTACAGTCCTCAATTAAAAACTTGTATCATCAGATATGATACATTCTTTAAGGATAGCCTTCTACGGGGAGGAGCTTCTTCGATAATAAGAGATGTCTATACTGGCAGTGAATTATACATAAAAAGCCGAGACGAAGAATTGTTTAATCAGAAAGAGAAAGAGCTTTTTGGCACTAATTTTAGGTCGATTTAATACCATGAAAAAATTAATCGCACTCATATCTCCAGAGGGTAAGTCCAAAGAGCAACTAGCGGATGAAATGCACGAAGCGGTGCAGAAATATTTTAGGGTAGAAAAAGAAGTCTTGAGCCATGACAATCTGATGGAAGATAAAACAGAGGAAGAACAAGGAACTGCCTACCAAATCTTTGGTCTGCCCGACTCAAGAAAAAAAGATGAGAAATAAGCTAATCTATATTTTCGGTTTTATTATTCTAGCTCTGGCTGGCTATTTTTATTTATCTATGGCTGATACAGAGGTTGTTGGGGAGGAGCCGGCTATAACGCCCCCAAATTTTATAGACCCCAAAGAAATACTTAAATATGACCCAGATGCCCCAGAATGGATGAAAAATGCCGAATCCTGCTCTTGGGTTGGGAAGAAGATATTTTGCAAGTTAAAAGGGGAATAGCCATGTAGATTATACGGGCTTAATACGGGGCTCCCCATATATATTATAGGGGCTAAATAGGGGGTTGGATTGACCAAAAACGACCCTAAAAGACCTTATTTTACACCTAGAATTACTTAAAAAGGCGGATCTAATCCGCCTTTTTAATGGGGTATCCCATGGCTTTTGGGACGATTTTTTGTTAAGTTAAGCCCTATGAGTTTTAAAGTATGGAGCCAATTAAATAGGGAAGCAGGGGAAGAATTAACACCAAATTTTGGGTTTCGACCTTGGAATTTGTTGTCTGAAGAGGATAAATATAAAATTTGGCAATATCTAGAATTTAATTTTTTCAATAAAAATATTCAAAAAAATTATAATAACGAATGGAGCGATGAAGAAGATGGAACTTACTATGAATTTCAAGGCGAGAGCGAGGAAAGAAAATTTAAGAGAAAAAGGATTTTATTATCAATATTGGCCATGAATCACAACCATAAAGCCAAGAGTTATGCCAAGCAATATCTTGAGAATCCTACATTTAACCACGCATGCTCAGATTTTTACAGAATTTTTATGAAAGAATCTGAAAATGTTGTACTTGAACTTCTATCAATGTATGCAAAATTTACTATTTCGGAACGGAAAGAAGAAATAATTTTTAAAAGAGATGAAGAATCGGACAAAGATTATCAAGAAAGACTTGAAAAATGGAGGTGGATTCCTTTTGATGAATTTACCGAAAGATTAAATGATGTTTTTGTAGATTTTGGGCTTAATGTTTTTTTAACACGTCAAGGTTTTGTACCACGACAAGAACCCAAGATTTCCGAACAAATATATGAGCCTGTATTAAAAAACCTAAGCAATCCAAGGTGGAAGGAGGTCAGTAGGTTAATCGCCGATGTCTTTAACGATTACAGAAAAAATACAGAGGCAGGATATAGTAGCTGTATTACAAATACCGTTTCAGCCATACAAGCATTTCTTCAAATATTAGTTTATGGAAAAACTGGAAAGGGTGAAATTTCGGAACTAACTATACGGGCGCAAAAAGACAATTTAATTCCGAACGACTTTTTTACTCAAACCATATTCAAAAATATTGAGTCTATTTTTGCCAGAGAAAGACAAGAAACTGGTCTAGCTCATCCCAAGAAAGAATATGCCAATGACAAGAACGCACTGATGGTTTTAAATCTAGCTATGGTTTTTATTCAACACTCTCTCAAAATATAGAGAAATTATCCATTTTTCACTATGGATAACCAAAATTCTATTCCCATGAGAAGACAAGGGGAACAATAAGATGATTCCTCTAACCGAAGCGTGGACACCCAAAAAGCCAATAAAACCTAGACAATTTAGCCCTTGTAATACTTCTGTTGTTATGGTATAATAATAGTGTAGTTCCAATTCACAACCTGGAGGTGTGCAGTGTCACAGGAAATCCTTGGCATGGTAGGAGGACTCGTTGTCCTAAGTGCGCACTTCCCGCTTTACGTAGCGATAGTGCGCAAGACGGTCAAGCCTAGCTTGGCTACATGGAGCATGTGGTCAGTGATGCTCGGTGCGACCCTTGCTAGTCAGATAGCAGCAGGCAAGACCGACCCCTGGGGGATGCTCGCAGCAGCCTCGGGGACCATTCTGGTTTTCATCCTCCTCCTTTTCTATGGAGAAAGGAACTGGACCAGATTCGACACTCGGTGCTTGTTTCTCTCTGCGCTTGGTATGGGTGCCTGGGCAGTGTCTGGTCCCGCAGTTGCGCAGGTTGCGTTCCTTGCATCACTGTTCATCGCAGGGGCTCCAACAGTAAGAAACGCATGGGAGCATCCAAAGAACGAGAGTAGCTTGGTATGGGGCATCTTTACGGTTGGGTTTCTTCTGACCGTCATGGCTGTCCAGGACTGGTCCAGTTTCACGATTTGGATTCAGCCTATATCAAGCACTGTGTTCAACTGTCTGATTTTCGTCCTCGCACTACGTGGACATGGCGATTGAGACCACTAGGGTCGCTCTCGTCATCATCCGTCCCCATTTGCTGTAAAAAGCGGTGGGGACGTTTCATTTTTATCTGGCTAGAAATGGCAGGTAAAATGAGTTATGATTACTCATAATCCAAGTTCTAACGTCTATCACGGCTCGCAGCCAAGGTTGGAAGTATCGAGGACCTAGACGGATAGAGGTTTTTTATGGTTCTAGTCCTAGACCCCATGCTTCCCGACTTGCTCGTCACCGTTAATGCATACCGGCTGAGCGCCGTATTCAAGAACATAAAACCGCCAGAAGGCGGTTTTATGTTCTTGTGGTAAAATAAGATATAGAAAGGACACATGAATAATCAGGGAAACAACCTAATTAGAGACTTAGCAATTGTTATACTCAGTATTTTCGTCGCTATTATACTTGCCAAAACAGGGGCTCTTGAAAGTTTGATTACCTCAACTCATGAAATGAGATTTATCGGTAGTTTCATCGCAGGTATTTTATTTGTATCCGTTTTTACAGCTGCTCCCGCTACAGTAGTTCTTGGAGAGATAGCTCAATCAAATTCAGTTCTTGCACTAGCCATTATTGGCGGATTAGGTGCTTTAATTGGAGATTTGATAATTTTTCGTTTTGTGAGAGATAGGGTCTCTCAAGATTTTTCTTATCTGATTAAGATATCAAAAACGGAAAGGCTCGTGTCAATTTTTAGATTAAAGCTTTTCAAATGGATCATTCCTTTTATCGGAGCTTTAATAGTAGCCTCTCCGTTACCGGATGAGGTGGGACTCGCAATGCTAGGATTATCAAGAATGAAAACCTCTGTATTTATTCCGCTGTCTTTTTTATTGAATTCTATCGGCATTTTGATTATTGGTTTAATAGCTAAAGCATTATGATTCATAGAACCGTAGATGAAATGCAGAAGCAGCCGTTTTGGGCATTACCCATTTCTCGAGTTGTTGAGATATTGCAAACCGATACGCGAAACGGACTTTCAGAAAATGAGGCAGAAAGAAGGATAAAGATTTTCGGGCCTAATGTAATTGAAAAACCGCAACGAGCTCGCGGCCTTTTTATTCTTCTAAATCAATTTAAAAGTCCCCTGATTTTAATTCTGCTGTTTGCCGGTATTGTCACATTCTTTATCTCTCATTATCGCGACGCATTTTTTATTTTTTCAGCCGTAATAGTCAATACCGCCCTAGGTTTTTATCAGGAGTATAAAGCTGAAAAAGCTTTAGCGGAGCTTAGGGCCTACCTTAAGCAGCGGACTAGAGTTATTCGTGATGGCACGGAACGCGAGATAGATGCCGCCAATTTAGTGCCGGGGGATATTATCCGTCTTACTCAAGGAGATCGTATTCCCGCGGACGGACGACTTCTGTTCGTTAATGACTTACAGATTGATGAGGCAATTCTTACCGGAGAATCTTTGCCGGTATCAAAATCAGTTGATCCGGTTAATTCCGATGCGGCCATTGGTGATCAATACCCCATGGTTTTTGCCGGAACTCTTGTTACTCAAGGCATTGGCACTGCGGTGGTATGTCGCACTGATTTTTTGACAGAACTGGGGAAGATCGCAGCTCTGGTTGCTAAATCACGTAGGGAAGAAACACCGCTGCAAACCGCGATCAAGCGATTTAGCATACAGGCGGGAATTTTTCTGTGTATCCTCACGCTAATTATCTTTGGCGCAGGTCTTGCTTTAGGATATTCGCGAGTAGAAATGTTTCTGACATCTGTCGCGATTGCCGTTTCAGCGGTTCCGGAGGGTCTGCCTGTAGCTATGACGGTAATCCTAGCGATAGGAGTACAGCGTATGGCACGGCGCAAGGGTGTCATAAGAAAGTTGATTGCAGCGGAAACATTGGGGAGTGCAACCGTGATTTTAACTGACAAAACCGGAACTTTAACAATGGCAAAAATGGAACTAAGCAAGGTGTTGCCGGTAGCAGACGGAGAGGAAGAAAAACTACTCGAACTGGCTCTTGTAAACACTAATGTCCTGATAGAGAATCCTGACGATCTGCCGTTAGAGTGGCGAGTCAACGGGAGGATATTGGAAACAGCGGTCGTAAGATCGGCTGCGCTTCGAGGTATATTCGTAGAAAATATCAAAAAGAAAACATCGATTTTAAGCTCATTGCCGTTTAATGCGGCTAATAAATTTTCCGCATCTCTTATACGCGATGGGAATAAACATTTACTTGTTTTCTTTGGTGCGCCGGATATTTTTATTAATCATTCAACGCTCGGCGACACAGAACAAAAAGGTGCCTTAAAAGAAATCAGTTCTTTGGCTGAATCTGGAGAGCTTGTTGTGGGAATTGCGACGAAAGAGATTGAAAGAAAGGAAGGTTTTTCTTTCTCAAGGGATTTGGAATTAACCGGTCTTTCTTTCCAGGGTCTAATTACTCTGCGTGATCCAGTCAGGCCAAGCGTTAAAGAGTCAATCCGCAATGTGGAGGCGTCCGGTATAAAGGTAGTAATTGTAACTGGTGATCATCGAGGTACGGCTGAAGCCGTAGCGAAAGAAGTCGGCATCCAAATTGAAAAAGAAAGTATTCTCGATTCCTCTGAACTTCGTACACTTTCAGATGTGGATATAAAGAAGCGTCTGCCATTTTTGCGAGTTATTTCTCGCGTATCTCCTCTTGATAAAATGAGAATTGTGAAAGCATTTCAAGAGACCGGAGAAGTTGTGGCTATGACCGGCGATGGCGTGAATGACGCCCCGAGCATCAAACAAGCGGATATCGGCATTGCCATGGGTTCGGGGACAGAGGTAGCCCGTGATGTTGCAGACCTTGTGCTGTTAAATGACAACTTTGAAACTATTACTGCCGCCGTGGAAGAGGGCCGTCAGATTATGAATAACATTCGTAAGGTTCTTGTCTACCTCCTTTCTTCCGTAGCGGACGAGCTGCTTTTAATCGGCGGGGCTCTTATAACCGGTTTAGCCCTTCCGCTAAATGCGCTTCAGATTCTATGGGTTAATTTTTTCTCGGACAGTTTCCCAGCGGTCGCATTTGCGTTTGAAAAAAATATCGACGGTTTAACTCGTCAGCCTAGAAGCACAAAAACCGGCCTCTTTGATCCTCTGATGAGATTTTTAATTTTATTTATCGGTCTCTCCACGAGTGCACTTTTGTTTATATTGTATTGGTTATTATTGCGAGCTGGTTTTCCGGAAGATCTTGTGAGGACATTTATTTTTGCCAGTTTCGGAAGCTACACATTATTTTTGGCATTTTCCGTGAGAAGTTTAGAGAAAAGCATCTTCAAATATCCTATTTTTTCCAATCGTTACCTAGTTGCCGGTGTGGGTATTGGAATTATTTTGATGGGTGCGGCTATCTATATCCCGTTCCTTCAATCTTTGTTTAGAACGGTTCCTTTGCCTTTTTACTGGCTTTTGGGGGTTGTATCGATCGGCTTATTAAATATTATTGCAGTTGAATTTGGAAAGTGGATCTTCCGTCGCAGAAGACCGATCTTGAAATGACGTAGAATTTTTGAACAAACACTTTAGTGTCTCATTTTGACCCCGACCGAGAGGGGTTAAAAAGTTCACCGCAGGCGGGTCAAAAATAAGACCCCACGCGGAGAGCGCCACGCTTTCACCGGCGTGGAGCTCTTTCGTTTTTTGACATAGCTCGTATTTTATAGTAATATTTAGTTCAGAAGCATCGGGCGGAACGCCTATTTTTTTATCAAAATTTTATGAATCCCGAACGAAATAGCACTATCGTGTTCGTCCCGAACGAGACAGAGGCACGCTGCGGGCCCTCGCGGTCTCGTTCGGGATTCGGGATTAACAGTAAAGCATAATTCAATAGTATGATGCGCAGGCATAACTTATATGTCCCGAACGAAGTAAGAAACCTATGGTTTCTGCCGAAATAACATTTCGGACTTCATATGGGATGTGTATAACTGCACAGCAGCTATTTCGTACGGGATGGAGATTAGAAATATCGCGATAATAGCTCACGTTGATCACGGCAAAACTACTCTGACCGACGCGCTTATGCGCCAGACCGGCGCTTTTGCCGAAGGAGCGTCAATGGACT
>ERZ1292629.4399-Hain-H43-01um-R1-4399-length-10328-cov-6_pt1 | contig 10328 bp, 9 predicted proteins | sample MGYA00564399_ERZ1292629 | MGnify/ENA primary metagenome ERZ1292629 (study PRJEB36523, sample SAMEA6512636) | groundwater metagenome | collected 2019-01-08 | study: AquaDiva: Metagenomics assemblies of 32 groundwater samples
CTCTATAAAATAAGATAAATTTAAAAAGAAATGATTGCGAGCAACAAGTTGCTCGAGATTGATGGAATTTTTCCTGACTTGCGTAAAGGAAAAATTTTTGGGAAAAAAGTAATATGAAATATTTTTTTTGATTATATTTGTAATATAAAATTTTTATCGCATTATTTAAATTCTTTACGAAGAAATTCGACAGAGTCAATTTTGGAGTAAATATCCATCGAATGAAATGAGCTAAATATACTTAAATTTTTAAATGCTCTAAACATAGTCCTTTTATGAATAAGACAAAATCTTTTATGTACGATGATTTTTCAGATAGTTTACTCCTTTCCAGAAAAAAAGATGACGATAAAGTTCAGGGAAGTGCCGAAATAGGTAATTTGATTCTTGATTTTACTAATGATGGAAAAATAGTTAATGTAGAATTTCAACACATTTCTAAATTCTTAGAGATGATAAATATTAATCCAAACATTCTTAATGAATTAAAAGGAGCCGAATTAATAGTTCAAGAACAAAAAGGGGCTGTTTCGTTGTTTGCAGTTTTAATCACACCAACGATAAAACAATCAATTCCTCTTGCAACACTTCCAATTAACAATTCTTTAATCTCTTCTTTCTAAAAATCGAATTGAACCTTGCCATCTTCTATGTCTTAAAATAGCATTAATTAAAAGAGTTTTATCGTCTAAAGGAATAAAACACAATTTCAAAGTTCTACTCCTGCTCAATTCGTAGTAAAAATCATAACCAATATCTTTTTTGTGTTTTCTTTTGTCAATTAATTTTATTTTATCTCTTTGAGGAAATGTTTTATCAATTAATTCTTAATCTAAATCTCTGAAAATTAATCTATCATAAAAATGCTGAGTTCTTATTATCTTTTTGCTGTTAATCAGATTAAAAATATTTAGAATATCTTCCTTCTTCGTAAATTGTTCCAATATATCTTCCTCATTTAACATATATTAAGATATATTTTTTTAGTTATAAATTCTTTTATTTTTGTTTTGAATTCCAATTGCTTGCTTCGTTCGATATTGATGTTAACTCCGAAATCTCATAGGTGCAGATTTCTCCGTCGAGAAATATTAATAATGATGAAAAAATATTTTCTCATACTATCTATAATTTTAATATCAATCTGCGGGTTTACGAGCAGCAAATTATTCAACTCTCTCCCACAAAACCAATTTCCCTTCGCTATCTCTTAAAAATAAACTATCGCCTGTCGCAGTCCAGACATAATCTTGTTCAAAATCCTCTGCAATTATTTTAATTTCCTTTCCAGATTCCAAAATTGTTTTTCCAAAAATAAATTTTTTTCTGCCCTCATCTTTTATTTTCCAGTCAGTCAAATTACAGGAAAATCCGCAGTTATTCAATAAAACAACTTCTTGTTTTTTCATACTTAGTTCTTTCAGAAAAATGCACGAAGCACATTTATCTTTTGATGGCTCGCATAAATTTTTTTCATCTATGATGCATTTTTCCCACGCTTCTCTGAAAATAATTTCATATTTTTTATTATCTAAAATATACGGATTCGCAAAACCCTCTTCAATTACTCTCGCATTGAAATTATTTCCAGCAGAAAAAATCACTCCGAGCTCCCGGTAATATTTGTCTTTTCCAAAAAATTCTATGAAAACACTTTTATTTAAAATTTCCTTTTCAAGAAATTCTTTTGCTTCAGGATAATATTTTTCTCCCCTCTCCGGAGTATTTATTCCAAAAAGCCTTACAATTGTTTTGTTCTCAATTTCAATTGTGTCTCCGTCGACAATTCTTAAAACAACTGCATTTTGTTCATTTGAAAATTCTTTCTCAAGAAAATCATTCAGCCATTTGTAATTTATTGCGAATAAAAGAATAAATAAAAAAATCAGCAAATAAATTTTTTTCCTTCTGCTCATAGAACAAGCAATTAATTAAACTATTTAAGAATATTTACTTATTATTAAGTTTAAAATCAAACGTCTAAAAAATACCTGCTCGTTAGCATTCGCAGATTAATAATATATAATTAGTGTGGGAAAATACTTTATTACATTAATAATTTTCAAAACGATAAAATTTTATCTATTATTTAATTTGTCGACCAGAACCTTATCGATAGACAGGTTTGGAGTTAATATTAATCGAGCAATTTATTGCGGCAATTTTGATATTCTTTTGACATTTATATTCCCCACCATCACAATTAATTTAAATCTTCTTTATTTTTTTAATATATGGAAAAGGTGATTTTGCTTGCTGACAGAGATTCTAATTCTTGGGAATTCGCAGAGAAAATACAAAAATATATTGAAGAAAAAAGAGATATGCAAATACCTTTGGAAGAAGTTTGCATAAAACATTTTAGAAATTGTGAAATTGATATGCATGTTCCGGGAAACACACGGCAAAAAGATGTTTATTTTATTCACGACTCAACAAAAAATCCTCAGGAATGGTTGGTTCAGCTTTTGCTATTGAAAGATTTGCTGTTAAGCGCGTCGGCAAACACAGTTAGTTTTGTTCTTCCAAATATTTTATACAATAGAAAAGACAGAAAAGACAAACCACATGTTCCAATTTCTGCGAGAGCACTTGCAAATTCTATTTCGCCTGGATTAAAAAGAATTATAACAATGGATTTGCACGCCCCGCAAATTCAGGGATTTTATCCTGCAAATGTTCCAATAGATAATCTTTACAGCTCTCCAAGTTTAGTTTCACATCTGAAAGAAAAAGATGATTCATTAAAATTGGAAGAAATTGTCATCGTTTCTCCAGATGCAGGCGGAACAGACAGAGCAAGATATTTTGCAATAAGATTGGGGAGTAAAAATCCTTTAGCTGTTATTGACAAGAGAAGATTAATTGCAGGAGAAATTGAAGAGATGAGATTAATCGGAGATGTAAATGGAAGAGATACTTTAATCATCGACGATATAATTGATTCTGGAGGAACCGCGTGCAAAGGAGGACAATTGCTGAAAAAAGAAGGAGCAAAAAATGTATCCATTTACGCAACCCACGGAATTTTTACATCAGGAACACAAGAGCTCTCAAAAATTTTCCATAGAATAATGACAAGCAACACACATTATCAAAAAGAAAAAAATGTTGAAGTCATAGATATTTCTCCGGTTTTTGCAGAAGCAATTTATCGCGCGCAAGAAGGACTCCCAATTTCTAAATTATTTGATTGAAAATTTTTTTGTATGTTACAAAAGAAAAATAAATTGCTCACTTCGTTCAATATTAATACTATTTAGGTAGTGGAAGAAAAAATAAATTATATAAGATTACCTTCGAGAATTTAGATTACTTAATAATAGAAAATATCTGCGACGAGCGACTTTGTGGTATAGTAAAGGACGCTGGAATTTCTTTTTTTGCGCCTTTACTATTTAGTAAATGACTGAAGAAAAAAATTAAAGTCATTTACTATAGAGAGAAAAATTTGTATCAATAACTCGTGCGAAATTGCGAGCAGTGTTGTGAGCAGGTATTGTATTTTGATTTTAATATTTTTGATTTTGTCTATGTCCCTTTTCTTTAATCAATAATTTTATAAGCATCTTATATCTATTTTTTTCATGTGGGTGTGCCGGAGTGGTCAAACGGGCAGGACTTAAGTGCAACTGAAGAAATAAAATTCTAAGTTGTAAAGAAATCCTGTGGCTTAGTGCCTACGCAGGTCCGAACCCTGTCACCCACATAAAAAATATTGATTATAATTTTTTCTTAGAATTTTTTTGATAAAATTGATTTAATCAAAGAAATAATTTAAAAAGGATTAATCATATTAAAAATCATGGCAAAAATAGACGATTCTAAGGATTTGGAAAAAGCGCTTTCAAAAAACGAGCAGAAAATTTCAAAAGAACAGGAAATTGCTTTTATCAACGGTGTTTTGAATACTTTGGTTGCAGAAAGAAATGAGTTGATTAAGATGATTGGAAATGTCGAGATGATAATGCAGTCGCACATAAAACGACTTGAAGAACTCGGAATTAAAATTCAAAAAAAATAAATTCGGAAAATTCGAAGCTTCAGTAGCTCAGGGGTAGAGTGTTTGCTTCGTAAGCAAAAAGTCGCAGGTTCAAATCCTGCCTGAGGCTTTTGAAATTTTAATAAAATTAGTACGAATATAATTGATTTATCAAGATAGGCTCGTAAACTTTAGATTTTCAACATAATTAAACAAAATCTCCGTTGAGAATTTAAATAAATAGATAAAAATATTTTATCACACTATTTTTATTCCCATATCAATCTGCAAATGAAATGAGCAGGTTGTTTAAATAAATTTTATTCATATAAATTTTCTAATCTCTTACTGGAGGGATTTGCATTTCTTGAAATTTTATATTTGAAGGAAATTGCAAAATTCCTCCTCTATCTTGTCTATACATTGGTTTTAATTCCATTCCAATTCTGCTATAATCTGCATTTTGAGATGTTTTAACAACATAAGGAGTTACAAGAAAAAAAGTTCTTCTTCTGCTTGTGTCATATTCGTGCCCAGAAGAAACTAAATCAATTAATTCTCTAACAACCGGAATTTTTCTTATACCTTCGTCAAAAAATGTAAAAAAAGGCATTCTTCTATTAATCCCTGTTTCAATTTCATATTCAAAACCAGCTATAACTAATTTGACACCCTGTCCAACTTCTACACTATTTTTTAATGTCTTTAGATAAATATTGTATTTTTGTTCAGAACCTGTTGGCACTCTTGTTCCTGTTCCAAGTTCCAAATCCATCGCAATTCTTTTATCTGCTCTTACAGTAGCTCCTAAAATTTTAACATAATTTTTAATTTCTTTAAATCTGTTTGCTCTTAGTATAGCCCCGCCTGCAACTGTTTCTTCAAAATAAGGGAACTCCTGGACAGTTTGAATTTCAGCTGATTTCCCATTTTCAAAAATTACAGGAGATCTTATTATTGTTTTTGCAACACCTTGGCTTCTCAACATATCAAGCCTTGCTTCAAATTCTCCTTGGTCCCCTTCATAAATAACTCCTAATATATTTCCCATATCTAATTTCTCAGGAGCTCTGCTTAGCAAAACCCCCGGGTCTTTTACATCTAATATTGGAGAAAATCCTTTTGTCCCTTTAATAGGAGATAATTTTGCCCTGAATGTTCTGTCTTTTGTAAAATCAGCATAAGTTTCATAAATCTCAATATAAAGCATAATCTGCGGAATTGGTTTATCAATAACTCTAATTAATTTTATAACATCCTGGATTGATGTTTCAAGTGTTTGTGATGTTTTGTTTAATTGAATTAAAAGATGATTTGTGCCTGTTGTATAACTTATTTTGCCGACACTTCCAGGAAGTTGTTCTTCAACTATTTTTTTTATATTAGTTGCCTCTATATTTCTCGGAGAATATGAAATAAAATTATTACCTTGTATAGAAAAAGTAGTATATTCATCCTTATACATCAGTAATTCATCCTGATTAATAATATCTTTATTAAGTTGAACATCAGGATGCATTATAACTTCTGTAGATTGTTTTTCAATAGGATTTACTCTTGGTTGAAAATATTTTGATGTGCATCCAGTTAAAGACAATGGCAACGCCGAGGCAAAAGCAAGCGCATAGATAAGAATATCTTTCTTTATCTTTTTTGTTTCATTAACTATTTTTTCTAACATTTTTCAAATAAAAAATTAATACAATTTAAAAAAGTATAGAATATCTAATCATTTTAAGAATATATACTTTTCGGTAATAGAATTTTTAAATTATAAACTTATGCACGAAAATACTTCTAAAAATAAATTGCTCGCCTCGCTCGTATTGATATTATTAAATTAGTAGAAGAATTATTTGTTATTATATTCATTTTATCGTCGAGGATTTATATTATTTCATTTTATCAATCTGCGAGTTTATGAGCAGGTTGTTTAAATAAATTTATTTGGATAATTTTTATTTCCCAACTAATTCTAGTAAGTTTTTTTGCTTACATATTCATACGCAGATTTAGCAGCAATTGCCCCTTGCCCCGACGCCACAACAACCTGCTTCAATTTGTGATGAGTAATATCTCCAGCAGCGTAAATTCCTAAAATAGAAGTTTTCATTTCCTCGTCGACAACAACACATTTTTTTTCATCTAATTTTAAATCCAATTCTTTTGCAAAATCAATTATTGGAACAGAGCCAATTTCAACAAAAATTCCATCTAATTTAATTTCTTTTTCTTTGCCTTTTTGCTCATAAACTAATGCTTCAACTTTTTCTTTTCCTAAAATTTTTCTTGGAATAGAATCATAATGAATTTCAACATTTTTTTTATTCTCCAATCTTTTTGAAGTTATGTCTTCACATTTTAATTTTTCTCCTCTGTAAAAAATATGAACTTTTTTTGCCAAATCGCTCAGTGCTAAAGCAGAAATCGCAGCACAGTCGCTTCCGCCAATTACAGAAACAATTTTATTCTTGAAAAAAAACGCGTCGCACGTCACGCAATAACTCACACCTTTTCCAGTGAATTCTTTTTCTCCAGGAATATTTAATTTTTTTCTCTCTGTTCCACTCGCGATAATTACTGCCTTGCATTCAATTTCTTCTTTTTTTATTTTGACTAAAAAATCTTTTCCTTTTTTGCTGACTTTTTCAACATCAGATATTATAATCTCAACATCATATTCTTTTAATTGAGTGTAAAACTGATGCATTAATTTTCCTCCAGTTCCTTTGAAGCCCGGCCAGTTTTCCAAAAGCAAAATTGAATTTGTAGTCCCTCCAATATCTTTGCTGATTACAATTGTTTTTAATCCGCTTCTTGCAGCATAAATGCCAGCAGTCAAACCAGCAGGCCCAGCACCAATTATTACCAAATCACATTTTTTCATAAAGATTATAAAAAAAGATTATTTATAAAACTTTATTATATTGGTGAAAATAATTCTTTTAAATTTCATAGCAAATTAATCATCTCAAAAATTGTGTTCCTGTTGTCGCGATTGATAAAATAGAAGTACTGTGAGAAAATTCTTTATCAGCTTACTTAAATTTCCCGACGGAAAATCCAAGCGAAGCGGGATTTGGAGTTAAATAAATCTGCGAGTTTTACGGGCAGGCATATTATATAAAAAATATTTGTAATATTTTATTTAAATTACGGGGTTGATTTTACTTTTTCAAAACCTTTAATAACTATTTCTCCTTAATAAAAACATGCAGAAGGAAATTGCGAAACTGCTGAAAAAAGCAGTTGATGAATTAGGAGAAAATGTTGAGATAAAAGAGGAAGAAATAGAATCAAAAATAGAAATACCCAATTCTGAAAACGGCGACTACGCGTTTCCATGTTTTTCTTTGGCAGGAAAAATAAAAATTCCCCCAGTTGACATGGCTCTTCAGATTCGTGAAAAAATAAAAAAAATTCCCGATGCAATAAAAGATATTCAGACAAAAGGCCCCTACATAAATTTTTTCTTGGACAGAATAACTCTCGCAAAAAATATTATTTTAGAAATAAAAAAACAAGGAGATAATTTTGGAAAATCTGCAATAAAAAATCCAAAAAAAACAATGGTTGAATTTCCGTCGCCAAATACAAACAAGCCACTGCATTTAGGGCATTTGAAAAATATGTCAATCGGAGAAAGCGTTTCAAGAATTCTGGAATTTTCCGGGGAAAAAGTAATAAGAGCAAATTTAAACAACGATAGAGGAATTCACATTTGCAAATCAATGCTTGCTTACAAAAAATTTGGGAAAAATAAAAAACCTTCCAAGAAATTAAAATCAGACCATTTGGTTGGCGACTTTTATGTTTTATTCGCACAAAAAGCAAAGCAAAATCCAAAATTAGAAAACGAAGCGCACGAAATGCTAAGAAAATGGGAAGCAGGCGACAGTGAAATTTTGGCTCTCGCAAAAAAAATGAACAAGTGGGCTTTAGACGGGCAAAAACAAACTTACGAGAAATTTGGAATTCATCACGACAGAGAATATTTTGAATCTGAAATTTATTCAAAAGGAAAAGAAATTGTTCTGGACGGAGTTAAAAAAAGAATTTTCCAACAGCAGGAAGATGGCTCAGTAAAAATAAATTTGGAGCAGGAAGGACTTGGAGAAAAATATCTCCTGCGCCCCGACGGAACTTCCCTGTATATAACTCAGGATTTGTATCTTGCAAAATTAAAATTAGACGAGTTCGATTTAGATTCTTCAATTTACATAACTGGAAGCGAGCAGGAATATCATTTCAAAGTTTTATTTTCTCTGCTGAAAAAATTGGGTTTTAATTTCTCAGAACAGCTTCACCATCTTTCTTACGGAATGGTTAATATTCCTGAGGGAAAAATGAAATCGCGTGAAGGAACTGTTGTTGATGCCGACGATTTAATTGAAAAAATTCAGGACTTAGTTAAAAAAGAATTAACGAAAAGAGAAAAGATTTTAAAAAAAGAATTGGAAAAAAGAAGTTCGACAATTGCTCTTGCAACAATAAAATACTCGCTTCTTAAAACAGATATAAAAAAAACAATGGTTTTCAATCCAAAAGAATCAATTAAATTTGAGGGAAACACCGGCCCGTATTTGCTTTATAGTTATGCCCGTGCAAACTCAATTCTGAAAAAATCAAAAAATAAAAAATCTAACAAAAAAAATTTAACAGAATTGGAACCGCACGAAATTGAATTGATAAAAAAATTTTCAGAGTTTAAAAAAATCATCACGAATTCTTATAAAAATTTAAATCCGTCGCTGATTGCAAATTATTCTTATCAGCTTGCGCAGACATTCAATGAATTTTATCATTCATGCCCTGTTATTGGTTCAGAAAATGAGGATTTTAGAATTTCTCTTGTTGAATCATTCAGAATTATTTTAAAAAATTCTCTTTATCTTTTGGGGATTGATGTTTTGGAAAAAATGTAAATATCAATTAAAATAAAAATTGCTCGCTTCGCGAGATATTGATAAAAAATAGTAATACAAAAACGTCGTCGATAAATAATTAATAACTTGTAGTTTCTCCCACTATTTAAATAAAATAAATTGCGAACATCGTGAGCACTAATATTTTTAATCACCCGAAATAAAAACCTATTTAAATCTTCAATTCGAAGAATTGAACGAGTTAAAAATGCGATGCATTTTTAAACACTAATTTCTTGAGATATATAATTTAGTAAATAAAAAAGGAGGTAAAATGGCAAAACAAGGAGGAAAGTTATTGAATATTGTTGCGTGGTTAACAGGAGTGATTGTTTCATTGGCAGTTGCTTTTGGAATGATTGGCGAAGTGCTTACAATACCTTATTTGCCCGCAGTAGTTACAGTAATTGTCGGGTGGATAGTAGTTGTTACAACTTTACTAGGTGTTATCTTAGCATTGCTTAAATCCTAAACTTTTTTATTTTTTATTTTTTATTTTATATTACCTGCTCGTTGACACTCGCAGATTAATTTACTCAAAAATCGCTTTACATTAGATTTCCTCGTCGACAATTTAAATAAATAATAAGAAATTTTCACACATTACTTTTATTTCTATATCAATCTGCGAAGTAGTAGATTATTTAACTAATCTCATACAAAATAATTTTTATACTCTTAATTACTTTTTAACTTATGAAATTAATTCCTAACCTAAAAACATCAAATAGAATTTTCCTCGCACCAATGGAAGAGGTTAATGACATAGCATTCAGAATTTTGTGCAAAAAAGCAGGAGCAGGATTAACTTTCACCGGAATGATTCATCCACTTTATGAAAAAGAAATTTATTTAACTGACTCTCCAATTTTGCAATTATTCGGAAATTCAGATGAAGGAATAGAAAAATTCATAAAAAAATACGACGACAAAGTTTCTGGCTGGGATTTTAATCTCGGTTGCCCTGCAAAAACCGCGAAGAAGCACTACTTCGGCTCATTTCTCTCGGATTTAGAAAAAATAGAAAAAATTCTTTCCACAATGAGAAATTCAACAAGAAAACCAATTATCATAAAACTAAGAAAAACAAAACAAACCCCCAAAATTTTAAAACTCGCGAAAAAATATTGCGACGCTGTTTGCATTCATCCAAGAACAATTTCTCAAGGTTACTCTGGGATTCCGGATTTAAAATTCGCAGAAAAAATAAAATCAAAAACAAATCTTCCAGTTATATATTCTGGAAATGTCACAAAAGAAAACGCCCCTGAATTGCTGAAAAAATTTGATTATGTCATGATTGGCAGAGAAGCAATCGGGCGCCCAAACATATTTAATTTTTTTTCTGATAAAAAAACAAATTTTACTTTCAAAGATTATCTTAATCTCGCAGAGAAATATGATTTTCCTTTTCGCCAGTT
>ERZ1292629.4401-Hain-H43-01um-R1-4401-length-10325-cov-5_pt1 | contig 10325 bp, 20 predicted proteins | sample MGYA00564399_ERZ1292629 | MGnify/ENA primary metagenome ERZ1292629 (study PRJEB36523, sample SAMEA6512636) | groundwater metagenome | collected 2019-01-08 | study: AquaDiva: Metagenomics assemblies of 32 groundwater samples
TTACGTCATATTGCCTAAAGAAATGAAAGTAGGCTCGGCATTTATTGTTGGCGAAGACGCTCCTCTAACGGTGGGGAACAGAATGCCTCTCGGCAAGATCCCTGTGGGCACATTTATTTACAACATTGAACTCTCGCCGATGGCGGGTGCTTCCCTTGTCCGTTCGGCAGGCAACTTTGCCGAAGTCGTCGCCCACGACGCGGGCTACGCGCAAATCAAACTTCCTTCTACGGAGATCCGCAAAGTATCTGACCTTTGTTGGGCTTCAATCGGCGCAGTCGGCAATGAAGAATACAATCTCGTCGTCATCGGCAAGGCCGGCAGAAGCCGCTGGATGGGCATCCGCCCGACGGTGCGAGGAACAGCTATGAATCCTGTCGACCATCCGCACGGCGGCGGCGAAGGCCGCCAGGGTCGCGGCCTGCGCCGCGCGAAGAGCGCGTGGGGCAAGCCGACCGGCAAGGGACAAAAAACTCGCACGCCGAAGAAGTACAGCAACGTCTTCATCGTCTCCCGCCGTAAGGTCGGCAAGAACCGCAAATCCTAAATCCGAGGCACTATCAACCGCCGCCCGAATGGCGGCGGTTTTGTGCAACGCGGAAGTATAGAGTATAATGCTCGCGGATGTCCATAAAGGAGTTCCGACATGAATGCAGAGTCCGATGATACGTTCTATGGAACGTATTCGTTTTGCGATTTTACGTTAGATGTAACCAGTGCGAGGCCGTTCTACTCGGCTCTCAACAGAGTCGTTTGTGTCTATATCATTAGTCGTAGCATGATGCAACGACTGTTCGGGAAAACATACGAAGGATTTCTTGTCGGGCATAACTACCCGGAGGATTCCTCGAGAAGATATGTCATCTACTGTAGGGATGATTTGGCGCATGTCGACCGGCTTATAACGTTAGGACATGAGCTTGTGCATATCATTCTGGAGATGCAGGGATACCCCGTTGCTATGCATTATCCGGTAGAGGGCTACATAGACAAGATAGTCAAGCAGTTCTATCGTAGGAATCCTAAGTTCCTAGAATGGGTCTATAAATACAATGCTAGGCTAGGATAGCACCTTGAGGCGCCGCACCCGCGGCACCTTCGTTTTTATCGGCATGCCGGCTTGGCGATGGAAGCGAAATATGTCAAGGTTCTAGAATTGGCTAGAGTTTATGAGGGTGTTTTCGGGCAGTACGTTTGACTTCAGAGATACCTTCCTGTATCTTTCACTTATCGCGCACAGCGCGTTTTTAATTACTTTCATGAGCAGATCACTTAAGAAAGGACCCTTCGTGGACTATAAGCTCCTGAAGAAGGTCAAAAACTTGAAACCCGCCACAGCGGGGGTGATTAAGACGTGGGCGCGCAGAAGCCAAGTGAGCCCGGAAATGATTGGATTCACTTTTGGAGTACACAACGGCAAGCAACATCTTGAAGTACTCGTTTCTGAAGAGATGGTCGGACACCGCCTCGGTGAATTTTCACCGACCAAGAAGTTTCTTCGGCACGGCGGCAAGATGCAGAAGGAGATGGAGCAAAAACAGCAGGAGGCCGAAATAGCTTCTGCGAAAGCTGCGTCCGCCAGAAGCGAATCAACCCCAGCCGCGAAATAATATGAGAGCTACTCTAAAGAGCCATAATCAGACGCCGCGCAAGGTGCGCCTTGTTACGGAGCTCGTAAAGGGCAAGAAAGTTTCGGCGGCGCTTGCGGTTCTGCAATTTCTCCCGAAGCGCGCGTCAGAGCCCGTCACGAAGCTCATCAAAAGCGCGGCGGCCTCTGCGTCCGCCGAAGGCGGAACCGCCTCCGGCGGAAAGGAAAAATGGGAGAATCTCGTAGTCAAATCCATCATCGTAGAGAACGCCGGCATGCTGAAGAAATATATGCCGCGCGCCTTCGGCCGCGCTTCGCTCATCCGCCGCCGCAAAAGTCGCCTCAAGGTCATCCTAGCGCCTAGCGCCTAGCGCCTGTATTTTTATGACTCATGTTGTCCATCCTTACGCGCACCGCCTCGGCATCGTCCGGGATTGGAAGAGCCGCTGGTTCGCCGGCAACAAGAAGACCTACCGCGAGAACATCAAGGTGGACGAGACGATACGCCGCTTCCTTACAAAGCGCCTGCGCGGCACCTACACGAGTAATATTGAGATAGAGCGCGGCGCAGGCGAACTGCGCGTTATTCTCTCCACTGCGCGTCCCGGGCTCGTCATCGGCCGTTCCGGCGAGAACGCCGCGAAGTTGCGCGCCGAACTGACGGCGATCATTCGGAAGGCCTCCCCCGCCGCGCTCCCCGCAAGCAAACAGGTCAAGCTTGACATTAACGAAGTGCGTCAGCCCGAGGCGGACGCGGCAGTTGTTGCGTACATGGTCGCTGAAGGGCTTGAAAAACGGATGCCATTCCGCCGCGTGCTGAAGCAGACGGTAGAAAAGGTCATTGCAGTGCGCGAAGTGGAGGGCGTGCGCATCGCATTGTCCGGTCGCTTGGGCGGCGCGGAGATGGGCCGCAAGGAGGAACTTAAGAAAGGTCGTATTCCCCTTCAGACATTCAGGGCCGATATTGACTTCGCAAACGACGAGGCCTATCTGCCCTATGGCGTCATCGGCATCAAGGTGTGGATTTATCGCGGCAACAAATATGCCGAAAAACAAGGAGCGAAGCGACTATGATTTTCGAGCATCCCACACCACTTTTGCAAAACAAAAATAAACTAAACATGACACATCAAACTACAATCCAATATGCACATAAAAACTTGTCTTGCAGACAAGTTTTTGGGGACGATTGTGTGGCAAAAGTGGTGAGGGATAATCGTTTACTAAGCTCGCTGACTCGCTAAGAAAACGCTTATGTTATTCCCTAAAAAAGTAAAACACCGTAAATGGCAGACGCTCCGTAAGAGCGTGAAGCGCTTGCATCGCCCGGAGACGCGCGGCACGGCCGTCGTATTCGGCTCGTTCGGACTAAAGGCACTCGGAAGCGCTCGCATAACAAGCAATCAAATTGAATCGGCGCGCAAGGTCTTAACCCGCGCCACCGCGAAGACGGGCAAGCTCTGGATACGCATTTTCCCGGACCGTCCGGTGACCGCAAAGCCCGCGGAAGTCGGCATGGGCAGCGGCAAGGGCGATCCGAAGCACTATATGTTTGAAGCGCGTCCCGGACGCGTGCTCTTTGAGCTTGATGGCGTGGAAGAAGGAATCGCCCGCGCGCACCTGCGTCAGGCGGGCATGAAACTGCCGGTGAAGACGTCTATCGTCGCACGAAACTAAAACGCTTGCCTTTCCATCGCTTTTATGACAAAAAAGGATACAATGACTGCAAAGACGGATGTTGAGCTCGCAAAGCTCCTTGCTGATACGCGCGCAACGCTGCGCACCGAGCACTTTTCGGCCGCCGGCGCGCGTGCAAAGGATTCCAACGCGCCGCGGAAACTCCGCAAGGTAATTGCCCGCGTGCTCACCGAGCAGCGAGCGAGAACACTGAAGGCCGTCCAATAAATATGGAACAAAAAACTCTCCGTCCCCAACGGTTCGTCGGCGTCGTCGTGAAGACGGCGATGAAGGATACGGTTACGGTCAAAGTGGACCGTTACGTGAAGCATGCGAAGTATAAGAAATATTTCGTGCGTTCCAAGAAATACCTCGCTCACGACCCGGGCAACTCTGCGAAAGTAGGCGATACGGCGACCATCATCGCCACGAGACCAATCTCAAAACTAAAACACTTTCGCGTTGTTGGTAGTGGGAAGTTGGCGGTTGACAATTAGCTATGCTTCAAGACCGATCCATCGTTACGGTAGCGGACAATTCCGGCGGCCAGGTCGCGCGAATCTTCAAGATACTCGGCGGGAGCCACCGCCGCTATGCCGGCATTGGCGATACGGTCGTTGTATCCATCCAAACTGCGGAGCCGCGCAAGGCCGTAAAGAAAAAGGACATCTATCGCGCGGTCATCGTGCGTCAGGTCAATCCCTTTGCGCGTAAGGATGGCTCATACATCCGCTTTGATGAGAATGCGGTCGTGCTCATTGAGAAGCAGGGCAAGGAAATGGCTCCGAAGGGGAACCGCATCTTTGGCCCGGTGCCGCGCGAGCTCTCCGAGCGTGGTTGGCACTCCATTATCGCGCTCGCCCCAGAGGTTGTATAGTCCTTCGCTACGCTCAGGATAAATTAAGAAATTTATATGAAAATTAAAAAGGGAAATAAGGTGAAAGTAATATCTGGGAAGGACAAGGGCAAGTCCGGCATCGTCTTGCGCGCCTTGCCGCGCGAGAATAAGGTCATCGTAGAGGGTATCGCGCTCTACAAACGCCACCTGAAAGGTGCCGCAGGCACGGGCAAGGTCGGGCACATCGTGGAGCGCGCGCGGGCGATTCACGTATCAAATGTGGCGCGTATATCGGCGCCGGAGAAATTCACATCTGCGCTGGATGCTAAATAATTTTATGTCCCTCACCAAACAACGCCAGCAGGAAACATATCTCGCGCTCGCGGAAACATTCGGCTATAAGAGCCCGATGCAGAGTCCGCGTGTCCTGAAGGTCATCGTCGCGACCGGCGTCGGTAAGAAGCGCGACAAGAAACAGATAGAGCTCATTGAAGACCGCCTCGCGAGGATAACGGGACAGAAGCCGGCGCCGCGCGCCGCGAAAACGTCAATCGCTTCTTTCAAGGTGCGCGAAGGCGACACCGTCGGCCTGCAGGTGACGCTCCGCGGAGGGCGAATGTTTGACTTCCTGGACAAGTTCATCCACATCGCGCTCCCGCGGACCCGCGATTTCCGCGGTATTCCGCCCTCGGCGATTGACGACATGGGCAATATCACGGTCGGCATCAAGGAACACACCATCTTTCCCGAAACTTCCGATGAGGACCTGAAAGACATCTTCGGCCTCGCCATCACCATCGTCACGACTGCAAAATCGCGTGCCGAGGCCGAGGCCTTCCTGCGCCACCTCGGCCTCCCGCTCATCGTAGATACCAACAAGAAGTAGTTTTGTACTAAAACCTCACTGTGATACAGTGGGGTCATATGGCAAAAGATTGGACCAAACTCGTTAAGGCATATAGGGGTCTTTGGGTCGCTCTTGCAGAGGATGAAACGACCGTACTCGGATCAGGAAAGACCGTACAGGCCGCACTACTCGCCGCAAAAAAGAAGAGTCCCAAAATGCCGTTCCTCACGCACGTTCCCGAAAGAATCGTCTCCTACGTCGGGAGTCTATGAAGTTTGATTACAAGCGATACGGGAAGACGCTCCGTCCCGTCATCCCTGTAACACTCCAACACGGCGAAACCAAAATTGGCTATCATGTGCTCGTGGATTCAGGCGCTGACCTCTGTCTTTTCGACGAACAGATTGGCGATGCCCTAGACATTGCCGTCCGTAGCGGAGAAAAGCGCGAAGTGTTCGGCATCGGCGGCAAAGCATCTTTTTATTATCTCCATGTAGTCACTCTCATTGTAGGTGGGTGGCCGCATAAAGTTGAAGTCGGATTTATGCCAGAGGTAGCCGGGCGCGTCATACCCTATGGCGTTGTCGGGCAGAAAGGATTCTTTGACCTTTTCGTCGTGAAGTTCGACTTGCTGAAAGAGGAAGTGGAACTAAAACCTCGCGCTTAAGCCAAGGCCTTCGTGCGCCACATCGGCATGCCGCTTATCGCTGAAACGCCAAAGAAATAATTTAGTACTGGAAAAACGCGGCGACCCTCAGGTCGCCGCGTTTTTTGCTATTTGCAGATGGTATTATTATGAAAATGGAAAAAGATTTTAAGACGTGGCACAACAAGAAAGAAAAGGTTGATCATAAAGAAGTAAGAGTATTCTTCCATGAGCGCGAGATATGGTTCTGTCATCTCGGCGCCAATGTTGGCTTTGAACAGGACGGGAAGGGTGAAAATTTCGGGAGACCAGTTATCGTATTCCGTAAGTTTAACAAAGAAGTTTTTTGGGGTGTCCCGCTGACAACGCGAGAAAAAGGTGGAAAGTTCTATCTGCCGGTTCCCATTGGAGATGATGAACCACGCAAAGCGATTCTCTCGCAATTACGTCTTTTGGATGCAAAGCGGCTCTATCAAAAAGTCGGAATGATTGACTCAGCGACACACAAAGCTCTTGAAGAATCGATTATAAAACTCGCACAAGGAAAGTAGGGAATGTCAGAGGCGCCATTTCTGGCGCCTCGAGGCCGAAGCCGTTTGTCCAAGTACTATAGCAAAAAGCTTTTTGAAAAGCAATAGCCGGTGTGGATAGAACCAAACGGCCCATTTCCTGCCATCTGAGCCGTTAACTAAATGGTGACTTTCCCCACCATTATCCTTAAAAATCGGGGACAAGCCCCATTTCACCGGGATTCGTCTTTCGGCTCATATTTCATCTCGCATACCTCGCAAAATCCCCGCCTATTTATTTTGCTCCCGCATTTTTTGCATCTCTTTTCTTCTGACGATGCAGTTGAGGTGTTCATACTCATATTTTCTTTGGTTTCGTCAGTCAGGATCTTGGATGACAGCGCTTCATAAACGTCGTCAAGTCTACCTGCGATTCTAAATAAAAGATGAATGCCCATAGCAAGTCCAGCCACAAGTGCAATAATAATCCACTCCATTGGTGTTATTGTACCAAGTTAATGGCAAACTGGAACCATCATTTGTTGATAAGAACATGGTACAAGGAAATTTGACGGCGTGGGGACTGGGTGATACATTATTCACACGCTCCTCGGAGCTTTATTTTTTCTATGGCCAAAAAGTCCCAACTGGCGAGATACGCAAAGAAACAGAAACTCGTGAAGAAATACGCCGCTAAGCGCGCGGCATTGAAGTTGGCTGGCGATTCTGAAGGCCTGCAGAAACTTCCGAGGAACTCTTCGCCGGTGCGGCTAAAGAACCGTTGTGCGATTACGGGCCGCAGCCGCGGCTATATGCGCGTCTTCGGACTCTCGCGCATCCAATTCCGCGAGCTGGCGCGCGAGGGAAAGATACCGGGCGTGAAAAAAGCATCATGGTAGATTCGACTAACGCTCACTATCTATGATAACCGACCGCATCGGCGACTTCATCATCCGCCTCCAGAACGCCGCGTTAATCGGCAAGAGGAAGGTCGCAATCCCGTATTCCGCGCACCTCGCTGCGATCGCGGGGAAGCTCAAGGAAATCGGGTTCCTCGCTGCAGTTGAAGTAAAGGAGTCGCGTAAAGCCGAAGACGGCCACGCGATTAAAAAATGTATCGCCGTGGAACTTGCGTACGATAAACGCGGCGAAGCAAAACTGCGCGGCGTGAAGCGCGTCTCCAAACCCGGTCGCCGACTCTATGCGTCGCACACCTCTGTGCATAAGGTGAAGGGCGGCACCGGCGCGCGCATTCTCTCTTCTTCCATCGGCATCATCTCTGATGTCGAGGCGCGTAAGAATCGTGTTGGCGGCGAGGAATTGTTTGAAATCTGGTAGTTCAATATAATTTCACTATGAGCCGTCTTGCAAAAAAGCCGATATCTACAGGGAAAGCCGAAGTCAGGGTGGCGGACGGCGTGCTCGCTGTGAAAGGGCCAAAGGGCATCCTGACGAAGCGTGTCCATCCTTCCATTGATATTTCAGTCGCGCCGGAAGGCGTTGTAGTCGCGCCAAAGGACCATTCGCGCCTTGCGAAGGCCCTGACCGGCACGTTCGCGTCGCATGTGAAGAACATGATCGCGGGCGTGGAAGCGCCGTATGTGAAGAAACTTGTCCTGGACGGCGTCGGCTACCGCATGGAGATCAAAGGCAAAGAAATCGCGCTCACCGTCGGCTTCTCGCATCCGGTTACGCTTGCGATACCGGAGGATATCACCGCGAAGGTTGAGAAGAACGTTGTGACGCTGGAGAGCGCGAACAAAGAATCGGTCGGACAGTTCGCAGCGAATATCCGCCGCGTGAAGCCGCCGGAGCCGTACCTCGGGAAGGGCGTCCATTACGAGGGCGAAGTCATCCTGCGCAAGCAGGGTAAGAAAGCTGTCTAGGAATAAACAGCCAAGCCGAAACTGCCAACGAACAACATGCAACACAAACCTTCAACGAACAGAGAGCTCCGCGAACGCCGCCATGCGCGGGTGCGCGCGCTTATTAAAGGAACAACGGCGCGTCCGCGCCTTGCGGTCTTTCGCAGCAATCGCTTTATATCCGCCGAACTTATTGACGATACGGCGGGGACGACGCTTATCGCAGCGCATGGCCGCGGCGTAAAGGGTTCACTGGGCGTGCAGGCGAAGGCCGTCGGTGCGGAGATCGCGAAGAAGGCGAAAGCGAAGAGCATCACGGCCATCGTCTTTGACCGCGGCGGCTACCGCTACGCGGGAGGAGTGAAGGCGCTTGCCGACGCCGCGCGCGAAGGCGGCCTTTCTTTTTAAATACCATGACTACATCCTTGAAACCGGAGATTATAGAAGAGGTGGGAAGCGCGATTGCGCCGGAGGTTGAAGTTATCGCGGTTGAGGAAGCCGCGCCGATTGCCGTTGAGGCCGTTCCGGCTACCGCGCGCCCGACGGGTGGCCGCGGCGGCGGTCGCGGGGCGCTTCGCGGGCGCGTTCAACGCGGCGGCGGTCGCGGCCGCGCGCCGCGCGAGCGCGGCGAATTTGACCAGGTTACCATCGACGCGCGGCGCGTGGCGCGCGTGATGGCTGGCGGCCGCCGCTTCAACTTCAGCTTGGCGGTCGTCATCGGCGACCACAGAGGCCGCGTCGGTGTCGGTCTCGGGAAGGGAGCAGATACGGCGCTCGCCATAGATAAGGCAACGCGCGATGCAAGAAAAAATCTCTTCATGGTCCCGCGCATTGCTTCCGGCTCCATCCCGCATCAGGTCAAAGCCAAATACGCTTCCTCCATCGTGGAGATTATCCCCTCTGAAGGGCGCGGCCTCGTGGCGGGTTCGGCGATGCGTACCGTGCTTGACCTTGCGGGCGTGACCGATGTCGTGGCTAAGATTCACACGCGCACCAAGAACAAGCTCACCATCGCGCGCGCCACAGTCGCCGCGCTCAAGGAACTCAGAGTGAAGTAATGAAATGTAACATATGCAACTCAACTCTTTCTCTCCCCGTACAAAAAATAGAAAAAATCCGCCCGTCGGTCGCGGCGGCAAGCGCGGCAAGACCTCCGGCCGCGGCGGAAAGGGACAGACCGCGCGCGCCGGGCACAAAATCCGCCCGGAAGTCCGCGACCTCATCAAAAAGCTTCCGAAGCGCCGCGGCTACGGCAAGAACCGCGCGCGCACGGTCCGCGGCAACCGCGTCATAGCCGCTCCCGTGAACCTTGCGATGCTTGAAGCGGTGTACCAGGCCGGCGAGACCGTCTCGCCGGCAACCTTGCTCGCGAAAGGGCTCGTACGCAGGGCGAAGGGGCGCGCGCCGGCCGTAAAGATTCTTGGCGCGGGCGTCATCTCCAAATCGCTCATTGTCAGAGATTGCGATCTCTCCGATGCCGCAAAAGCCGCTATCGTTGCGGCCGGAGGCACTATCCATGCTTAATGCTTTTATACATAAACTCAAACTCGCTTTCGGCGCTTCCGAGATACGTTCCCGTATTCTCTTCCTGACGGCCTCGCTCGCGCTCTTCCGTGTCCTCGCATCGGTGCCCATTCCGGGCGTGGACAAGAATGCGCTTGCCGCATTCTTCGCGAACAATCAATTTTTCGGCCTCCTGAACATCTTCTCCGGCGGCGGGCTTTCCAATCTTTCGCTGGTGATGCTCGGCGTCGGTCCCTACATCACCGCTTCCATTATCATGCAGCTCGGCACCATCATCTTCCCGCAGGTGAAGCAGGCGTACTTTGAGGAGGGCGAAGCCGGCCGCGCCAAATTCATAGAATGGAGCCGCCTCCTGACCATCCCGATCGCGGTCCTGCAGGGCGTCGGTTTCCTTTTCCTGCTTGAGAGTCAGGGCGTCATCGCGCACCTGACCTCCACCGCGCTTATCGCGAACATCGCGCTCATCGTCGCCGGTTCCATGCTCCTCATGTGGCTCGGCGAGCTGGTAACCGAATTCGGCATCGGGAACGGGGTCAGCCTCATCATCCTCGCGGGCATCCTCGCGAGCGTGCCGGCAAGCATCTCACAGACCCTCTTCGCCGCGACCGCGGCGAACATTCCCGCGTACCTCGCTTTCATCGCGCTCGGCCTTGCGATGATTTATGCGGTCGTCGTTGTGTCTGACGCCGAGCGCTCCATACCGATCGCTTACGCGCGGGCGGTGCGCGGCGCGGCGCTCTCGCAGGGCGCGGCCACCTATCTCCCGATACGCCTCCTGCAGGCGGGCGTCATTCCCATCATTTTCGCGCTCTCGCTCCTCCTCTTGCCGCA
>ERZ1292629.4402-Hain-H43-01um-R1-4402-length-10325-cov-5_pt1 | contig 10325 bp, 3 predicted proteins | sample MGYA00564399_ERZ1292629 | MGnify/ENA primary metagenome ERZ1292629 (study PRJEB36523, sample SAMEA6512636) | groundwater metagenome | collected 2019-01-08 | study: AquaDiva: Metagenomics assemblies of 32 groundwater samples
TCTCGGACAGATTATTTTACAGCCCTTGGGCGAGCGCGGTTTTTCAATGAGGAGCCGCGAACTTTCCGGCCCGGAGGCGGACCAAGTTCTTGCCGCATTTTCCCAGTTGGGCGACATTCAGGATTCAAACTCTTATACCCTAAGTTCCAGTCTTGGCCGGGAAGTTGCCATCCGTTCTCTCTGGGCCATCGCCTTGGTGCTTCTTGCCATCGTTTTCTACATCGCTTGGGCGTTTCGGAAGGTTTCCATTCCGGTTTCTTCCTGGTTTTACGGACTTTTTGCCGTGGTCGCGCTTTTCCATGATATTTTTATTCCGTTGGGAGTCTTCTCGCTTTTGGGAAAATTCAAGGGCGTTGAGGTGGACACGCTTTTCGTCACCGCCCTTTTGACCGTGCTTGGTTTTTCAGTTCACGACACCATTGTTGTTTTTGACCGGGTTCGGGAGAATTTAAAAAATCAGATTAAAAATGAAAGTTTTGAAGAGGCCGTGGACCGCTCGCTCTGGCAGACCCTGGTCCGTTCCATTAACACCTCGCTCACGGTTTTAATCGTTCTAGTTTCGCTCTATCTCTTCGGTGCCGAATCCACGAGGTATTTTTCCCTTGCCCTCATCATCGGCATCATTGCCGGAACTTACTCTTCGATTTTCATCGCTTCGCCCCTGCTCGTAACTTGGAACAACTTTCGGCGCAGTAAATCTTAAACTCCCTTGACATAAAGTTAAAGAATGGTGTAGATTTGGTTTTGAATAAGACTTAGGAGGGAGGCTCTTTTATGAAAGTTGATGTAAGGGAAGGGTATGGAGTTTTCGCGCTGACCCCTGTCATGCGCGACGAGGACGCAGTTTTCAGAAGGTTTATTAATACGATTCCCGTTGGAGGGAAGCTGCGGTATATAAACCGCGGATGTCCCAATGGTTCCGATAAGGAATGTCACCTTCTCTATCATACCGAGTGGAGCGAAACAAGAATTTACGGAAGCTCTTACGAAGATATAGAATGGCTGCGCTATCTGTGCGGCGCTCTCCACCTGAACAGAGAAGGTCTTACCTTTCTTGACTTTGCCGTCTTCAGAGGTAGACCCAGAATATATTTTGAGATCGCCCACTGCCAAGTCTGCAGGAAACCGGTCTTAAGTTTGAGCGAGTGTCTATGGAAATTCTGCGACTCTTGTCGCCAGAAGTGCTCGCATATTTACGCGGACGCCTGCTGCTTGCTTTGCGGCTACCGCCCCCGTGAATAATAAAGATGCGGCGAATAAAGAGGCGCTTTGACGCCTCTTTTAACTTATCCCCAATTGTTTGACAAACGCAGTAGGCAGAGTATAATGAAAATACGATTGAGTTTTGGATGAATTACTCGCGAACCACGGAGCGAGGTGAAAATCCATAAAAAATAATAACCATATTTTAGCGTAAAACCCTTAAGACAAAAGGGATTTTTAGTGTTTTTAGTTTTATTTATGAATAAAAAATACTTTTCGAATTATCGTGAGCCCTTGGCGCCGCTGCCATACCTCGCCGAGATCCAGCTGGAATCTTGGCGCTGGTTTTTGGACCAAGGGGTGAAAGAATTATTCAAGGAATTCTCGCCCATCAAAGATTACGGCGGCGAGGATTTGGAATTGGAGTTCGTGGATTACGCTTTAGACGAGCCGAAGTATGACGAGTACCAGGCCAAAGCCTTGAATTCTTCTTTCGACGCCACGCTCCGTGTAAAAGCGAGACTCACCAACAAAAAGACTGGGGAGATGAAGGAACAGGAAATTTTTCTGGCGGATATGCCGCTCATGACTCCGCGCGGAACTTTCATCGTGAACGGAGTGGAGCGGGTGGTGGTTTCGCAGCTGGCGCGTTCCTTCGGCGTTTATTTCACGGCGAACTTTCTTCGCGGCAAGACGTATTTCGGAGCCAAAATTATTCCGGCTCGCGGCGCTTGGATAGAGCTGGAGTCAGATTCTGACGGCGCTTTGTATGCCCGGATCGACCGCAAACGGAAGATTCCCGCGACCTGCCTTTTGCGGATTTTCGGAATTGAATCGAACGAGGATATTATGAAGAATTTCAAGAAAGAAAACCAGACCGCCGAACTTATTTCAAAAACCCTTGAGAAAGACCCGACCAAGAACGCGGCCGAAGCCTATGTCGAGCTTTATAAACGTCTCCGTCCTGGCGAGCCAGCCACGCTCGAGAGCGCTAAAGAACTTCTCTCGGCCATGTTTTCCGAGGAACGCTACGATCTCTCGCTGGTTGGCCGCTATAAATTGAATCAGCGGTTGGGTTATCTGGCCGAGAACGCCCAAAAAACTTTGCGCATTCTCTCTGGAAAGGACCTCCTGAACATCATCATGCACATAATTACACTCAACGATACTCCGAACGCCGAAGCGGATGACGTGGACCACGTTGGGAACCGGCGCATCCGCTCCGTTGGCGAGCTTTTACAGCAAAGACTGCGGGTGGGCATGACCAGAATGAAGCGGACGATTCAGGACCGCATGTCCACGCTTGACATCGCCACCCTAACCCCGGCCCAGCTGATAAACGCCCGGCCCTTTGCCGCAATTTTGAAGGAATTTTTCACCACCAATCAGCTTTCTCAATTTATGAACCAGGTGAATCTCTTGTCCGAGCTCGAACACCTGCGCCGCTTCTCGGCTCTCGGACCCGGGGGATTGACCCGCGAACGGGCCGGCTTTGAGGTGCGGGATGTCCATCCTTCGCACTACGGCCGAATCTGTCCCATCGAAACTCCGGAGGGCCCGAACATTGGTCTGGTGGTTCACTTGGCCGGCTACGCTCGCGTGAATGAATACGGAATTTTGGAAACGCCGTATCGCCGCGTGAAAGACGGACAAGTCATAGATGAGATTCGCTATATGACCGCCTTTGAAGATGCCAAATTTAATATCACTCAAGCCGGGACGCGCCTGGACTCCGATGGAAAAATTTTAGAGGAAGAGGTGGAGGGCCGGACCAAGGGCGCCCCGGGAATGATGTTACGTTCCGAAGTGGAATTTATTGAAGTCGCTCCGGAGCAGGCTTTCTCCATCGCCACCGCTCTGATTCCTTTTCTGGCGCATGACGACGCCAACCGCGCCATGATGGGTTCGAACATGCAAAGGCAAGCCGTGCCTTCGATCAAGCCCCAAGCGCCTTTGGTGGCGACCGGTATTGAGGAGCGGGCTGCGCGCGACTCTGGACGTTTGACTATCGTTGAGGAGGAAGGAGTGGTAAGTCATGTCGATGCTTCGCGAATTGTCATCAAGTCCGGCCGAAGCGAGAAAACTTATCCTTTGGTTAATTTTCTCCGTTCCAACGATTTTACCGTCATAAACCAGCGGCCAATCGTGGAACTCGGCGAAAAAGTCGGCCGGGGGCAGGTTATCGCCGACACCTCCTCGACTGATAATGGCATTCTGGCTTTGGGCCAGAATCTGCTGGTGGCTTTTCTGTCCTGGGGCGGAGCTAATTTTGAGGACGCGATTATTCTTTCCGAGCGCCTGGTTAAAGACGACGCTTTCACTTCGATTCACATCGAAGATTTCACCGTGGATGTCCGCGACACGAAACTGGGGCCGGAGATTACGACCCATGACATTCCCAACGTTTCGGAAGAGAAGCTGAAGGATTTGGACGAGGAAGGAATAATCCGCATCGGCGCCGAGGTCCGGTCCGGAGATATCTTGGTTGGCAAAATCACTCCGAAAGGCGAAGTGGAGCTGACACCGGAGGAGCGACTTTTACGCGCGATTTTCGGCGAAAAAGCCCGAGATGTGAAAGACACCTCTTTAAGACTGCCGCACGGCAAAGAAGGCCGGGTGGTGGGGATTAAGGTTTTCTCGCGCGAGCGCGGGGATAAGCTCGACACGGGCGTTATCAAACGGGTGCAGGCGGAAGTGGCCCAGCTTCGAAAAGTATCCGTGGGCGACAAGCTGGCGGGACGGCACGGCAACAAAGGGGTCATTTCCAAAATTTTGCCGGTGGAAGAAATGCCTTATCTTCCGGACGGAACCCCGGTGGACATGATTTTAAATCCGCTCGGGGTCGCCTCTCGGATGAATCTCGGTCAGATTTTGGAAACGCATCTCGGCTGGGCCGCCAAGGCTTTGGACTATCAAGCCATAACTCCGGCTTTAAACGGCGCCACGGAAGAAGAAATAAAAGCCGAGCTTAAAAAAGCCGGACTGCCTCAGCACGGCAAAGTTAAATTATATGACGGCCGGACCGGCGAAACTTTCGACCAGGAAGTAACCGTCGGACAAATCTATATGATGAAGCTAGTGCATATGGTGGAGGATAAGATTCACATGCGCTCCATCGGTCCTTATTCTCTTATCACCCAGCAGCCGCTGGGCGGAAAAGCTCAGGGCGGGGGACAGAGATTCGGCGAGATGGAGGTCTGGGCGCTCGAAGGCTACGGAGCGGCTCACACTCTTCAGGAGATGCTCACGATAAAATCAGACGACGTTTTGGGCCGGGCCGCGGCTTACGATGCCATTGTCCGCGGCGAGAAATTTAAAAGTCCAAATCTGCCCGCCTCCTTCCATGTCTTGGTGAATGAGCTGAAAGCCCTGGCTCTTGATGTCGAATTGAAGGGGATTAAGGAAGGAGTCAACGAGAAAACCAAACTCGAGTCTGTCGATAGACGTGACCGGGCCGGCAAAGATGAAGTGGTGATAAGAATATAAAACATGGAAACCAAAGTAACAGATTTCAAATCCATTTCAATCAAGCTTGCCTCGCCTGAGAAAATTTTATCTTGGTCCAGGGGCGAGGTGACCAAGCCCGAGACGATTAACTATCGCACCCAGCGCGCCGAGAAAGACGGACTTTTTGACGAGCGGATTTTCGGGCCGGAGCGGGACTACGAGTGCTACTGCGGCAAATATCGCCGGATTCGCTACAAAGGAATCGTCTGCGACAAATGCGGGGTGGAAGTGACGCGCTCAGTGGTTCGGAGAGAACGAATGGGACACATCAAACTAGCAGCGCCGGTTTCGCACATTTGGTTTATGAGGGGCGTCCCTTCCAGGATTGGTCTGGTTTTGGACCTTTCAATTCCGGAGCTGGAGCGGGTGATTTATTTCGCCGGCTACATCATAGTCAAAGTGGATGCCAAAGCTAAAGAGGAGGCTATGAAAGACCTTGAGAAAGAATTCAGATCTAAATCCAAAAAAGCTTCCGTCAAAGACAAGGCTTTGCTGAAAGAGGCCTGGGATTCGGCTCGCCGGGAGCTCGAAAGCATAAGATTGCGCCGGGTTCTCTCCGAGGTGGAATTCCATCGGCTCTCGCTCCGCTGGGGCGAAGTTTTTGAGGCGGGCATCGGAGCGGAAGCTCTCTATAAATTATGCAAAGAGGTAAACATGCCCCAACTCCGAAAAGAATTGGAAAAGGAGCTTTCGGGAACCGAGAATCCCCAGGCCGTAAAGAAAATCGTCAAGCGTCTTTCTTTGGCCAAGGCCCTGGAGCGTTCAGGCGTTCGGCCGGAATGGATGTTTTTAAGTTTAATTCCGGTTTCGCCTCCGGCGCTCCGGCCCATGGTGCAGCTGGAAGGCGGCCGGCACGCGACCTCGGACGTTAACGACCTTTATCGGCGGGTCATCAACCGCAACAATCGCTTAAAGAAACTTTTGGAATTGAAAGCTCCGGAAGTGATCGTCCGCAACGAGAAGCGGATGCTGCAGGAAGCGGTGGACGCGCTTTTGGACAATTCGATTCGCCGCGGCCCGGGCGCGGCCACCTCTCAAGCGCAGAAGCGGCCGCTTCGCTCCTTGGCGGATATGCTGAAGGGCAAGCAAGGCAGGTTTAGGCAAAACCTTTTGGGAAAGCGCGTGGATTATTCCGGACGCTCCGTGATTGTGGTCGGTCCGGAACTGAAACTGAATCAGTGCGGGCTTCCCAAACATATGGCGCTCGAGCTTTTCCGGCCGTTCGTTATTAATAAATTGATTCAAGTGGACCTCGCTCACAATATTCGCTCTGCCAATCGCCTGGTGGATGAGGCCACCTCGGACGTCTGGGCTATTTTGGAGGAGGTCATCAAAGATAAATACGTGCTTTTGAACCGCGCGCCGACTTTGCACCGTTTAGGCATCCAGGCTTTTCAGCCGGTTTTAATCGAAGGCAACGCGATTCAGATTCATCCTTTGGTCTGCCAGGCCTTCAACGCCGACTTCGACGGCGACCAAATGGCGGTGCACGTGCCTCTGACCGATGAAGGACAATGGGAAGCAAGGGAGATTATGGCTTCCCGAAAAAATCTCTTGAAGCCCGGCACGGGCGACCCCACCGTGACTCCTAGCCAGGATATGGTCATCGGCTGTTACTGGCTTACCAAGATCAGGGAAGGGGTCAAGGGCGAAGGGAAGATTTTTTCGAACCCTAACGAGGCGATTTTAGCTCATGACTTCGGCGTGGCGGATCTCAAAGCCAGAATCAAGGTGCGCGCCACCATGACTCCAAAATACAGGAAGTTCGAAGGCGGCATTTTTGAGACCTCGGTCGGACGGCTTCTCTTCAACTCGGTTCTTCCGGACGATTTTGAATTCATGAACGAAGACATCAAGAAGAAAAATTTAGAGAAAATCGTCTCGCGTCTGATTGTGGAATACGGCCTCGACGAGGTGGCGCCGATTTTGGATAAAATTAAAGCTTTCGGCTTTCGCTACGCCACGGTCTCGGGTATTTCCTGGGGCATGGATGATTTGGTGGTGCCCCAAGAGAAGAAACAGATTATAAAAGAAGCTGAAGCCGAAGCCCGGAAAGTGGAAGAACAATACAATGAAGGGCTTCTGACCGAAGAGGAGCGTTACGAGAAAGTCATCGCCATCTGGGCGGAAGTTAAAAGGAGAGTTGATGAGCTGGTACCGAAGCTTCTCGATGAAGGCGGCCCGATCCATCTGATGGTTTCCTCGGCGGCCCGCGGCACCTGGACCCAGGTCACGCAGATGAGCGGAATGAAGGGGCTGGTTAGAAATCCGGCCGGAAGGACGATTGAGCTTCCAATCCTCTCTTCATATAAAGAAGGGCTTAACGTCTTGGAATATTTCATCTCGACCCACGGAGCCAGAAAGGGAACGGCGGACACGGCTTTGAAGACCGCGCACGCCGGCTATCTGACGCGCCGCCTGGTGGACGTGGCCCAGGAATTGATTATCCGCGAGGATGATTGCAAGACCAGCGAAGGAATTAAAATTTTAAAGAAAGAAGTGGAAGAATACGGCAAGAATTTCGCTTCGAGAATTTTCGGCAGGATACTGGCACAGGAACTTAAAGACCCGTCGGGCCTGCCCGACGGCAAGGCGGGCAAAACTCTTTTCAAAAGAGGGCACCTTTTGAGCCAGGAAGACGCGGAGAAAGCGGAAAAGGCCGGAATCCAGTCCATAGTGCTGCGCTCCCCGATAACCTGTCTTACTCTTCGGGGAATCTGCGCCAAGTGTTATGGCTATGATTTGGGTTCAAACGCGCTGGTGCGAAGCGGCGAGGCGGTCGGAATCGTGGCGGCGCAAGCGATCGGCGAGCCCGGAACCCAGCTTACCATGCGAACTTTTCACGTCGGAGGCGTGGCCGGAGCCGCAGACATCACCATGGGTTTGCCGAGGGTTGAGGAAATTTTCGAGTTGCGCTCGCCGAAAAACGCCGCGGCGCTGTCAGACGTTGAGGGCGAAGTTTTGGAAATCGTCGAGAGCGGCCGGGAAAAAGTTATAAAAATTCTGGCCCAAGGCGGCGCGGGTAAAAAAACCAAGAATAAAGATGAAGAGGTCCGTGAATTTACGATTCCTTTCGGACGCACCCTCTTGGTTTCGAAAGGAAGCCAAGTCGGACGCGGCGAAGCCCTCTCGGAGGGCCCGGTTGATATCCGGGAGCTCTTTTCTCTCTGCGGCCAAACGGTTAGCCAGGATTACATCATCCGCGAAGTCGGCAGAATCTACACTTTGCAGGGCGCCTCTATCAACGATAAACATGTGGAAGTTATGGTGCGGCAAATGTTTGCCAGATTGAAAATAAAAGAGCCGGGCGACACCCATTTTGCCATCGGCGATATCGTGGAGAAGTCGGAATTTATTGAGGAGAACCGAAGAGCGGAAGACAAGGGGCAGCGGCCGGCGGAAGGAAGCGGCCTCGTTATGGGCATTACCAAGACCGCGCTCTCCACCTCCTCTTTTCTATCCGCGGCTTCTTTCCAGGAGACGACCCGGGTTTTGATTACCGCGGCGCTGGAAGCCAGAGAAGATAAACTTCACGGCCTTAAAGAGAATGTGATAATCGGACGCCTGATTCCCGCCGGCACCGCTTTCCGTAAAGATTTCGAAGCGAAAGAAATTTCCGAAGACTAAACCCGGAAATTTGGTATACTGGACGTGTGGCCCGAAAGAAAAATAGACGGGAAAAAATAAAATGGCACGACGGTATCGCTCCGGAGACGAAGCAATCGGTCTTCGCGATTTTTTCTTTCGCGCTCGCTTTACTTTTTACGCTCGCAGCTTTCGGTAAAGCCGGATTCGTCGGCGACACCCTGCAGAGAATTTTCGAACTTCTTTTCGGGAAAGCTTTTTTCCTGGTGCCTTTAGTTTTTCTTTTGGCTGGTTTTTCTTTTCTTTTATCCCTGCGAAAGCATTTTGTCCTAGCTACTTTTATCGGCGGAATCTTATTTCTCGCCGCTTCGCTCGGAATTTCGGATTTGCTCTTTGAAGAAAAAGCCGCTGGCTATGTCGGACATTTCGCGAGCCTGCCCTTTGTGAAGCTTTTTGATTTCTGGGCTTCTCTGGTTCTTTTAGGCGCCCTGGGCCTTGCCGGAATTTTGATAATACTGAATGTGCCGCTTTTGAGCTTTTCAAAAAAAGAAACAAAAGAAGTCGAGCGAGAAGAGGAAGCAGGGGCAGAAGTTTCAGAGCCCCAGGCGAATCTTCCTGTTCCCATCTCGCCCTCTCCGGATATTCCCAAGCCTCCCCCGGTTCCGAAAGCCAGTGAGGAGCCGAACCTTTTTGAATTTAAACCAAAGAGAGCGTCAGTTAGAAAAGAGTTTAAGGGCCTTCTGCCGCCTTTGGATTTGCTGGAAGACGACCGCGGGGTTCCTTCCTCCGGAGACATCAAGGCAAACGCCAATATCATTAAGCGAACGCTTCAGAATTTCGGAGTCGAGGTGGAAATGATGGAGGTGAACATCGGGCCATCGGTGACGCAGTACACCTTGAAGCCGGCTGAAGGCGTCAAGCTCTCGAAGATAACCGCGCTTGCAAACGATTTGGCTTTGGCTCTGGCGGCCCATCCCTTGAGGATTGAAGCGCCGATTCCGGGACGTTCGCTCGTCGGGATTGAAATTCCGAACCGCTCCATCGCCCTGGTCGGTCTTAGGAGTCTTTTGTCTTCCGAAGAATTCCAAAAATCAGAGCGGCCGCTTTTATTCGCGCTGGGGCGCGACGTTTCCGGAAAAGCGGCCTGGGCCGATCTTTCCCGGATGCCGCATCTTTTGATAGCCGGCGCCACGGGTACGGGCAAATCGGTTCAGATTCACTCGCTTTTGATGAGCCTTTTGTATCGAAACCCGCCGGAAGCTTTGCGTCTGATTGTAATTGACCCGAAAAGGGTGGAGCTCTCCGCTTACTCCGAAATTCCGCATCTTTTGGGTCCGGTCATAACCGACGCCAAAAAAACTATTTTGGCTCTGCGCTGGGCCGCGAAGGAAATGGAGCAAAGGTATGAAATTTTGTCTAAAAATTCCGTCCGGGACATAAGTTCTTATAAAGGAGCCGAGGCCATGCCTTATATCGTAATTGTGGTGGATGAGCTCGCGGATATTATGGCGACTTATCCCAGGGAGCTGGAAGCCTCCATCGTGCGGCTCGCCCAGATGTCCCGCGCCGTTGGAATCCATCTGGTGCTTTCCACCCAGCGGCCCTCGGTGGAAGTTATCACCGGTCTCATCAAGGCCAACATCACTTCCCGAATCGCTTTCCAGGTGGCCTCGCAGGTGGATTCAAGAACCATTCTGGACGCCTCAGGCTCGGAGAAACTTTTGGGGAACGGAGATATGCTTTTTTTGGCTGGAGACGTGGCCAAGCCTCGTCGGATTCAGGGCGCTTTTGTTTCCGAGAAAGAAGTGAAGGGGGTTACCGCTTGGCTTTCGGAAAACATTGAGACAGCCGAAGAAGGCATGGACTTGGAAGCTAAGCTTCCAAGCGGAAGCTTAGCTTCCCTACGGGGAAGGATTGAGGTGAGGGGAGAGGTGTATATGGAGAAAAGAGATTTTGAGAAGTTCAACGCAGAGCGCAAAAAGAGAGGAGAAGAGCTATTTGCAAACCCCAGAAATCTTGCGGCAGGGTCC
>ERZ1292629.4403-Hain-H43-01um-R1-4403-length-10324-cov-5_pt1 | contig 10324 bp, 14 predicted proteins | sample MGYA00564399_ERZ1292629 | MGnify/ENA primary metagenome ERZ1292629 (study PRJEB36523, sample SAMEA6512636) | groundwater metagenome | collected 2019-01-08 | study: AquaDiva: Metagenomics assemblies of 32 groundwater samples
AAGGACATGAGCAGGAAACAAAAATTGTGCAGAAAATAAAGTTAACTATAACGCCTTGGATTAACTGGTGTATTGAACACGTGAAATTGGCAGGAATCGTGGTGGTATCCGCGTTGGTGCTCACGGCTGGTCTCTACTCGTTGGCAGGCAAGGAGGGTATACCGCCGTTTAACGAAGGCTCGATGGTGGTGATGTTGTTTTTGCCGCCGGGCACGGCGCTGTCTACGACAAACGACTACGTTACGAAGCTTGAGCAAGCGCTGCTTACCGTGGAAGGGGTGCGGCAAGTGAGCAATATCGCGGGGCGCGCGACAGCCGATCCGCACGGTGGCAGCGTGAACTCGAGCGAAATGCAAATTGCGATAAAATCCGGCTTTGAAGGCGACCGTGACCGCTTGCTGCGCGACATACAAGCGGTACTCGATCGCTTTGGAGGCGCGGACTTTAGTCTGGGCCAACCAATCACGCACCGGGTCGAAATGTTGCTCTCCGGCGTACGCGCGCCTATTGTAGTCAAAGTATTCGGAGACGACCCGGCGGATATGGAGCGCGCAGCCAAACAGGTTGTCGCCGAATTACAGAAACAAAAAGGAGTCGCAAATCCGCGAATCCAACAGAACACAGTCGTTCCCGAGTTCCGTATATATGTGGACGCAAACCGCTTGGCAGAGCAGGGTCTTTCCCCCGGAGAGGTTGCAAGCGACCTTGAAATGGGACTCATGGGAGAGAGGCTCGGTCAAGTTCGGTTGGGACCCGCGTCGGTGGATGTCGTCGCGCGCTTCGATCCGGAGTCGAAGGACTCCATGGAATCAATACGCGACATTTCACTCCCTTTTATGGGTGCTGAATCGCTCGGGAGTATCGGCGATGTCCGGGTTGAAGGAGGACGCAATAGTGTCGACCACGAAGGCGGCAAGCGGGTACTCGTGGTTTCTGCCAACTATCAAGGAACAGATGTGGTTGGCGCCGTGAGTAATGCCAAGTCAACGATAGAAGCACAGAAGTTGCCGGTCGGCGTCACGCTCTCCTTCGAGGGAAATTACAAGAGTCAAAAAGAAAATTCTCAGCGGCTGTTCTTGGTGTTCATGGTTGGCGTACTGCTCATCTTCGGAGTGCTCTATCACGCCTTCCGGTCATTGTCTCTTGTGGCGCTCATCATGACCAATATTCCAACGGTGCTTATCGGCGGCATGATAGGAGTTTGGTTGACCGGCGGTTCGGTAAATCTCGCGCATTTGGTCGGATTCATCTCGCTCGCGGGCATCGTCTCCCGCAACGGCATCATGCTCATAGGGCGTTGCTTGACGCTTGTACAGAAGGAAGGGCTGCCGTTTGAACCGGCCACAATCGTCAAAGCGACGCTCGACCGCGTTGTGCCGGTGCTCATGACGTCGCTCGTGACGGCGCTGGCGCTCGTCCCGCTGCTTCTTTGGGGCAGCGAACCCGGGAAGGAAATGCTTCATCCGCTTGCAGTGGTGATCTTCGGCGGACTGATATCTTCCACCGTAATATCACTCTTCCTAACACCGGCGCTTTTCTACCGTTACGGGAAAAAAGCGGCGATGCAGTTATCGAAACAAGACGCGTCAGGATTCTAACTATGGACAATCAATCTATGTCGCGAGCACCCTAACAGCGTATTGGAGTATTAAAAAATTAAAGACAAATAACATGAATAATATTATAGTCGCAGCCGTTATTGCTCTCGTTCTCGGTGCAGGAGGAGGTTATGTCACGGGTAAAAGCTCGGTAAATACGCAGCAGAACGATAAACAGCTACAAGACGCGGTTACTATGATGAAAAGTCAATCGTCAAACATTAAACAAATGGGCGACATGATGAAGTCGGGCGGCACGATGATGCAGGATATGGGTATGAAATATAAAGAAGATACCCTTGTACAGCAAGGAAAAGACATGCAGGCCATCGGCGAAAAGTATCTGGAGGAAAATACAAAGGACACGAAAGCGAGCGGCATGCAGCAAATGATGGCTCAATAGGGGTCGCGCAGAGACAAAAACAGACTTGCATAACAATACCCCTATGGGGTATTGTTTGCGTATGGAGACAAAATATAAGCAAAAAGCATCGCGCCGACTGAAAATCATCCAAGGGCAGCTAAAGGGTCTGCAACAGATGGTCGAAAAAGAAGCGTACTGTGTTGATATCATCACGCAGTCAAGCGCAATAAAAGAGGCGCTGGCCGGAGTTGATACTCTTATTCTTGAAAACCATCTCACTACGCACGTGCTTCATCAAATTAAGTCCGGCCAACAGAAGAAGGCGATCGCCGAGATTCTTAAGGTTTATACATTAGCGCAAAAGAAAAAGTAACCAACTTTACAACCTTTTTGTCAAGTCGTCAAGGGTCGCCCCATGTGAGCCGTTTGACTTCTCAATATTTCGAGGTAAGTTAGAGGCAGACGGGGTTAGAAGTTTAAAAAACGGGGGAGGGATGCTATGGGCTTGGCTTTAGCTAAAGCACTGCCTGCGGACGGGTATTTTAGGCCCCGGCCGGGGACTGCCGGCCACAACTGGCACGTCCGCTGTGCTGACGGCGCGCTCGAGGTCATCCGGTCCGGCGAGTACCAGAGGTGGCTCACTGACCACCAAGGCAGGAGCTACAGCATAGGCTTCGTCGACAGCACATCGGCCCTCGTCCATCCCGGGCACCCGCTGTGGGAGGCCCTAAGAGGCGTGGCGGTGCCTTGCATGGTCGGAGTCTTCCCCTTGAGCCTGCGCCGCTACGTGCGCTGGACCGGGGCGGACAGAGACCCCAACCAGTTCAACTGCATCAAAATCGCATTGGCCGCTTAGGCCCCGCAAAGCCGCCCGACACACTGCAGTAGTGTGTCGGGCCTTTTTCTTATACCAAAAACCCCCGGCTAGCCGGGGGTTTTTGCTACCACACTCTTGTTAGTTAGAGGTGCGGAAGGTCGCCGGGACGGTAACGCTTACGTTGCCCGCCTGGTCGGTGGCGTACACCAAGTAGTGGTACGTCGTGTTGGCTTGGAGGTTCGAGATCGAGACGCTCTGCGAGGTGCGGAGGCTGGTGTCGGTCATGGCTGCCCCGCCGCTGACGCCGACAAAGTTCCAGCCCTCGTGCTGAACAAGCGGGCTCGAGCTGTAGTAGACCACGCCCTTGGCCGACTCGCTGGTGTTCCAGCTGACGGTCGCGCCGGTACTGCCGGCCGAAGCGTTGACGTTGGAGATGTTGGCAACAATGTCGTCGCCGCCGGTACCGCCCGCCATTTGCGCGTTAAGCACGGGGAGCGTCATCGGGCCGACGCGGCCGACCGCCGGGAGTCCGTTGCGAGCCTGAAAGTTCGCCACTGCCGCCTTGGTGAGGAGGCCAAAGTAGCCGGTCACCAGGCCCTGCGGATAGAGTGTGGCATCCTGCGCGAGGAAGCTCTGCAATGCCGAGACATCTGCGCCCGACATCCCGACCTCGAGCTGGCGGTTGAGCGTCTCGGCAGAGGCGAAGAGCGGCGCCGCCATGATAAGAGTAGAAACGACTGCAAGTGCAATTTTGTTATTCATAATATTTTAGTTAGATAAGCGCACGGGTTGGTAATCACTATGCCTACGGCAGAGCTTGACTCCAATGTAGTACAGGTCAGATGTGTTCTTCATGAGTGTAAAAAAGGCCCTTTTGTGATATGGTGCGGGCAGAAAACCGCTCATTTTATTGACTGAGGAGGATGCGATGACCACGCTCAAAACTTCGACGGCACTCAATCTCTATGCGGGTCCGGAGGCCCTGCTTGACTATCTCGACCCTGCTAAACAGCCGCCGACCCCGCTCGTGGAACTGCCGCCGGAACTTAATCCGGAGCATCGCGAAGGGGTGCGGGTGTTCGCGAAGCTCTTGTTCATGACCCCGGTCTTCAACTCCAAGCTGATTGCGGCGCGCAATCTCTTCGACGAAGCGCGAATAGACGGACGGCTGGAAGGCGTGCACACGCTGGTCGAAAATTCCTCCGGAAACAAGATACTGGCCGACGCTCTACTGGCCAGGCTCTTCGGAATTAAAAACGTGGTGGCTATCGTGCCCCACGACATCCCGCCGGACAAGCAGGCCCTGCTCGAGCTCTTTGGCGTCAAATGCCGCAAGGAGCTCGGGGGGATTGCCAAAGCAAGGGAGCTCGGCGCTGAGTCCGGCCACTGGAATCCGGACCAATATGCTAACCAGGGCAACCCGCGCGGCTTTCAATATCTGCTCGGGCGGCAACTCATGTACCAGACCGACAGCCAACTGACGGTCTTCTGCGCCGGTATAGGCACCGGCGGCACGATGCTCGGCACGTCGAGGTATCTCAAGGGGCGTCACAAGGTGACTACTATTGGGGTCATACCCTCGACCAACGACGTCCCCGGCGTGCGCACCAAGGAGCGCCTCAAAGAGGTTGACCAGCCGTGGGCGGGAGCCGTCGACGCATTGCCGGTCGTGGAGGCTACCGACGCGTATTACCGGAGCCTCCAGTTGTGCAGCCGCGGTATCTTGGCGGGCCCCAGTAGCGGCATGGCGCTTGAGGGGCTTTACCGGCACCTGGGCTGCACCTCGCACGCCGAACTCAACCGCATGCGCAACGCCAACGGCGAAGTGGTTGCCGTCGTTGCATGCCCCGACAGCTGTCTGCTGTACCTGGGCAAATACTCGACGAGGCTCAGCGCCGAGCAAATGGTCGAAGCGATAGCTTAAAAATAAACCGCCGCGTCTACTTGGATGCGGCGGCTTTTCTTATAATAAAAAACGGCGTCATCTCGGCCGACTGGCCGGCGGGGTTGTCCTTGAGCACCTGCCCGATAAACTTTTCGGTTATAGCGCGCGACGATTTGCCGAGCGAAAAGGCGCCACGGTAGTTGGCGTCGACAATAACCGCCTCGTGGCCGTACCGCGCTTTAATTTGCTTGCACACCCTGTCGCAGTTTTGCGGGGCGAGTTTGGCCGAGTGCGCGTACTCGAGGATTAAGAACGACATCGGGCAGTCGACCGACTTGGCCGACTTGCCGCACAGCAGGTAAAAGAGTCCCTTGATGCCGAGCGGCCGCGTCAGCGCCGACACCGCCGCGGCAAAGAGCACGCGCGGATAGCCGGCCTCCTCGATAAACAACTGCATGGCAAGCGCGGTGCCGTGGCCGAAACCTTTAAAGTTTGCCGAGCCGTAGTTGTTGTTGACCTTGCCCGCCAAAAAGCGCGCCAGCGGCGTCGGCTGTATATCGCTTATGTCGACGACGCGCCCTTGCGTGATAGTCAAAACTTTTTCGCTGATAAAAATTATATCGCCGGCCTGGAGGTACGGCCGCACGTACGCATCGAGCAGGGGTGTCAGGTCTTTGTCGGCTAGGGTGATAAGCCGCGTCTTGACAGGCAGCCGTAAAAAGGTGTCACCTTTTATCTTCATTTCGAGTGTTTTGCCGGGGTTGGCGGCAAAGTCGCCGGAGGGGGCGCGGGGAGCGGGGACCTGTTGTACAAACGTGCCCTCGCCCCGAAACATCGCAAAAAGTTTCTCCAGCACGGCGTGGATGCTCGCCGCCGCCTCGCCCGCCTTGGCGCGGGTCTCGACCAGCTCGGTCGCCTCCATGTACAAAATTTTTCCCTCGTCGGCGCGCGCGGCGGTAAAAGCGGCTTCAGTAACAAGGGTGCCTTCTAAAATAGCTTGCACCACAACCGAGCCGTCTTGCCGCGGCTTGTATTCGATACTCATCAGATAGCCTTATGCTTTTTAATTTCGGTCACTTTATTTTTTTCGTCGACAAAGACAACCACCGGGTTAAGCTCGCTCATTTGCGACGGCTCCAGCCACGCCTCGGCGAGCACGATGATAAGGTCTCCGGGTTGAAAGTGGTGTGCGGGAGGCCCGTTGAGGCAGATGCCGCCCTGATTGCGCGGCCCCGCTATCACATAGGTCTGCCAATACACGCCGTTGCGGAGGTTGGTGATGTTGACGTACTGAAAGGGCTTCATCCCGCTTGCCTCGAGCAGTGCCTCATCTATCGTAATAGAGCCGACGTAGTTGAGGTCGGCCTCGGTCACTGTGGCGCGGTGTATTTTGGCCATGCAGGCGCGGATAAGCATGTGGCGATTATACAACAGGCAAACATTTGGCGCATTTGCACCCCTTCCGTTTTATGTACTCGTCAAAGTAGTCGGTGTCGTAATCGTAGCCCAGTTCCTCGCCGGGCTTTATGTTGCGCTTAGCCATCACCCACACGCGCCGGCCCCAGGTCTCTATTTCGCAGTTGGGCCGGCAGGAGTGGTTGATGTAGCGCGCGGTGTTGCCGCGCGCGGCACCGTCTATGGTTTTGGTTTTGCTCACCAAAAACAAGTACAGGCTATTGCTCTCTTCATCTTCTTTTTTAGTCAGTGTTTTGCCCTTGTACTCGATGACGCACGCGCCCTTGGTGATGGGGGAGTAGGCAAAGAGCCCCAGGCCCGCCAACGAGCGCTTCACCTTTAGTTCAAAATCTCCCGGTTCGAATTTTCTTTTCTTCATATTCAGTCAGACTTAATGGGCGCAAGAGTAGAGTGTACACCATGCAAAACGAAAACGAAAAAAATACGAGCAACCGTGGCTTTGCCGTGATGGACGGGGACAAACAGCGCGAGATAGCCAGCAAGGGCGGCAAGGCCGCCCACCAAAAGGGCACTGCGCATGAGTTTACCTCCGAGGAGGCCGCCGAGGCCGGCCGCAAGGGCGGCCGCGCCCGGCGGTACCGGAGAGCTTGACAAGAATCTACAGTATGCTACAATAGATAGCGGTGTTTCTAGGCTTCCCGATTCCCGGGTGGGCCGTAATTTGGGGGAAAACCCATGCGCTCTTTGTTAATCCGTTCGATCTTCGCGGCGGTTGCCGCTCTCGCAGTCTCGTCGGCGGCCTATGCTTCTGACCTGCCGGTCCGTCCGGCCTATCGTGCCCAGACTTCGGCCAATGCCTACGTCCAGCAGAACTGGACCGGCCTCTACATCGGCCTTAATGCCGGCTACGGCTGGGGCAAAAGCCAAAATCTGGCGCCGTACAACTACTTCAACAACCTCGACGTCAGCGCCGCCGCTCGCGGTATGACGCTCGGCGGCCGGCTCGGCTACCGGCACCAAGTCAACGCCTTCACCATCGGCGGGTTCGGCGACTTCGACCTGGCGACCATGAAGGGCTCTGGCGACTCCAACGAGACCATATTCGGTTTCGTGCCGCTCACCTCGAGCCTCAAGACCTCCATCGACCGGCTTTGGTCGGTTCGCGGCGAGCTCGGCTGGTCGCCGCTCCACAACGTGCTCCTCACGGGCAACGTCGGGTTCGGCGGCGTGAGCGGGAACGTCAGCGGCAACGGCTCGATCTTCGGCACGCCGGTGACCAACTTCGACCAAAGGGTGTCCAAGACCGGGTTGGTCTATGGCGCCGGCGCGGTCTACCGTCTGCCGAACAACTGGTTTGCGTCCATCGACTGGTCGCATTACCAGGCGGGTAGCGCCGACGTCGTGATGACAACGCCCTACGTCGGCACCCAGGTCGGCAATGTCGACCTGAACGTCAACGTCATCAAGGTCGGCCTCAACCACAAGTTCGACTTCTAATCTACCCGGCTTCGGCCGGCGGAATAGAAAAGGCTCCGGATTCGCTCCGGAGCCTTTTTTCTATACTAAATTCTTTAAATATGTTATAATAGGGGCAGAGTTCACGGCCTAACTCTGGGCCATCACTGGGGGACACCCTAATGCGTCGTTCTTTGACTTCGATTCTTGCGGCTGTCGCTATAATCGCACTTACCGCCTCGGCCGCACACGCCGAGGGCCGCTTTGACCGCTGGTACGCCGGCGTCAACTGGATGAACCCGGCCAACACGTTTGTTGTCAGCGACGACTCCTGGCAGGGTCGGGCCACCGGCTCTCTGTTTGGAGTCAACGGCGGCCGGGGCCTCCAGTACGACAGCTTCTACTTCGGCATCGATGCCAACATCGACGGTGGTGTTGTCGAAACCCAAGACCGCGGCTACGTCGCGCTCAACGGGCTCGGCGGGCTGACCTTCAAGGTGGGCTGGGTGTTCCGGGACCGCGTGCTCTTGTACGCGGGTGCCGGGCCCGACCTGTTTTGGGCGACCCTCGGCCCGAGTGCGTCCGCGCTAAGTAGCCAGTTCGGCTCGGGTGCACACTTCACCGGCGGGGTCGAAGTTGCACTGGACCGCAATTGGTCCGTCGACTTCAACATTCGCCGCCAGCGGCTTGGCGACCTCGCCAACCTCAACGTCAAAGACGCGTGGTGGGGGAAGCTCGGCGTAAACTACTCGTTCTGACCAGTCGGCCAGAACGCAAAGGCTCCGGATTTATTCCGGAGCCCTTTTTCTTGCCTGCCTAACTGCAGATGATTACGAGAGATGCTTAGAAACCAGCTTGGTCATCTCAAACATATTCACCGTGCCCTTGCCGCCGAAGACTTTGTTGAGCTTTTCGTCGGGGTTAATGTTGCGCTTGTTGCTCTGGTCCTGCAGGTTGTTCTTCTTGATGTATACCCAGAGCGCCTTAACGACCTCCGAGCGGGGCATGGGGCCCTTGCCGACCACTGCCTCCAAGTCCTGAGAGAGATTCATCGGCTTCATGAACGCGGAATTTGCCATACTGCTAAATTAATTATTGCTTTTAATACTAAAATTACCCTCTAGTAGTATACTACAGAGGTATGCAATACAACCTCAAGGGGACGAACATTGACTTGACGCAAGAAATAAGGGCTTATATCGACAAAAAGCTGGCGGGCCTCGACCCCCTGCTCGGCAACGAGACCGCCCGGGCGGATGTCGAGTTGCAGTATCTGCCGAATGAAGAAAAGACCTACCGCGCCGAGCTGATGCTCCACGACGGCGTGCTTTTGCGCGCCGAGGCGCGCGGTCAAACCTTGCACGAGGCGTTCGACCGGGCGGTGCAAGAGCTCTTTATCGAGCTCAGCCGCGGCAAGCGCAAAAAGGTCCGCACCTTTAGGCACAGCGCCGCCCGGGTCAAAGAGTATCTGCGCGGCTGGCGCAATAAGCTTTAAACGGCATTTCTTTTTTGCCCTCGGGGATTACGGTAAGTATCTCGAGCTTGCCGTCCGCAAACCGCGCGTCGGTCACGACGACGCGCCGGCCTTTTTTGTCGACAAAGTGGGCGCGCGGGTTTTTGTCGAAGGCTTGTGTCTTTAAAAAGTTTTGCCGCGGGTCGCCCGCAAGGTCTATACGAGCATCTTCGTCGTTAAATTTTTTGGTATACGTCGCGAGCTTCTCGTCCTGAGGCTCAAGCGGGAGCGTGCCTGCCAAGTACTCGGGCAAGACCTCGGCAAGGAGGTTGACCCCCTCGGTAAAGAGCATTTGCGAGAGCAAAAGACCTTTGGGCGGCCAGTCTTCGGCGGCTATCTCGATGCGCGCCTGGGCAAGCAAGGGGCCGGTGTCCATTGTTTCCGCCATCTGCATAATAGTGACGCCGGTTTCGCGTTCATCGGCCAGTATCGCCGAGACGTACGGCGAGGGGCCGCGGAACTTCGGCAAGAGCGACGGATGGATATTGAGGCACCCGCGGCGGGGAGTGTCGAGCACCTCCTTGCGCAATATCCTGCCGTACGACGCTACCAGAAAAAAGTCCCAGTCGGTGTTCGCCAAATCCGGCGGGATTTCTTTGCTGTCTATAACGAGCGCCGGCTCGAGACCGCGGCGTTCGAGTTGCTCGAGCGCAAAGCGCGAGTCTATCGAGGTCCCAAAAAAGGCAAAGAGGGGTTTTTTTGCCATAGGTTACACGCCGCGTACTTCTTTTAATTTTTGCCGCGCGCTCTTCATATCCTCGTCCTGCTCAAGCTTTATCGCCTTGTCGGTGTAGAGCACACCGTCGAGGTGGTCGCACTCGTGCTGAAATATGTGCGCCACCAGCCCCGTGCCGTGGTAGGTAAACGGCTTGCCGTCCTCGCCCTGCGCTTTGACGCTCGCTTTTTGGTGCCGCATGACCGTGCCGTATTTGTGCCGCACACTGAGGCAGCCTTCGGACATCTCGGCGGTCTTTTTTGAGAGCCGGAGCAGTTGAGGGTTGATAAATACTTTATCGGGCGGAGTAGGAGTGTTTTCTTCGGCGTCTTCTTCCTTGAATACTTTACCCGCGATGACAAACAAGCGCACCGGCTCGCCGACCTGCGGGGCGGCGAGCGCCACGCCAAACTCTTCTTTGTCGAGCACCGCCTTCATGCGCTTGATAAGCTTCTTGATTTTTGCGGAAGCGATGTCGGATTTGGAAAGCGGCTTAGCCTTGAGGCGCAAGACCGGGTCGCCGGCTTGGACTATCGGATCCTTCATAAAATAAATAATGCA
>ERZ1292629.1282-Hain-H43-01um-R1-1282-length-25071-cov-20_pt1 | contig 10321 bp, 6 predicted proteins | sample MGYA00564399_ERZ1292629 | MGnify/ENA primary metagenome ERZ1292629 (study PRJEB36523, sample SAMEA6512636) | groundwater metagenome | collected 2019-01-08 | study: AquaDiva: Metagenomics assemblies of 32 groundwater samples
GTGTACATCCTCATATTTTAACAGGGGGTGGTTCCAAGGTATTGAACCATGACAGCGTATTGACTTATTTAATAAAAGGTTTAAAAATTAAACCAGGTCCTTTAACAATAAAGCGATAAGGGGAGGCGACAACTTGGGACTCATTCGTTTAGATGTTTCAAAAATAGATTCCGATGTTTTGAGCTTGGACCAGGGTTTGCACGAAAGAGTTATCGGTCAAGACCCCGCAATAAAAACAATCGTAAGCGCCTATCAGATATATCTTGCCGGACTGCAAGCTTCTAATCGTCCGATTCGTACTTTTTTATTCCTTGGTCCCACGGGTTCTGGCAAAACTAGGATCGTTGAGGCCACGGCGGAGATCATATTTGGTAATCCGAAAGCGTTAATCAAAATTGACTGTGCCGAGTTTCAGCAAAGTCATGAAATATCAAAGCTCGTCGGTGCTCCACCTGGCTTCGTGGGTCATCTCGAAACCCCTCCTTTATTGAGTCAAGAGCGTTTATCCAAATATCAGACGGAAAAAATCAAAGTTAGTTTTGTGCTTTTTGACGAAGTTGAAAAAGCCAACTTTGCCCTTTGGAATCTTATGCTTGGGATATTGGATAAGGCCGTTCTGACTCTAGGTAAAAATCAGCAGGTTGATTTTTCTCAGGTGATGATTTTTATGACCAGCAATTTGGCCTCTGGCGAGATGCAGGATATTTTAACGCCTAAAATGGGTTTTCAGTCCGTCGTACCAGTCATACCGAAATCGTTCACCTTGGATAATAAACTGAGAGAAAAACTTTCTCGTGTTGGAACGGCGGCAGCCCGCAAAAGATTCGCTCCGGAATTTTTTAACCGCATTGATGAGGTCGTAACTTTTAACCCTTTAGGCGAGCAAGAGTTGCGTAAAATTTTGGATATTGAATTGTGCGCGGTACAGCAGCGAATTCTTTTATCTCCAGTCCGGAAACGATTCACCCTCACACTAACCCAGTCGGCTAAGAACTTTCTTTTGGAGAGAGGCACGGATCTTAAATCCGGCGCGCGAAATCTAAAGCGTGCCATAGAAAAGTTTTTAGTTGACCCGCTGTCCACTCTTAAATCTTCAGGAGAAATCGGATGGGGCGAAATAGTTATTGTTGATCTGGATACTAAGTCCGGGGAACTGAAATTTAGTAAGGAAGTTGAGGAACCAAGAAAGAAAGTCGCTAAAGCCAAATCAAGCGTGGCCACCGTCTCTAAAAAAGCGATGGAAGCAACGGCTAGCGGAACGTACGATTAATGGGGAGCCGATACGATACTTGGGGCAAAACCCAAGTTTTTGTTTTTTAAAACTCATTATTATCTTATTTCCGCTCCTGGCGGGACTTCTTTTTTATCCACATTTGGGGATCGTTGGCTTTGTAATATAATGAAACGACAATGGGCCGAAGGTCTTTATTTTGCCGAAGGCGGTTTCTTATTCCGGCAATCATCGTATTGCTAATTGTTGTTGGCGGTTTTTTCTATTTAAGAAATGGCCGTTTACCGTTACTTGGCGCGATTATGAATAAGCCCGCCAGCCAGCAGACTGCCGGAGACCCTTATGCGGAGTTTTTATCGGAAATTTACGATAAGATCCGCGAGAATTACTGGGATAAGATGGACGATGATGGCTTAAGCAATATTTATAAACTGGCCGCCGAGAAACTGACGGGGAAAACGTTGGGCTTGGAGACCAATGACAAGGCGGGCGTCAAGAATTTAGCGACGGTGCTTATGAAAGACATGGATGCCGCCGGCAAAATTGAATTTTCCGCCAAGCTGGAAGACATTGTCCTCGCCAATCTGAAACCGTTCGGCCGAAGCCGGCTTTATACCACTAAGCAGGAACAGGACCTTGCCAATGCCGTCCAAAATGTAAATCCGGAAAAAAATCTGTATGCCTCGCTTGGCCTTGAAAAAGGCGCGTCGCAGGAAGAAATAAACGTGGCCTATAAAAAGGAAAGCGAAGAGCTCAAAAGAGACCAGACCCTTGAAGGTAAAAAGAAGCTGGAAGAACTCTCATACGCTTATGGGGTTTTAAACAATGCGAGCGAGAAGCAAAACTACGACAAGGCCGGTATTGAGCCGACGGTATTTTCAAAACTGGTCCGGTCCGACGTTTTTTACATTCATATAACGAAGATGTCGCCTACCACGCTTGAGGAATTCCAAAAAGCCGCCGATTCGGTAAGCGGCAAGAAGGGCCTAAATTCCCTAATTTTGGATCTACGCGGGAACGTCGGCGGCGCAGTTGATCTGATGCAATACTTTCTGGGGCCATTTATAGGGCCGGGCCAATACGCCTATGATTTTTTTCATCAAGGGGACTACACGCCGTTTAAAACAAAAACCGGCTGGCTGCAGAGCTTGGTGCAATATAAGAAAGTCGTAGTCCTGATTGACGGCAACGTTCAATCGTCAGCTGAAATAATGGCCGCGACTTTAAAGAAGTATAATGTCGGCGTTTTGGTGGGCGTGCCAACGAAAGGATGGGGGACGATTGAAAAAGTTTTTGATATTGAACATCAAATTGACCCCAATCAGAAATTTTCGGCTCTTATTGTCCATAGCGTAACATTGCGCGATGACGGTCAGCCGATTGAGGGGCGGGGAGTGGACCCGGCAATCAACATAAATGACAAAGACTGGCAGAAACAGCTTATGGAACATTTCAATTATTCGGGGCTAGTCCAGGCCGTGAAAGAAATGTGGGGCAACCCAGTTCCAGTGGCCCAGTAGGCAATATCCTCTATCACCACTTGAACCCCCAGCGAGGATTCTACATTCCGTCAAAATTGTGGATTCTGGTTTTGTTGAAGAAACATTATAACAAAACCAGACCATGCAATCACACAATTTTGACGGTGCTATAGGATATTATCTACTGGGCCACTATTTTTTGGTGGTGAATTTACAAATCAAAAAGCCAAGTTTCCTGAAAAACAATCCCAGAGAGGGTTGTTTTTCTCTGTTCATAATTTTCTTTTTTTACAATTCCCAAAAGTGTTACAATTAAAGCGTGGGTAAAGAAAAACCCATAACAATAAACGAAACCTTAGACAGGTTAATTTTGGATTCATCCGAAAGAGTTTTTAGTTTTGCGAAAAAGAGGTTTAGAAACCGGCTTTATTTCGTCTTCTTTGTCGCTGTCGCCGCCAGCGTCGGCTTTGCTTTTTACTCGCTTTTCGTAAAGGCGAATATTTTTAGCTATTACCCGTCCTCTTGTTTGGGCACGTGGGACAATCCGCAAAATGCGCAAGGCGAGCCGTCGCTTGAGCCCGGCGCCAGACTGGAGGAATTCAACAAAGACAACTCGTCTTTTTATGACGGGGGCGGCGCGAAACAGGTTTTCTGCGGCGGTTTCAGGGGCGAAGGCGACGAGACGGAAAAGATTTTCAAGAAAGCAATTTTGAAATTTACATGGGCGATCGCGGCGCCACTCCCATCTTCCTCCTCGGGAGCGGCAGGTGGCGCGCCAACCCAAGTTTTGCAACAATCAGAATTTGAAAGTCAGGCCTTAGATCTAACCGCCAGCGCCTCAATCATTGTTATACCTGATAATCCGGCTTCGGTTTCAATTCCCTTTGAAAGCGAAAACCAGACGCCGGAGCCGATACCTGATTCTCAGCAAGCTCCATTGAACTCCGAGCCCCCGCTCGTTACAACCGAACAGCCAACTCCCGTTCCGGAAATTTCCGTTACGCCAGAACCGACGCCTGTCCCGGCTCCGGAGCTTGCTCCGCCCGCTCCGGAACCAATCCTTGAGAATCCTCCCCAACCGGAGCCCGCCCCGCCGGCAAGCGAGCCGGCTCTCCCGATTTTGTCTCCGACTTCATCGGAGAAACAAAATCGAGGATCCTCGATTTCTCAACCAGATTCTTCGAATCCGGGAGAAATCGGGACGGAGCCGCCAGTTTCTTTGTTGGGACGCTTCACGCTTGCCAGCATTTTTTCCGATGTGGCATCGGATTCCATTTCTCCTTCCGCCTCTCCCACCCCGACAAGCGTTTCCCAGCCATCTGTTAAACCTAGCCCTTCGCTGGAAATCCTCATTAGCCCCTCTTCTTCGTTTACTCCAACCCCCGCTTCATCGCCCTCGCTATCGACCCCATTGCATACTTCGTATCCAACGGGGCAAGCATCGCAAGTCGATAGTTTAACGGCAAGCATTTCCCAGCCAGCCGATATCAATGGTGCCAGCGTGAGCTATTCGCTTGATGATTTTCTTGAAGTTTTCTACACAATTGACGGCCAAAACTGGCAATCGTTGGGACGCGTGAATAAAGATAATTTTAAGAATCTTGAACTTGAGGTTCCGATTGTTTCCTGGGAGGAGCTGGGAAAACTCCAAATCAGTGTTGCCGGAATTTTCACGACCGATGCCGGGCAAAAAGTTTATCTGGACGGGATGCGGATAGAGACGGAATTTGAAAAAATGGCGGAGAAAGAGAAAAAAGATATTAATTCAGATGAGTTAGTTTTTCAACTAGAAAGAAATTTGGCCAAGTGGAATATCTCCAAATTGGCGTCCACCTCAGCGCAAACTCTTGAATTCACGAACCGGATTACAGAAAACGAGGGCCAGTTTTATAAAATAGGCGATATAGACGGCGATTCGGTCCCGGACTTTGCAATTAACACAAAAAATATTCATGACGAGGCAGGAAGGTATGATTTCAAGAAATTTGAAATTTATTCCGGCAAGGCAGGCGGGCTTATCGGGCAATTTGAAGAGGCAGAAAGCGAAGGACATTATTATTTAATATTTTCTGAACTGCCGGATATTAATAGCGACGGGATTAGCGACTATGCCGTTCTTGACCCCGGATTTTCTACGGGAGAGGGTGGCGCGATAGCGAATGAGCGGGGAAGAATCACTGCTCATTCCGGAAAAGACAACTACATACTTTGGGTTTATGCGGGAACGACCGATTATCAATTCTTTGGCAATAATAGCGTTATGAAACTGGGGGGCGATTATGACGGCGACGGGCTTGGAGATTTATTGGTAAGCGTTCCCTTATACGAAAAAGAGGGCAAAAAAGGGGCCATATTAATAATTTCTTCATCAAAAGGGGAATTGATAAATTCGTATCAAGGAAAATGGGCGACGGGAGACGACTCGTCTGCCATATATAGATTCGATATTGGTCCTGACCTTAATTCTGACGGCTGGCCTGAAATTATTCTCGGGGAGATTCACAATGGACCCGATGGCCAAGATAGCAAGGTGAGCCTTTTATCGGGTAAAGACCTCGGCACAATAGAAGTCATAGCCGATCCGGATCCTGATCGATCTTCTTATTATTTCGGAGTAGGCGTCACTTTCGTTAATGATGAAAGCGGAGACGGCATAGACGATATTTTGGTTGAAGCAATAAGCAAACAGCCCGGCCCGGATAATTCTTTGGAAAAATTCTCGATCTTTTCTTCAGTTGACAGATCCTTTATCACTTATTATGAAGAATAACAAAATAGTTCGCGCTTGAAGTAGAATGTTTGGAAGTTCAACTTCCAAACATTGAAGGAGATATTGTTCATAACCATTATTGACAATTAATTTTAACTTTCTTAATATAAAAGAAGGTAATAAATTTTAAATGATCTGTATGAAAGAAAAACTTTTTTACCCACTTTTGGCGCTATTCATATTTATGGCGGTTTATGTGTTTGTGCCCCCGTCCAGGGGCTGGTTTAAGAATATTTTTGACGGCACCGTAGGAGCGGCGCGGATTGTCAAAAACAACAAAAAGTCAAACCAGCCATCGGTCACCTTCATGGCTAATGTTAAAATATTCAGCGTTGATATCGAAGGTAATAAAATCCGAGGACTGGGACAGGCCGGATCTTTAACTGCCGATAAGATTTTATACGCCGAAAGAGATTTTGACTTGACGGAAGCGGTGATTGAAAGAACTGACGGCACCTCGGCAACAATCAATGATTTGTCAGGAGTTAATTATGTTTATGTTCACGGGAAAACAAAGAAAGACGGTACTTTCTCCGTAAATAAAGTAATTATCCCTCAATAAATTTGAAACGTGAAAAATAATTATAAAAACTTAGCAATAATTTCTCTCGCAACACTGATTGCCGCAGGTCCTTTCTTCGGGTCTTATGTCCCTCGAGCGAAAGCAACGGGACTATCTACGCTTTATAATTTAGTGGGCGAACAGGACGAAGAAATGTTCGGGAAACCCGTCCAATTCATAGGAGACATAAACAACGATACTTATGAAGATTTTGCCGTTGGTTCAATGGGCTACGATCTTGATATGGGAGTGAACGGAATAGCCATAGACGCAGGTCGGATTCAGATATATTCGGGGCAAAACGGAGCTTTAATCCGGGCCCATACCCAGCTGTATGTAAATACTGCGTCAGCAAGCGCATTTTTCGGTTCGGCTTTTTCCGGTATCGGCGATGTCAATGGTGACGGCTATGGCGATTATGTCATTACCGACCCGAGATTTTCTACCGGAGAGGGTGGCGCGATAGCGAATGAGAGGGGCAGGATATTCGCGTTTAGCGGGGCGAATGGCGGTGTTTTGTGGACTTATAAAGGAACTGAAGATTACCAGTTTATGGGCGGAAATTCCAGCATTATGTCTGCGCGGGACTTCAATAGCGACGGAAAACGCGATGTCGCCGTGGGAATTCCCGGCTCCCATCCTAATGGTGAGTGGAGGGCCGGAGCAATAATGATTTTAGACGCCGTTACCGGAGTGGAGATAACGCGCTTTAACGGGACGAAAAGCGATGATTATGTGGGAAGATCTTTTGACACCGGATTTGACATCAACGGAGACGGAGTTGAGGATTTTATACTCGGATATTATCTTAATTCAGACGTTGCATTCTTCGCCGGCGCGGTTAAGGTTATTTCCGGCCAAGACCTTGCGAATCCTGCCGTGATTTATACCCAGCCGGGTCCCGGAACCGTAAACGCATTTTTCGGAGTATTCGTTCAGCTCTTAGGGGATACAAACAACGACGGAAGATCCGATTTTGCGGTAAGTTCCATTGAGACCGTTGCAACATTGGACTGGGCGGGGTCTTTAAGAATATTTTCCGGCTTGGACAATTCCTTAATAAGACAATTCAGCGGAACCGAAAAAGACGAGCTTTTCAGCTGGTCTCTCGCCGATGCTGGAGATATGAATAACGATGGCCCCGGATACAAAGAAGTAATCTCCGCGGGCTTAATGGCCTCAAACGGAGCGGGACGGGCAGATGCCTTTGATGTAAAAACGGGGGCTAAGTGGGATAAAATTCCGGGAGGAGCTTCGGGGGAAAATGTAGGTTCGGATATTGATGCCGGGAAAGACGTCAACAAAGACGGCATTCCCGATTTGATTTTAGGTTCTATCGGTGGCCAGTTTGGTTCAATTTTCCCGGGCCGGGCAAGGGTAGTCAAAGGCGATCCCACTCATGTTCCAGCCGGCGCAAGTATTGAGGTTCATCCTGAAATCGGCAAAACCGGTACCTCCCTAGTTTTCCCGACCGTAACCACTTCTGGCAATATTACCCTCACTTATCTTAATCAAACCGCAACCGGGGCTAATTTCAGGGCAAAACAGGCGAATAAATTGGAATACTGGATTATTACGACCAACGCGGCGTTTAGCGGCAATACGACAGTTTGCGTAAAATACAATCAGGCGGCACAGGGCTATGATGAAACCAAAATAGATCTTCAGCATCTGGAGGGAACGTTTACGGCGAAAACCACCACCCGAGACGCGGCCAATGATGTCGTTTGCGGTACCGTAACTTCATTGTAGGGATTTCTAGCTACCCTTTCCAGGACATCCGATGTCAAGAAAAAAATCCACAATTTTATGGATTTTTTTATTTTAAAACGGTGGTATAATTAAAATGATGATGCGCCGGCTTAATTATAAAAACCTATCTTTTTTATTTCTGTTTTTGATTTTTCTGGCATTGTCGGGAGCCGCTTTTAAGTTTTTTATTAATTCGCGGCAAATGACGGCTGGTTCAACGGTGGTAAGCGATGACGCCGGACCGGCCGCCGCTTTATTCACCGACAACAGGAAAAATCCCGACGAGCCGTACATGTTCAAATACATCTCGGAGATTAATGGCGGGAAAATAGAAATAGGAGAAAAGGCAACGGGTATCCCCGGCTATCGCATTACCAGCGGCAACGGGAATAATGAAGGAAAGTTTTTTAAGTTGGAACTAAAAACAAAGCCGGAATGGGGGAGCTTCCAAATTAAACATGCCGGAAATTCCGTATCTTTTATCTTTAAGGATTTTCAGATTGATTATAAGATTCAAGCCGGAGAAATTAAGGCTGATTATATCTATAAGACAAAGCCCGAAAGCAACACCTTAAATCTCATCCTGTCTTACACTCCAAGCCTATTCGCAATTAAAAACCCCAAGGGCACGATTGCTGCCTACAGTTTGGTGGAAGGGAACGGAAATTCCCCCGTCTTTGAAATTTTAACCCCGGACATAAAAGATGTTTCAGGAAAAGAAGGACTCGTCAACCTCGTTCTTGACCCGGAAATACTAGGCAAAGAAAATAAAGGCAATGGCTGGATGTCTATTAATTCCGATGCCGAATTTCTGAACGACGCGGATTACCCGGTAATTATTGACCCTTCTGTTGCAACAGATTCCGCCGCCAATTCCACGAATTTCTCTGGCGCGAGAAAATTATTCAAGGACTCCAAAGGAAATTTTATGGCCTTGTATATTGATTCCGGCAATGACCTCTCGCTGGACTATTCCAATAATGCCGGAGCAACCTGGACTGGCACCGAAGATGCCGGAACCATGTCCAATATTGCCGGCGCCATTGACCCGGGAAACCGTGTTCACGTTGCCTTTATTTCGGCGGCAGACATTAGTTTTGAGATTGCCTCTCCCAGCTATGGTGGGGACAGTACCATTGACAGTATAACTTGGACAGGTTCAGCTATTGACATTCGGGCAGATCCTGCCAGCTATGACGAGGCCAATCCTTCCGTAACCATTCTTCATAATGGCTATCCTGCGGTTGCTTGGGCAGAGCCGGGGACCAACAGCAAGGTCTGGTTTGCCCAGTGTAAAAGTAGCGTAGCCATACTTGATTGTGATGTGGCAGCAAACTGGGTAGCGGCTGATGGGTCCACCGCTGTTTCCTCTGGCACGACTTCCGCCTTTACAATAGCGGCCACCGCCGTTACCTACGCACCGGTCATTTCCCAGGTGCCGTCTGCGGCTACTTCTGAAGCCAATACTATTTACATCCATTTCGCGGGTTCCGGTTCAACGGCTCTTCAGCGCGTTCGCGCGCTTTGCAATAACTGCGGCGCTTCGCCCCCGACATGGGGCAGTTGGACGTCTAAAATTCTTGATACACAAACCTCTTCATCGACCAGATATAGCTATATGGGAGCAGCTGTTGACAGCGTCAATATGCGCATTATTTACGCGTGGGGTACTTCCGGGGCGACTAATTGCGGAGACGCTTCTAATTACTGCGTGGCAACTCAATATCGTGATTTTTCGGGGGCTTCGGTCGCCAGCAGTTCCATACAATATCTTGAGGCCTCTACCACCGAAGCCAATGCCGATGCCCAGCCCTCGCTGGCGGTACTGACATACCCGACCCCGGATGTTTATAATGTTTTTTTCAAAAATTCCTCGGGGAATCTATCCAAGCGGTATATTCCGTTTGACTTTTCTTCTGGTTGGAGCGCTGCGACAGTTGTTAACGCGGGGGCGGAAAATACTTGGCCTCAGTTAAGAGAGAATGTTTCAAATGCCAGCGTTTCGGACGTTATCTATATGTCGGCGGCCGCAACGGTATTTTTTCAAACGGTATCAGAGAATAGGCCCCCCACAGTAAACCTTGATACCCCAAATTCTCCCGCTGACGGAGGCACTGGGATAAGCGTTACCCCTGACCTAAACTTTGTCGGCACAGACCTCGATGCAGATACGATTGAATATAACGTGCAGGTGGATACGAGTAGTACGTTTGGACTGTGGACAACACCTGCTACGATGAATGGGTCAACGACCGCGGCAAACATGTATGGAGTAACAGTTAACTCCTCTGGTAAGTTTGTGGCGGTAGGTTATGACGGTAGCAACTACCCCGTCTATGCCACTTCCACAGACGGTTCAACCTGGACAACACCTGCTACAATGAATGGGTCAACGACCGTGGCAAACATGTATGGAGTAACAGCTAGCTCCTCTGGTAAGTTTGTTGCTGTAGGTTTTAACGGTAGCAACTACCCCGTCTACGCCACTTCCACAGACGGTTCAACCTGGACAACACCTGCTACGA
>ERZ1292629.4404-Hain-H43-01um-R1-4404-length-10321-cov-6_pt1 | contig 10321 bp, 12 predicted proteins | sample MGYA00564399_ERZ1292629 | MGnify/ENA primary metagenome ERZ1292629 (study PRJEB36523, sample SAMEA6512636) | groundwater metagenome | collected 2019-01-08 | study: AquaDiva: Metagenomics assemblies of 32 groundwater samples
AACGAGTAACTTTGGAACACCCTCGCTAATTGGCTCAGGTTGGTACAGAGCGAGAAGCACAATCACAGTTTCGGCTCCGCAAAGTTTCTTCTCCGGTGACAGCCAATACTTGTTCCAAACTTGGTTGGTTGCATCGGGCTCGGCTACGATTTTGAATCAGACGCAGTTGACTACGAATGTGACTTTAACCTCTGACCCAGCCACTCTTGAGGCGCAGTATCGGCTCGTAGCCGCCAGTAATGAGTCAACTGTTCAACTGTTAATCAGGAACGGCGCAACCCCACTCTACAACGCAAACGTGACCGTTAAAGACGACGCTGGAGAAACCGTTTGGAAAGGATTCACAGACACGTCAGGGCTCACAAGCATGTTCATGTTGAGGAATAATCTAATTTACACAATCCAAATCCAACACCAATCGCTCTCTTACACGAGTAAACAAAAGTTCCCGCAATCGCAAACGTACACGGTGGATGTTTCACAGGGGCAACCGAAGATCACATTATCGCAAATCGCACCATACGTAATTCCAATAATCGTGGTAGCAATTCTAATAACGGCGGTCGCAATCTATTATCGTAGCCGTAGGGCACCAGAACGTCCCAAGTATGAATGGGTGAACCGATAAGTGAAGTTTCAGTTAATTCAAGCGGCTGGTTGGGCTACGCTCGTAACATTCTTCATTGGGGCAGTCGTTTTCCTATTGGAGCAGCTTGGCTTAGATCGCGTAACAAACGCGACAGTAGCCATTCAAGTATATCTCTGGTATGCATTGCCATTCTTAACGGTCGGGGAACTCGCTCTCATGATTCTTTTGATAGTGTGGACTGTGCTATTCATATCCATCCTAGCGCTCGGATTCGCTCGGCGAGGCTAACTGCTCGTGCGGGACGCTGACATTGACCGATTGGATTTGTCGCGGAGCCTGAGACGGCGGAAGCATCGACGGAAACGGCTGGAGCGGAAGCGAGAGGCGAAACGGAACTTCTAGGAATGGTTCTAAACAAGAAGTGGGAACTTTCGGAGAGCGAAAACGAGCCCACCCGAGCACTTTTGAGATTGACTCTAATATGAGACCTTTCCATCCAACCTAATGGAGATTGTGACAGCAATGATGCCTCTTGAATACCTCAAACGGAGCAATCGAATCAACTCTTCTCTAAAATCGCCACTTCGTTACCCCGGCGGCAAAGCACGTGCTGTAGGCGCAATTATCTCTTTCTTCCCAAATGATCTTACCGTTCTCGTATCGCCCTTTCTAGGCGGAGGCTCCATCGAAATTGCGGCTGCCAATTATGGCATTCAAGTCTATGGATACGACATATTTGATCCACTAGTGGAGTTTTGGCAAGAACTTCTTTTTGATGCCAATCGACTAGCCGACGAAGTTTCCAAATTTTATCCACACTTATCACGTTCCAAGTTCTATGAGCTTCAAAACACACAAACTTTCTCAACTCGTTTGGAGCGAGCGGCTGTTTTCTATATCTTAAACCGTTCGTCCTTCTCTGGAGCTACATTAAGCGGGGGAATGTCGCCAAATCATCCACGTTTCACCAAATCGTCAATTGACTACTTACGTAATTTCCGCTGTCCGAATTTAAGAGTAAGTAAACAAGACTTTCATGATACTCTAGTAAAACACCAAAATGACTTTCTGTATCTCGATCCTCCATACTTGATCCAATCCGCTCTATATGGAAAGAATGGCAATATGCACAAGGGCTTCGATCACATTGGGCTTCTCAGGCTCATACGTAACCGCAAACGTTGGATTCTCTCATACAATGATTGCCAAATCATCAGAGGATTGTATTCACGTTTTCAACTCATTACGCCAACTTGGAAGTATGGTATGTCAAATGATAAAAACTCGCATGAACTGTTGATTTTCAGCAAAGACATCTCGGTGTGAACTTATGGCCAATCAATCTAGGAATGGCAGTGCATTCGAATACGCCGTATGCCGTCAACTAATGCCAGAACTTGACAAATGGTTGGCAAGGCATTCACTACCAAAGCTTGCAAGTCAAGTCGTTCGGCTCGTCGAAGATAAACGTTTCCAGCAAATTCACGAGAGTTTCAACGCCACACCCATATTGTTACAGCAACAAATGCTGCTCGCATCTAAAGCATCATGGAAACGGCTATTCGATATGGAGCCAAGAATTGTCTACGCTACTGAGGGTGACCCGCTAATTGTTAAAGCGAACAGTAATGCTGGCAAGGAAGGTGATGTTCGTGATGTGCTGTTCCTTCGGCGTATCGGGCCAAGTCATCGTCGTCGAATCTTGAGCAGTTCTTCAAACTGGGAAATTGGTATATCGTGCAAATGGAATCATGCGGACTTGAAGCACCCCCGTTTATCTCCCTCAATTGATTTTGGTAAAGAGTGGGTTGGCATACCCTGTTCAGAGGAATATTGGGTAGCTCTCACAAGTCCGATGGCGTATCTTAAGGAACATGCAGGTACACTTTGGTCCCGTTTATCTAAAAAAGAGGAATTGGTTTACGGCCCCATTTTAACCGCGCTTATGAATGAACTGCTAACTTTGGGGCAATCTCATGTTTTTCCAAATCGTTTAGTGTGGTATCTAGTTGGGAGATACGATTTCTACAAAGTGATTGCCAGAGTGGTGCTTCACCAGACTGATGTGCAAGCGTTCAACCTTCATGGAACGCTAAACCAAGATGCCGAGGGCAAACGCCCACGTACATCATTATCTACTAGTGTGGGACGGCTTCCAACTCGGTTGGTTCAAGTTTCACGGAAAAATGCAACCACCATAAGTGTGATATTAGATAGAGGATGGCAGTTCGATTTACGAGTTCATAACGCTGATCGTGTTATCGCTCCAACAGTCAAACTTGCAGTAAGTTTTGCTGGAAACCCATTTGAATCATATACGGAGCCTTGGGCAACTAGAACAGCATCGAAAGTTCCCGGGCGCTCGCAACGCTTTTATAGTTAAATCATCATGATGGTGATGCTGTGGGTCTTTGTGTATGCTCGAACCTACCTCAAATACATTGGACTCGGATTACTCATCTTCACGGTTGCGGTCATCGTATATGTGGAAGGTTGGAATTTGGCTGTAGATTATGCTCCCGCATGGGTAGATGACGGATCGAGCGGGATGGTTACTACGACGGTAACTACGTTGGCAACTTCCCTGTATAATGTAACTGAAGCCGCCACCACACGCACGACCAGCACAATCTACAATGAAACCTATACCGCAACCGTGTGCCCGAGTGGAGTGACGAGTTGCTCAGGCATGGGCGAACATCTCGACGTAGTGGTCAACCATCCCGTAATTCCGGGCGTTTCCTTCTTCACTATTCCCAGCTTTTGGACTCGCATGAATCCTCCCGACTTAAACTTCTACCATACGCTCGCCTACAGTGCAATCGCAATCGTCACAATCACATGGACGACGCTTGGAATCCTGAGTGCAAGACGAAAAGAAATCGAGAAGGCTCCGCAAAGGAGGGCTTGGCAATGAGTGAGCCCGTTCCGTTCTCTCAATCTCTATCTCAGCCGCAAATGTCACAACCATACGACATAGTGTGTAAAAGTTGCGGCGAGAAACTACGAGTTCGCGTACCCCTACCACAAACTCTTCCGCAACGCAATAGAGGCATCCCGTTGAAGGGTCGCACGAGAATCATCTGGTTCATAATCGGAATCGTCTGCTGGTTTGCTTTCACAGCCTACTCGCAGTTTGACGCAGCCGTATCCTTGATAACTGCACCCGCAATCATCCTAGTCATGTTGCTCGGGCAGTATCGACAGGGCACGCTTGAGGGAAGTAGCATCAACGCAGAACGATGGATGTTTCGCTTGTGGTGGGTTAGCACCGCGCTCGTAGCATTGGGGCTGTCTTTGGCGTACATAATTTCCTTCTATGGTCTCTTGGTGCTGGGCATACCATTTCTCGGATTGGACATATTCTTGGCAGTACGAGATAGGCGAAGAATACCCGAAATCTCTGCAACGCCATCAGCGAGGCAATGAAAATTGGGTCTTCGAGCATCCGACGAAGTTTTTACTGACCGGGCGCACACCACAGCTCGCAACTACGCAAGAAGGTACTATCACGAACATTACGATTACTTGTACCCTATTGTCAAGGAACGAAATAGGAAGTGGTACATTGCAAATCGTGAACGTGCAAAAGAAAATAATCGCCGATGGAGTGCAAAACATGTGGATCGAGTACGTGAAAACAATCGCAATGGGGCTCATCGAAGATATATGCGGAACCCACGACGTAATCTACGGTATCAACGACAATATGACCAAACGCTGAGAGAGGAAGTCTATCGTGCGTATTCTCCTAATTTAAGATGCCAATGGGAACACTGTGATTGGCATGACATGCGGGGGCTAACACTCGATCATATTATAGCGACACATGAAGGGCAAAACAGAAGACTTGCTGGGCGGCAACTCTATCTTTACTTGGTAAACAACAACTTTCCACACGGGTTTCAAGTTCTCTGCATGAACCATCAACGAATCAAAGTTGCAGAAAACCACGAACTCGGTCCAGTGAACCAAAAAAAGAAAGCCATCTCAGGTCGTGCTTGGCGTGAAAGACTAAAACGAACCGTAATTTCGCACTACTCGCCTAATTTGGTTTGCCAGTGGCCCGGTTGCGAGTGTACTGATCTTCGAGCTTTATCCGTTGACCATATTGATGGGAATGGAGCTACTCATCGACGAGAAATGAATTTGAAGGGAGGAATCGTCTTTTACCGATACTTAGTTAAAGCCAATTTTCCCGAAGGCTACCAAATCCTTTGCATGAACCACCAATGGGTCAAAAAGAATATGAACGATGAGGTTTGGAGGAAATACCCAAAAGTACAGGCTATAAAGCCATCAGCACAAACAGCATTCGTGACGGTTCGGGATAGGCAGCGGGTGCCAGAAATCTCAGCAACAACATCCAGTAGGCAATAGGGTTGAGCTGCCAATGCAAGCGTACGAGGAGGAATACTTCAAATCTCAACGCTATAGTGAGAAAGAGGAAGCTGTCAAAGAACTCTACTTGTACTTCTTAAAGTGGGCTCACGCCGATCACGGCAAAGGCAAATCCGCGCTCGATGTTGGAGCATCACTCGGGTACGTCGTTCGTTTACTTGAAGAACTTGGCTACAATTCAGTTGGACTAGAAATCTCTCAATACGCTTGCGAACATTCCGGTCTAGGTGAACGCATGATACATGGTGATGCGGAAAGCTTCGCTTTCGAGCCCTGCTCGCTCGACCTCGTAACATGCTTCGAGGTGGTCGAGCATCTGCAAAATCCTAAAGCGGCACTTGCGCGATTTCATGAAGTTCTGAAGCATGATGGTCGATTAGTGGTTACAACACCCACACATTTCGGGTCATTCATATCACGGCAAAACAAGCACCATCCCTCAGTCAAATCATGGCATGAGTGGGTTGCACTATTGGATGAAGTTGGCTTTTCAGAGCATCGCCACGAATCCTACGGTATGACACCACGGATACTGGGCAGGTACAGAGTCACGATGAATCCTTGGCCTGCACCAGCAACCCATATAGTGTTCGAGGCGACCAAGTAAAGAGTGCACTCGCATGAGCCTCCAATTTCACGCGATCTGGAGCGACCTAACCGATCAACCATTCAATCTCGAATTCGCCGTCACAATGCGATGTAACTCAAAATGCAACCAATGCTCTGTCTGGCGCTACCGGACAGACAAGAAAGAGATGTCAACGGAGGAAATTCGTCGCATCTTCGAAAGTTACCGTGGATTCAAGCTGGTCGGCATAACAGGCGGCGAAGCGTACATGCGCCCAGACCTGCGTGAGATAGTCCGCATCATAGTTACCACGCAACGGCAACTGAAATGGATTTCATGTACAAGCAACGGTCTCATACCCACCATTCCAGAACGCTTGAAAGAGATTCTGAGCGATCATCCTCAGGTGCCATACACCCAGTTCATCTCGGTAGATGGACCAAAGGAAATCCACGACAAGGCCCGTGGCGTAGATGGATCATGGGAGATGGCAACAAACATCCTTGGAAAAATCACGGATTTCCAAGATGATTTTCCACATTTTAGAGCTGGATTTGTAACGCTCTGCTCACCTTGGAACATTGACCGCTTTGACGAGGTTCTAGATGAGGCAGAGAGGCTCAGAGATACATACGGGTTGGAACCATCCTTCTGTATATGGTTCATCGGGCAACTATACAAGAACACAACCGCTGAGGGCCAGAGTACGCCAGACGCGAACGGATTCCGAACCAAAATGTTGCCGTACATCCCACGAATGAAGGAGATAGTAAGCACATCAAGTTACTACTCAATCGGAAGACGCGTGTTCTACGATCTCCTAGAGGGATGGATAAAGAATCCATCTCAAACAATCGTGCCATGTGGCGCTGCAAAGACCCGATACTTCCTTGACCCATACGGAACTGTGTTACCCTGCACAATTTGGGATAACCCCATTATCAATTTGCGCGACGTAGACTTCAACTGGTCCACGATGCTATCAAGCCCAGAACGAGCGCTCGTCAGAAAAGCAGTGCAGTGTCAAGAGTGCCCGATATGCGCTAACACCTGTGAAACCATTCCAGCAATGAATACACAGCCCAACAGGGTCTTCCTGAAGTGGATTCAAACAAAGGTGTCGGATAAGCATTGAAGATGAGCATAATCATAGCGAGCTTCAATGAGGCGAAATCCCTACCAAACCTTCTAACTTCCATTCGCGCCCAAACGCACAAAGACATTGAAGTCATAGTGGTTGAAGGCTCCACGAACGTCGAAATTCGAGAGATTGCGGATCACTACGGAGCAAAACTTGTACATGATGAATGGAATAACATTGGCTACTCTCGTAACCTTGGCACAACCGTCGCTTCTGGTGATCTCTTCTTCTTTACGAATGCCGACTGTACAATGGATGACCCAAGATTGCTTGAGAAGGTCACACGAAAATTCCAAGAGAATCCAAAGCTAGTATGTTGCGGTGGCATAACGAAGGAAATCTGCGACTCAGAGATGACACAAATCATATACAATACGCAACATGTTTTGAGGCGACTGTTTTCGCTTCTACCATACCCTGCGAAGAGGTACAGACCCACCGCAAACTTCATCGTGACTAAAGCAACAGACTTCAAACGAATGGGGGGCTTTCCAGAAGTCTATGTGAACGAAGATGGTGTCTTCGGCGAGAAACTGGAAAAGTACGCTTGGAAGAGCGGCCTGCAACTCGAATACGCCCTAGAGCTGCGTGTGGCTCATCCTACTCGACGTTTCGATAAACTTGGACCGCTCGGGGGGCTTCGACATTACTTGTACGTTCTTCCAAATTTCATGTATGTTCCGCCACGTCTCGTGCCCCTTCTAGGCCGAGCCTTAAATGCTATTGGTCAGCATGGCGAACGTAGCTTCAGAGTTAGAGAGAGTGAGATTCCATGCAAGCCGTAAGGCCCTACATTCAATCCCTGAGAATGTTAGGGTGGATTCCAGCCTACTTTGCGTTAACTATGGGCTTCCTAGACTCGGGGCTGTGCTCTCTCGTGAATGTGTTCACGACAGCTATCGTAACGGGGCTCATTCTAGGCCCCGGATTTGTAGTCAACTACATTTCAGACGTAGAATTAGACAGAAAGAGTCATGTGAAGAAAGCCTTCCTTAAAGAACAGCAACCATTTCTGACAGGCAAACTTTCTCCGAGAGCAGGATACACATTTGCCTTTATCTTGACAGCGATTGGACTAGCACTAGCCTCAACGGTCAATCTGTCTGTCGCATTGCTCGCGTGTTATGGAACAGTGATCGGCTACATATACTCGATTGGCCCCCGATTGAAAGCAAAACCGTTCTTCGATGTAGCCGCGAACGCCAGCACATTCGGTATCGCATCATACATGACCGGATTTGCGACGTGCCGAACCCTCGCCGCAGTCTCCATGTATCCACTGATCTGGATCGGGCTACTCGCAGCCTCAGCCTACATCGCAATCGGAATGATTGATGCGCCTGACGACTACTTCGCGGGAATTAAAAACACTACCACAGTCCTCGGAATGAAATCATCGCTTAAGCTCGCGGCGGTCCTGTTTGGCACAAGCGTCATGGCCTATCTTATTGGTCTCGTAACCTTCACGCCGTCACTTTCCTACCTAATCATGCTACCATTTCTAGTCGGTGCGACTGCAACCTTTATTGTCATAAGAAGACACAGGACAATTGCGAAAGCATACATCGTCGGAACGCGAATGTCAGTCCTCTTCTGTAGTGTCGCCACTTTAACGCTATTTGCCACATATCTTGGTCTAGCAGCCGCAGGTATGGATCAGGCTCTACTGCAAGCAACATTCAGAGCACTCACTTCAGTCATCGTAATGATGGCAACAGGGTGGATTCTCTGGCGATTCAGAAAGATTGCGGCGCTTATGCCAGCGGAGTGGCTTCCAATAGAAAAAGTGTTGGCTCAAGTGAGGCAAACGAAATGAAAACTCTGTATCGTATGATCGTGTCGCTCCTAATTTCCGTCGGCACATTCGTCGCTCTAATAGTTTACATTGGGGTAGGAAAAGTTACAGGAGCGCTCTTCAGCGTACAAACACCAATCCTTCTCTTGCCAGTCATACTTATCAGCCCAGCCGTTCAAACACTCAGAGCACTTCGGTGGAAGTTCTTTCTAGGAAAGCTAATGAATACCGCCCCATCGGTTCCCAACCTGTTTCTATGGACTGCATTTGGAGATTTAGTCAATTGGTTTATGCCAGTGGGTATCGAGGGAGACATTGCTAAGGCTAAGCTGTTCAGTATGCAGGGAAAAAATGGGTTTGCACCAATACTGTCAACAGTCGGAATAGAGCGTGTTCTTGACGCAGCCGTTGTCGCCTCACTAGCCTTTGTCGCCGCTTCCTTCATGACTTTTCATTTAGAGCGTCAAGTCATACTGACACTTGCCTTAATGCTTGGTTTCGGAGTAGTCGTCATCCTCTCAGTCTATCTGTCAGGTTACAAGCCTGTCATCGTACTATCCATGTTGAACAAGGTCACTTCATTCATGCCCAATAGTTTGCAGACACGGGTGATGAGTTTTGCAAGTGGTGTAACTGATGCCGCTGTCGTCTTCGTCAAGCTGAGATGGAGTGCTCTCATATTCTTGGGCTACACATTCATAATTTGGTTCCTACCTGTTGCTGCCAACTTCATGATTTTCGCCTCCATGAATGTTCCACTGCTTCTCCCAGCAATCGTGATAGGTAGCGTACTCATGGCATTCAGCGCCATCACACCTGCACCACCGCTTAGTGCAGGCTCGTTCGAAATCATTTGGGCAATCATATTCACGATGCTCGGGGTCAACTTGGACAAGGCAATTGCTTCAGGCATAATTGCCCATTTCATGATAATCGTGTACGTGATCCCATTCGGCTTTCTAGCAACATCGTGGTTAGGTTTAAGCACAACTGACGTAATGTCATTTGGCATAAAAAGCCCTAAACAGCAGCATCCAACGGTTGCACCAAACATCTTATAAACCCAAACAGTTCCTCTATAGGAACAGGTAAGCGCGTATGCGAGTCAATTTCCATGACCGTAAGCTCCTAGTTGCAAGTTTCCTCGCAGTATTCCTTATAGGCTTAGTCGGCGGCACAGCTCTAGTCCATCAGAACTACGTTATGCAAGCCCGTGAAAGCTTTGCGTACCAGAATCCTGTCACTGTTGACCTATGGAAACGAGCACCTGACAACTCTCTAGTTCCGGCTGGTTGGCTCTATCTCGGATTAGAAGCGCAAGGCTACCACTACCAATTCCAAAGCCACAACAAGATAATGAACGCCGGACAAAATTGGATGGGCAGCCTGCTTCCCGGCTTAGGCGGAGCAGGTAAAATATCCTACATTGCGCTCGGCACAAACGCGGTCGCTCCAAGTGCCACAGATGTATCGCTAATCGGTGGAGAACTAGCCGCTGACCTTGCGCGTGCCCAAGCCGCCTACACAGCGAAAGGCGCAGCAGCAGGTGGAACAGTCACATGGACGCTCGTACACACCTTCACAGCCACCGCCGCAGTCAACAGCGTACAAATCGCAGGACTCTTCACAACCACAGGCGCAAACAGCCCCATCATATTCGCCGAAACAACTTTCGCCGCCGTGAATTTAGCCTCGGGAGACACGTTAACTCTGACTTGGACCCTGAGTTCAGGTGGCAACTAGGCTAGGCTAACGTAATATACCTAGCGGGGGAAAGGTTAAAATACCTCGCACACCTACTGTATTAGTATGTCTCGAATTAGAACT
>ERZ1292629.4405-Hain-H43-01um-R1-4405-length-10321-cov-5_pt1 | contig 10321 bp, 5 predicted proteins | sample MGYA00564399_ERZ1292629 | MGnify/ENA primary metagenome ERZ1292629 (study PRJEB36523, sample SAMEA6512636) | groundwater metagenome | collected 2019-01-08 | study: AquaDiva: Metagenomics assemblies of 32 groundwater samples
TCCTCGCAATGACATTATAAAAGATATGTCCCGTGATTTAATAAGACAATTAAAATCATTGAAGCACGCGGAAGTAAAGCCCAGCGAAACGTGGTTGAAAAAAAACCGCGCGCTTTTGTTATCTCAAATTAAAAATACTGTCGCGCCAAAATCCGATACCAGATTTCACATGGAAAATATTTGGCAAGGCATGTCTATTTTTCTTCCTTCCTCATTTGTATATAAAGTAGTCAGACCGGTTGTCGCGGTTATGCTTATTATTGCCATGGGCGTTGGCAGTTGGGCCGCCACAGTTAGCGCGTCTTCCGAGGCCTTGCCAGGCGAGTGGCTTTATTCCGCCAAGCGCGCCGCGGAAAAAACACAGGTGGCTGTGGCCAATGTTGTTGGCAGTAAAAATTCCGCCACCAAATTACATATGGAATTTGCCAAGCGCCGCGCTAAAGAAACAAAAAAAATAATTTCCACTAATAATCCGGACAAGATAAAAAACGCTTCGGTCGCTGTTAATGATTTAAAAAATGAAATGCAAACTGTCAATGATAAATTGGAAGAAATCAAAACTACGCAAAATTCTTCCGCTGAAATGGCTCAAAGCATCAATCAGAATGCTCAAGAAATAAAAGACGTCTTAAAAGAAGTAAAAGTGAATTTATTGGCCAATGCCGATACCACCACAGTCAGAAATTTATCGGATCAAGTTTCGGAAGTAAAAAAATTAGCTAAAGACACGGCTACGCAGGCGGTAGAAGTAATGGTTGCCAAACATTTGCAGGGCGACACCAGCGTTTCTAAAGCTGATGTTAAGCAAGCTATTAACGATCAATTGCAGTCTGTTATAAAAGATGCCGCGGAATTAAAAGATAACGCGGTGGAAGTAAATAAAGTTATTATCGTGGTGAGCAAATCAGCAAAAGAAACAGCGCTTGAGGCCAAGGGCGCGGCTTCATTAAATTCCGCCAGCTCCAGCGCGGATTTGGCGAGCAGTACCCAAGCATTGTCGGACAAAATTACCGAAGCATCCAAGCAGACCCAGGCCGCGGTAAGTTCCACGCAACAATTTAACACTGATGCCGGAAAAACCGTTGACGAAGGCCAGACTTTGTTGTCTCAAGATAATTTAACCCAAGCAATGGACAAAGTGAAAGAAGCAAATACTGCCGTAACTAACGCGGAAAAAATTGCCGATGACACCTTAAAAACAGTGCAATCGGTTTTGCCGGTAATGGCTGTTGTAGTTGTTGAACCGAAAATTTCTACTACCAGCATTATTATAAATGTGTCCACCACCATAAAGGTCAGCGCCTCCACTACAGCCGCGGTAATTTCCAGTACTTTAAAATCTACCACCACGTTAAGATAACATTTTCTTTTTCTTGCGTGATAAAGATTTGTCTTTGTTAAGCAAGAGAGGGAAAGTAGTTAGTTTATTCACGGCTTTTTGCAACAGGTCGAGGGCTTATAAAAGCTCGCAAAGCCATTGTATCCCGACTTAGTCGGGAAAAACTTTAGTCTGGCGACTCCGCATTAGCGGGGCGCACCAAACTAAAGAATAAATATTTAAATTATGACCGAAGTAATAAAATTCGGGAAAAAAATCTTTACGGCCAGCGTCGTCGGTTCCACAATGTTGTGGTCTGTCGGCGTATCCGCTTTGTTGCCAGCTGTGGCTATCGCCGCAGTCTGTCCCACATTAGCGGCTGGTGACATGATCAAGGTATCTGGATTTCCAGCTATCTATTCTGTCAACAAGGACATGAAGGTTTTGTATTTCCCTTCAGGCGATGAATTCAAGAGCTGGAATGTAAATGAATCATACGGCGGTTACGTAACCGTAACTCAAGCTTGTTTTGATTCTTTACCAGTTCCTAGCGCGTACCCAGGCGCAGTAAACTACCGCGCCGGTTCATGGGTTGTGAAGAGACCGTCTTCCGACCAATTGTATGTAGTATTACCAGGTAATTCTTTGGCCAAAATCAGCGTGGCTGACGCCAAACTTTTGTATGGTAACAGTTTCAAGGCAAAAGTTGTTGCCGATGCTTTCTGGCCTCATTACACAATGAGAGGCGTGGATGTAGCCGGCGCAGTACATGAAGGTATGTTGGTAAGTAATGCCGGCAAGACATGGTATGTAGATGCCGGAAATGTGTTAAAAGAAGTAACAGCCGCCGGTATGACCGCGAATAGATTCAAATCTAGTTTCGTTCATGCTGTAGCCGCCGCCGCTTTAGTTGGCACCTCGGTTGGTGCTGTGATGGATGCCGCGGTACCTGCTTTGGCCAACAGAACTCAGGACGGCGCTTTGGCCACACCAGTTCCAGGCCCAGCTCCAGTAGTAGGTGGTAACCTAAACGTTTCTTTAGCTTCGGACAACCCAGCCGCTACTAATTTAGCTGATGGTTCTGCTTATAACTCTGTATTGAAATTGAGTTTAAGCGCTAGTTCAGCCACTCAAGTTACAGGAATCACCCTGACTAAAACCGGTTTAATTGCTAACAGCAATATTTCCGGTGTTAGTGTTTGGGATGCTCAAGGCAATCGCCATGGCGATGTCATGACTTCCTTAACTTCCGATGGCAAAGTAACTGTAAGTTTCGGCACCAACCCGGTTCTAGTAGCCGCTGGTGGTTCTGAATCCTTAACAGTTAAAGTAAATATTGCCGCCGCCGCTAACTCCGGTTTGGTTGGCTTTAAAGTTGTTGCCGCCACCGATGTTGTCAGCAATGGCACTGCTGGTGGTTCTTTCCCAGTAGAAGGCAATCAAATGGCCATTATTGATGGTAATGCCTCCTTGGCCAATGTATCAACTACCGCCCAGTCAGTGGGTGGAGCTGCTACACAACCAGCTAGCACTGCGTCAGGCAACCTAAACATTGGTGATGTACAGAAAGAAGTATCTAAAGTAAGATTTACTGAAAACAGCGGCAATGAAGACGTCGTTGTTTCAATGATGACTTTCTATTTTGAAGGCACTGTACAGGATGCCGACTTAACCAATATATCTGTGTACGCACCGGATGGAAGTAAGTTGGGTTCTGCCGCGGCTATATCCGGTCGTTATGCCACAGTGAACTTTACCACTTCTTACACCGTACCAAAGAGTACCAATCGTGACTTGACTGTCAAGCTTGATGTAGTCAATGGTTCAACCCGCAACTTTAGACTTCATGTGCAGAATGATTATGACTTGTTAATGAAAGGAGCCACCACCGGGTTCTACACACTACCATCAGGTTTCTCTGATGTAAGTAGCACAAACGGTTGGTTTAACATGGGTTCCGGAAACTTGACTGTCAACAAACATTCGCTTTCCCCGGCTGGAAATGTTTCTGCCGGTTCATCCAATATTGTCTTGGCTAAATTTGATGTCAAGGCAGTAGGCGAGAAGATGGAAGTTCGCAAGATGGGTCTTGGTGTGTTTAGCTCTGTCTCCGTAGGCAGCGCATCCAAGAACTTAACCGGTAATGTAGTTGTGCGCGATGCCGCTGACGGCACCGTCTACTTAACCTTAGCCGGCTCTACCGCTTCTCTATATGCTACTGGAGCTCAAAACAATTTATCTAATTATATTACGATAAATGCCGGAGCCACCAAGACTTTAGAGGTAGTGGGTAGCGTTGATTCTACAGCTACTTCTGCGCAAAAATATACCGTACAGGTCGGTAATTTCTACGCGAAGAGGTTCTCCACTGTAGATTATGCTGACAACTTACCAACTTCTGGCAACACCAGTACAGCCGCTAACCAATTAACAGTAAACGCTACCGCATTGACATGTTATAAAGACACATCAATGGGTAATGTAACTCGTTCAACTGGAGCCACGACTGTGATTGGTCAGTATATTTGTACAGCCGGTTCATCGGAAGATGTCCGCTTGACAAACGTTACTGTCGATCTGAATAGCACCAGCATGAACTTAACCGCTCTCTGGCAAAATCTTGAGTTATGGAACGGTTCAACTCAGTTAGGCACAACTTTGTCTACTGTTGTAACTTCTTCCAACAACTTCAATTTTGATTTGACTGTTCTAGCCAACCAAACCGTAACCTTGCAGGCAAAAGCTTATGTCTTGTCTTCTGCTCCAGCTGGAGCCGCTAGCACGACTTTAAGCGCCATGAATTACACCGGCAAGAGTAGCGGCAACTCTGTGTCATTTACTACAGATGTAAATGGTCAGAATGTAACCGTTGGTAATGGATCATTAACAATCACTGCTGTGTCTGATGCCTCCACCATTTCCAAGATCTATGGTCCGGCTCAAACAGGCGTGCAATTGGGTAAATGGAAATTTGCTGCCTCTAACGATGATGTTACTTTGAGCAAACTCTCATTGTCTTCATTCTATTCTGGTAGCAAGAGTTCTGCCACCACCCTTGGCACATTTGGCGGGTTCTCGCTGTATGATGGCTCTGCCTTGTTAGCATCAGGTCAGTATGTTAACGGCGATGTAGTATTCTCTGGTTTTAGTTCAACTATTACCATGGATAGTTACAAAGTTTTCACCTTAAAAGCCAACACAAATGCTTCGGGTGTGATTACTAATAACACAACTACAGCTTGGCAGATTAAATCAGACAGCAACACAGACATGGAAGCTAGATCAAAGGCAGGCGCGTTGTTAACAATCGCCGACATCCTTGGAACTACTAGCGCGGAAAGCGGATTCGCTTCCTCCACTAATTACATCTTCCATGATGCTTATCCGACAATAGCCTCAGTATCATTAGGCACCGCATTAGAAAATAGTACCAATGTCAAGATCTTCAAGTTTACTGTTACTAATAGCGGCGTCCGTGATTTGAAACTTGGCACTACAACAGTCTCAATCAGTGCTTCAGGCTTAGCCGCCTCTGCCACTGCCACCGGAACAATCGGTGACTGGAGATTGTATGAAGACAACGGATCAGGTGGTCTAGGAACATACCTAGCCAACACCTCAACCGTAGGTTATGCCGCCGGCGCCATGACAGTTATTGCAGATTATGCTTCAGTTGGCTATGTCACATCAGGTAGTTTGTTGTTGCAATTCGGCGCTGGCAATGACCAGAACACCATGCTTGAAAATTTCTTGATCTCTCCTGGAGCGACAAGAACTTTCATCGTGACTGCCGACACTTCCAACATCTTGAATGCCAAGACAACTGGAACAGTAACTATCTCCGCTAAGATCAGTGGTACAACTGGTTGGAGCGGATCAGCCTGGAATACTGGCAATTTACAGTATTTCTACACTCCAGTCGGAGGTTCGGAGACCGCAGCTATCACCAACTCCGATTCATATGATGTAACTGGCGCATCACTAAGCAAGACTCTCTAATGAGTCAGTCAGAGTAAAAGTTCTAGCAAGCAATTGTTAGTACTACCAAACAACCCCTCCGCGGCCGCGGGGGGGTTTTGGTATGTGGCTAAAATTGACAAAAGCTGGCTTTTGTGATATGATTTGCGAGTTATGTCTATTAGAAACGTCGCAATCATCGCCCACGTTGATCATGGTAAAACCACTTTAGTGGATGCTTTGTTGCGCCAATCCAAAACCAAACTTTCCAAAGCGCAAGATGCGCGGGAAACAATTATGGATAGCAATGATTTGGAACGCGAACGCGGTATTACTATTTTTTCCAAAAACGCTTCGGTGGAATGGTCCTCCTCCGCTTCCTCCGACGCTAAAGCTATGGCGGACAAGGATGCTACGGCGGATAAAACAAAAATAAATATTATTGATACTCCGGGCCACGCTGATTTTGGCGGGGAAGTGGAAAGAGTTTTAAAATTGGCCGATGGCTGTCTGTTGTTAGTTGACGCCAAAGAAGGCCCAATGCCGCAAACTAGATTTGTGCTCAAAAAAGCTTTACAGATGGGCCATAAAATAATTGTGGTAATAAATAAAATAGACAAACCAGGGGCCAGGCCAAATTGGGTATTAGACAAAACTTTTGATTTATTTATGGAGCTGGGAGCCAGCGATGAGACCGCGGAGTTCCCTGTTATTTATGCTTCCGCCAAGCAGGGCAAAGCCGACTTGCAACCGAATTTGGAAAAAATGACCGACATTACTCCTGTTTTTGAGACTATTTTAAAATTTATTCCGGAACCAAAAGTAGATCCAAACGCGCCTCTGCAAATTTTAATCACCACCATTACCGGCGATAATTTTAAAGGAAGAATTGCGACCGGCAGAATTTATAATGGTGTAATAAAAACCGGCCAGGATGTGGCGCATATAAATCGCGAAGGAAAAATAACCAAGTGCCGGATTATGGCGCTGATGACTTTTTTTGGCTTGGAAAGAATTGAAGTTCAGGAAGCCGTGGCCGGAGACGTGGTGGCCATTGCCGGTATCGCGGATATAAATATCGGAGAAACAATCGCGGACTTAAACAACCCAATTGCTTTACCGCTTTTAAATGTGGAAGAGCCAACCGTAAAAATGACTTTTTGCGTGAACGATTCTCCGTTTGCCGGCAAAGAAGGACAATACAGCACATCCAGACAAATTCGCGAAAGACTGCACAAAGAATTGGAAACAGATATGGCTTTGAAGGTAGAAGACAGCCAGGATGGTGGCCAGGATTATGGATTGGCAGGTTGGATTGTTTCGGGCCGCGGTGAATTGCATTTGGCGATTTTAATAGAACGTCTGCGTCGTGAAGGATACGAACTGCAAGTGTCCAGGCCGCAAGTTATTATTAAAGAAATAAACGGACAAAAAATGACTCCTTATGAACAGGTATTTATAGAAGTTCCGGAAGCTCATTCCGGAGTGGTAATTCAAAAATTAGGAAGCAGACACGGCGAAATGCGCGAAATGAGAAGTGAAAATGGAATTGTTTTTTTGGAATTTATTATTCCCACCCGCGGTTTGTTTGGCTTTAGAACAGAATTCCTTACTGACACTAAAGGCCTTGGTATTATTAACACAATTTTTTATGAGTACATGCCGGACCCGGCCAATTGGCGTGAACGCGAACAGGGGTCTTTGGTTGCCCACGAAACCGGTGTCAGTAATTTGTATGGTTTGCTTAACATTCAAGACCGAGGCCAATTATTTATTGGTCCGGCTGTGCAAGTTTACAAAGGCCAAGTGGTTGGCCAAAACGCGCGTAGCGAAGATATTCGCGTGAATGTTTGCAAAGAAAAACAGCTTTCCAATATGCGTTCCAAAGGTGATGGTAAGGCCGAACATTTCAACTCCCCAAAAATTATGGGTTTAGAAGACGCGCTGGAATATATTGGTGATGATGAGCTGGTTGAAATAACTCCAAAAAATGTTAGAATAAGAAAAGTCATTTTGGATGAAAATGACGCCAAACGAAAAGCGAGAGGGATGTAAAGCCGCCATCGTCTAACGGCTAGGACTTCGCCTTCTCAAGGCGGAAATAGGGGTTCGATTCCCCTTGGCGGTACCAAAAATTAAATGGGGTGCGTGGGGCATCGGACATTCGCCCGACAGGTCCGCCCCACGCCCGGCGGATGCCCGGCGATTCCCGTTGGGGGCTACGATTTTTATGGAAGAAGTAGTATTTTGTTTTGTTGTATTTTATGATATAATAAACACAGGTAAAAAAAGATGTAAATATGGCCCAAATTAACGAAAAAAAATATAAAAATGTAGTCTTATTTTTCGCGAATAAGATTAAAAATGGCACTCTGGGGAAGCTAAAAATAATGAAGCTTTTATATTTCCTTGATTTTGATTTTTTTGAAAAATATGGTAAATCAGTAACAGGTGATGAGTATCTAAGATTTGACAACGGGCCAGTACCACGAATGGCAGAAAAATTTTTAAAAGAAATGAATGGGACAGATGTAAAAATTTCTAAAAGAAAGGTTGCGGACGGATTCCGTGATCAGCAACACATTGAACCGCTGCGGTTATACGAAATGAATCTTTTTTCCAGAGAGGAATTGATGATGATGGAAGAGGTGGCAGATAAGTGGGAAAAATTTTCCGGCGCAGAAATGAAAAACGCCTCACATGGCGAGGCGCCTTGGATTGCCACCAAATCAAATGATGTTATAGATTACAATTTGGCTTATTATCGTAATAAATACGGCGAAATGGATAATGGCGAATAAGGTAGTATGGAAATTTTACGCCATCCTGGAATTGAAAAAGATTTTAAAGATTTAAAACGTTTTCCTTCGCCCAAAGAATCACTTGAAGCATGGGAACGTTTTTTTGTTTTTAAGGGTTTGCGCGAAACCCCGGGTATTGAGCAATATCCAGGTTTTGGACAATACAAAATTTATAAGGCAAGAGTTGTGCCGCTTAAAGAAAATTGCGGTAAATCTAATGGTTATAGATTAATATTTCAGATTTTGGAAGAAGGTGTTTGTAAAATACTGGTGTTTTCAAGACATGGAATTTATAAAAGTGAATAGGAGTTAATAAGTTTGATTCGTACTCGTCTTATTTTATGATTTCCGGATTTTGGAAAAAATTAAAGAAGCCTATTTTTGCCCTGGCGCCGATGTCCAATGTTACGGACGCGGCTTTTCGGCGTATCATTGCTAAATATGGAAAACCGGATGTAATGTTCACCGAATTTGTATCCTGTGACGGATTGATGTCGGCTGGCCGGAAAAATTTGTTGGTAGATTTTATGTACAGCGAAGCCGAACGTCCCATTGTGGCGCAGATTTTTGGTTCCAAGCCGGAAAATTTTTATAAAACCGCTTTACTTATTCAAGAATTAGGTTTTGACGGCATTGATATAAATATGGGTTGTCCGGATAGGAATGTGGAAAAACAAGGGGCAGGAGCTTGTTTGATGAAAAATCCAAAATTGGCTCAGGAAATTATTAAAGCCACCCAGCGCGGCGCCGGAAAATTGCCGGTGTCAATAAAAACACGCATTGGTTATAATAAAAATTCTTTAAGCGAGTGGCTGCCGACTTTATTAGAAACCAAACCGGCGGCCATAATTATTCATGCCCGCACGCGCAAAGAAATGTCTTCGGTGCCGGCTCGGTGGGAAACTATCGCTGATGCCGTGCGTATCCGCGACGAACATGATAATTCAAAAAATAAAACTTTAATTTTAGGCAACGGCGACGTGAAAGACCTGGCTGACGCGGAAGAAAAAATAAAAGCCACTGGCGCGGATGGGGTAATGGTCGGGCGTGGTATTTTTGGCAATCCTTGGTTGTTCGCTGGATGTCATTCTGAGCGAAGCGCAGCGAAGTCGAAGAATCCCTTACACCCGAATTTAAGGGATCCCTCCACTACGGTCGGGATGACATCGAGCGTTGCCGAAAAACTACGCGTCATGGTGGAGCATACTTATTTATTTGAGAAACTTTTAACAGAGCACAAAAGTTTTGATATCATGAAAAAACACTATAAAGCATACGTTAATGGTTTTGATGGCGCTAAAGAACTTCGGGTTAAATTAATGGAAGGCGCGAAGACCGCCGCTGATGTGGAAAAAATAGTAGTTGACTTTTTATCTTAATAATTGTTTAATTCCTATTAGGAATAGGCGCTCTTTGAAATACAAACATGCAGAAGGAGGCAGAAGCATGCGAAAGCTGGCGTTTCTTTTTGTTTTGACAATGGGGTGTAGGCCAAATTCTGTTGTTAAGTATCCTACCACCGGTGTCGAGGCGGGTCTGGTTTTGGAAACTATTACCATGAATTGGGGGGAAGCCCCTGGCGTTATTCCTCTTGCCACCCCGCGTCTTCCGGCCATTGCCGCAGAAGTGGAAAAGATCCGTGGTATTGGCATTGCTTGCTTCCAGGAGCTTTGGACGCAGGAGTCCAAGGATGCTGTGGTTCAGGCCCTGGGTCCGGATATGTACCATTATTACATTGACACGCGTGGAGAAAATCAGCGCGATGGCGTGGATATTTGTTATCCGGAAGACGTTAAGAAAATCGCGGCTTGCGCGCGGAAAAAGTGTACCGGTTTGCCAGCGGAAGAGCAGACTATTTGCGCTTACGAAGAATGTAGTGGCGAATTGGGAAAGGAATATATATTTGGCAGCCACGAATGCGTGTATTGCGTAGTGGCCGGAGTTGGCAAGAGCATAGAAGAGATCCTTGATAAGTGCGTGCAGAAGCCCGGCGCTCCCAAGATTGCCGGCATGTCGCGCGCTTTTGATGGTCAAGATGGCGTGATGGTGGCTTCACGTTACCCACTGAAAAACCCGGAAGCGCTGCGTTTGCGAGCTTCTTTTTCCAATCGCGTGGCGGTCTTTGTCACAGTGGAAATCACCGGGTTTGAGCCCATAGAAGTGGCTTGTTCGCACATTTCCACTTCCACTGATTTGCCTCCCAATCATCCGGATTTTTCCAATTGGGATGAGGAAATGAAAGCCC
>ERZ1292629.4410-Hain-H43-01um-R1-4410-length-10311-cov-6_pt1 | contig 10311 bp, 7 predicted proteins | sample MGYA00564399_ERZ1292629 | MGnify/ENA primary metagenome ERZ1292629 (study PRJEB36523, sample SAMEA6512636) | groundwater metagenome | collected 2019-01-08 | study: AquaDiva: Metagenomics assemblies of 32 groundwater samples
CAAAGCCGTCCCGACGCAACGTCGGGACGGCAAGCGCGGAAGTCCTGTTTTAAATACACGTCGCGCCGGGCGTATATAGCGTCCATGCCCAGCCAGCGGTAGCCGCTCCGTCAACAATACAGGCATTGGCTCCCCCATCGCGAGCCGGATCGGTAAAAACATCGGCATGATTAAAACCGCTCTCTGTCGCGCAATGAGAAAGCAGCTTATAATCCGCGCCGTTGGAACGATACAAAAACGCCCGCTTCCATCCCAGGCATAAAGCCGAATCCCCGCCGCGCGGATCGGCTGGCAATCTGGCCATATAATTAGGCGTCAGGTTGGGGATATAAGCTCCGGGGGCGGAAACAACAGCGGCGTTATCGCCGGCCGAAGACGATTGCCAAACCCCGGCGGTAGTGGGATAACTGCCGTTATTTTCAAAATACAGCTCGAGCGCGACCTGGATTTGCCGCATCGCTTCCTTCCGAGCCGCGTCGCGGGCCTTGGTTCTGGTGCCGTTAACGGAAGTCGTGACAATCGAAGCCATCATACCAATGACAGAAATGACCACTAAAAGCTCGATAAGAGTAAAGCCCTTTTGCAATCTTTTCTTTTGCATTTTTATTATTTTAGGACTTACGCGTTTGACGGGAATCTTCGGCGAAGATTCCCGTCAAAAACTTTAATCAGTCTTTAGCTTAATTTTTATTTCTTTCGAATCTAAATCCACGGATAATAATTCTAGGCGTAACCCTTGTTCGTTTAATTCTTTGCTGGTACTTATGCCTAAATAGGCGTAAGTTACGCTACCGCCAGACTTGTTCGTATAATGTATTTGCGCGCCCGGTTCGTCTTTCCAGTCTTTGCAGTTAAAATTCGGGACTTGCGGGCAAGTGTACAGAAAAACCCTGTCCACAGTCAAAATATAGTTTTGATAATCATGATTCTCCCCTTCTTTCAGCGAAACGGTATTGGAGTTGACCAGAAAAAAATATATTGCCCAACCGGCGACGCCGGCCAAAACCACAAATAAAACAATCAGCAATGTCTTATGCCATTTTTTTCCTTCCGGTTTGCGCGAATTTGATATGATTTGTGATTGCGGAGTCGGGATGTCAATCATACTGACATTATGAGATAAAACAGCGCTTTTATCAAGACCAGTACACCTCAAATCTACAAATATAACAAATCTACGGATGTCTACAAATCTTAAAAAAGATTATTCGTAGCGGCTCGTAGATTTGTTCAGATTCGTAGATTTGGAGTAAGTTTAATCCTCCAAGGTGGAAACGTCACCCGGATCCTGGCCTAATTCCTGGGCGCGCAAGACTCTTCTCATTATTTTACCGCTTCGAGTTTTTGGTAATTTATCCACAAATTCAATTTCATCCGTTACGGCTAAGGGGCCGATGGTTTCCCGAATATGATGTTTGATTTCTTTCGCCAGCTCATCCGAAGGCTTATACTTTGATTTTAAAATGACAAAGGCCTTGGCGATTTCGCCTTTGATGGGGTCGGGTTTGCCGATAACTCCCGCTTCGGAAACTGATGGGTGGGAAACGATGGCACTTTCTATTTCCGCGCTCGATACCCGGTGTCCGGAAATTTTTAGAACGTCATCGGACCTTCCTTGAATCCAAAAATATCCGTCGCGGTCTAGGCGGGCCATATCGCCGGTCGCGTAATATCCCGGAATCTTTTCGTAATAAGTTTCTAAATAGCGTTTGGGGTTTCGAAACAGGGTCTTAAGCTGAGCCGGCCAGGAACCGCGAATCACCAAGTGGCCGCCGGATCCGACGGGCACCGCCTTGCCCTCGGCATCGACAACCTCGGCCACCACTCCCGGAAAAGCCCGAAAAGCGCTGCCGGACTTCAGCGGCACCGTAGGCAATGGTGTTATCATATGCATTCCGGTTTCAGTCTGCCACCAGGTATCCATAATCGGGCAGCGGCTGCCTCCAACTTTTTCGTAAAACCACCGCCAGGCTTCGGGATTGATCGGCTCGCCAACAGAGCCGAGCAGCCGGAGTGCGGAAAGATTGTGCTTTGCCACCTCCGCTTCCCCATGTTTTGCCATCAGCCGAACCAAAGTGGGCGCTGTGTATAAAATTGTAACCTTATACTTTTCCACCATTTCCCAAATTCGGTCGGGTTTTGGATAATCAGGGACGCCTTCGTACATTACAGAAGTCAAGCCGGCCATAAGCGGCCCGTAAATTATGTAACTGTGCCCGGTAATCCAACCCGGGTCGGCAGTGCACCAGTAAATGTCGTTGGGTTTCGGATCAAAAACCATTTGCAGGGTTTGAAAGACTCCGACCATATAGCCGCCATGGGCATGAACCACGCCTTTGGGCGTGCCGGTGGTGCCGGAAGTATAAAGAATGAACGCCGGATCCTCGGAGTCCATGACTTCTGTTTCCGGAATCGGCAAATCTTGGGCTAACAAATCCTGATACCAGAGGTCCCTGCTTTCCGTTATTTCCACTTCTTGCCCAGAATGCTTGACGACAATGCAATGTTCAATGGTTGGGCAGCCGGCGGCTAGAGCTTCGTCAACGATTTTTTTTAAACCAATACTTTTGCCGCGGCGAAAACTGCCGTCCGCGGTAACGACTAATTTGGCTTGGGCATCTTCGATTCTTTTCTGGATGGCGGCGGCGGAAAAACCCGCGTAGACTACGGAATGAACGGCGCCAAGCTTAACACAGGCCAGCATCGTTACCGCTACTTCCGGGATGTTCGGCAGGTAGATGGAAATGCGGTCTCCTTTTTTGACGCCTAGTTTTTTTAAAGCCGCGGCAAATTTATTGACCTCTTCAAAAAGCTGTTTGTATGTGATAATCCGCTTGCTGCCGTTCTCCCCTTCCCATAGAATCGCGGCTTTATCGCAAATTTTCGTTTCCTGATGCCGCTCGAGGGCGTTGCTGAATAGATTGCATTTCCCTCCGACAAACCAGCTGTAAAAAGGCTTTTTGGAATCGTCGAATACCTTGGACCATTTTTTTTGCCAGGTTAATTTCTCGGCGGCGGCTTCCCAGAACTTCAGAGGATCTTTTTCCGCCTCCGCGTAAATTTTTTTCCAGTCCTTGACGGTAGAAGCATTTAAAACCTCTTCGGAAGGTTGGTAAAGATGGTTTTCCTGCATTAGGACTTCAGTGGTTTCCTTTTTGATTTTGTCGTCAGTCATAAACGAAATTTAAATAAATAATAATTAATTACCCAAAAAAATAATTTGTAAATTTTCAAATTAACTTGTCAATACTAGAAATTAAACTAAGACCCGACATCTCCGGAGGCTTTTCGATTCCAAGCACTTCCAAAACGGTCGGCGCAATATCGGATAACTGACCTTCCGGAACCTGTGTCGCCAAATACAGATAACCGGCCTTGCGCGGATTTTTTAAACGCAAGCCGCTGCCAACAAAAACGCAAGGCACGGGATTCGTGCTATGCGATTTTTCAACTCTTCCTGTATGGACATTATGAATTTCTTCGACGTTGCCGTGGTCTCCGGTGATTATCATTAAAATATCGCCGGCCTGAAAAACAAACTCGGTTAACATCCGCAAACATTGGTCCACGGTTTGCACGGCTTTAATCGAGGCGTCGAGCGAACCCGTATGGCCGACCATATCGGGATTCGCGTAGTTGACAAGATAAAAATCAATCGGCTCCTGTAAACGAGTTATTAATTTTTTTGTTAGTTCGAAAGCTGCCATCTGGGGAACATTCTCATAAAGGTTCTGATAACTGGTGTTTGAATGGACTTGTTCCCAAGATTCGTTTGAGAAAGGCTCTTCGTGTCCGTTGCTGAAAAAAAACGTAACGTGAGGATATTTTTCCGTTTCGGAAATATGCAGCTGTTTTTTCCCATTCAACGATAAAATCTCCGTCAAGACTTTGGGAGGGGTAATTTTTGGAAAAGCAGGGAGAACGGGCAAATCTTTGGAATACTCCGTCATCGTCACCATAAACAAATCTTCGATCGGGGAAGGTTTTTCCGACAGTCCGGAATTCATCGGGTCCGATAAGGCGCGGGTCAGCTGGATGACCCGGTCGTTGCGGAAATTGAAAAAAATTACGGCATCTCCCGGGCTGACCGTTACCGGTTTTTGACCGGGAGAGACAATTAGCGTTGGCGGAATCGTCTCGTCATAAACGCTTTTGGCATAATACTCGTCAATCGCGACCAGCGGACTATCGGCCACCTGTCCTTCCCCGAAAACCAAAGCCCGAAAAGCGGCTTCGGTCAAATCCCAATGATTGCCTCTGTCCATGGCATAAAAGCGGCCAATCAGCGAGGCGATCTTACCGCAACCAACCTGAAAAATTTTCTTTTCCAGCTCTTTTATGAAATTTTTCGCGGCTGACGGATCGGTGTCTCTGCCGTCGGTAATGCAATGTAAAAATACTTTGGAAAGTTTGTTGCCGGCAGCCAGAACCAATAACGAATAAAGATGCAGCTGTGAAGCATGCACTCCGCCATCGCCGATTAAACCCAAAAGATGAAGCTGCGAATCATTTTTTTTCACGTGCTCTATGGCCTGTATAAATGCCGAGTTCTGATAAAACTCGCCACTGGTAATGCTTTGATCGATCCTAAACGAATCCTGGAAGACAATTCTGCCCGCGCCCAGACACATATGGCCAACTTCGGAATTGCCGGGCTGTCCCCAAGACAACCCTACGTTTGGACCGGAAGCTTGCAAGGCCAGGCTGGGAAAATTGTTGACTAAAGAATCAAAAGTCGCAGGCATAGCGCGCGTTACGGCGTTACCCGGCGCGTCAGACGCGATGCCAAAACCGTCAAGGACTACCAGTAATACTTTTTTAAAATTTGGAATCATACGGCGTTAAAGAATGTCTATTACACTTCAAATCTACAAATCTGTGCAAATCTACGAATGTCTACAAATCTTAAAAAAGATTATTCGTAGCCATTTGTAGATTTGTTTTCATTCGTAGATTTGAGGTGTAACGAAATTGAAAATTAGGTATGCAGTAAACTGATTCCCGTCATCTCCGCCGGCTTGGTTAAACCCATCAGCTCCAAAATTGTCGGCGCGACATCTTTCAGCGCCCCGTTGCGCAATTTCTTTTTCGACTTTCTGAATTGAGTGTCTATTAAGATGAAAGGCACTGGATTGCCGTTGTGTTCGGCTTTAACTTCTTGTGTTTGTGGATCGATCATCTGTTCGGCATTGCCATGATCGCCGGTGATGATCATCGTGCCTGATTTTTCCTTGACCACGGTTTCATAAAGCCGACCAAGCATCTTATCGATTGTCTCCACCGCCTTGATGGTAACCTTCAAATTGCCGGTATGGCCGAGCATATCGGCGTTCGGGTAATTGACCAGACAAAAATTATAAAGTCCGGTCTTAAGATTGGCGGTGAGGTTGTCGGTGATTTCACTTGCTGACATTTCTGGCACTAGATCGAAAGTCACGACTTTTTTTGAATCAACGCGAATCCTTTTTTCGTTTTTAAAAAGCCGATTGGTGTTGCCGTGAAAAAAATAGGTAACGTGAGCGAATTTTTCCGACTCCGAAATGTATAAATGATGCAAGTTGCCGAACTTTTCCAGGTAACTCGGCAAGGAATTGACAATTTCTCTGGTTGGATAGGCAATGACGACCGGCAGTTCGGTCCCGAACTCAGTCATTGTCACGAAAAAAAGTTTTTTAAAAATTTTAAAAACCCGAGAATTGCCGTTACCGTTGTTTAGTAAATCCGGCTGGACAAAAGCCTTAGTCATTTGCCGAGCCCGGTCTGACCGCAGATTGAAAAAAACTACTCCGTCGTTATCATTGACGGTTATGGGAACTTTTTTCTTACTCCCCTCAAGTTTATGGGGAATGACCGTGGGAATTATAAATTCATCGGTTTCGCCGCGGGCGTATGCCTGCTGAATCGCCTGGTAGGGCGTCTCCGCGGTCTTGCCGCGCCCGAAAACAATAGCCTCGTAAGCTTTCCACAGGCGATCGTAATTATGCGCCCTGTCCATGCCGTAATACCGCCCGGCGATAGTGGCGATCTTTCCCACGCCGACGTTGTTAGTTGTTAAAAGCAGGCGTTTCAAAAAAATTTCCGCCGATTTGGGAGGCGTGTCTCGTCCGTCAGTGAAAAGATGCAAATATACCTGGCTGATACCGTTCTTTTTACAAAACACCAACAAGGCTTCAACATGCTCCGGTTCAACATGACCGGAGCGCTCGTCAGATAACATTCCCATCAAGTGCAGCCGGCTTTTCTGTTTTTTTACGTGATTTAAGGCTTCCACGAATGCCGCGTTTTTAAAAAAAGTTCCGTCGTGGATGCTTTCCAGTATGAAAACTTTATCCTGCTTCACCGTCCTTCCCGCCCCCATGTTTTCGTGTCCCGCTTCCGAATTCCCGGGTTCATAGTCTTTTAGACCCACGTCTACGCCGGACGCCGAAAGGCGGGAATTGGGGAAATTCTTTAAAAACTTATCGTAATTGGGCTTATTGGCGAGCGCAATGGCGTTGCCCGGACGTTCCGGCGCCACTCCCCAGCCGTCAAGAACGACAAGCACGACCAAATTTTTTTTATCCATAAAGCGATGCGAATACTGCTAATCACATGCGAATGCCGCGAATCGGATCGGTTTCTCCTCCTCTATGAGGAGGAGATTTAAGAGGAGGTCGTAGTAGTTAAACTATTACCGAAAATTTTCTATGACCTCTCTTTGATTCTCTCCTCACGAGGAGAGAAAATCAGAGCTCAAGCGCTTTCTCAATTTCCAACAACCGATTATACTTCGCCAATCGCTCGCCACGAGTAACTGATCCGCTTTTAATAAACTCCGCGTTGACCGCCACCGCCAGATCAGCGATAAACGGATCATTGGTGTCGCCGGAACGATGCGAAACGTTAATCTTTATCTTGTTTTTTTGAGCGAGTTTGATGGTTTCAATAGTTTCGGTTAAAGTTCCGATTTGATTCGGCTTGACAATTATCGTGTTGATGGCCTTCTGCTCAATGGCCGTTTTCAGCCGCTTGGGAGAAGTTACCGTCAAATCGTCGCCGACGATACGAATTTTATCGCCTAACTTTTCGTTCAATTTTCTCCAACCCTCCCAATCGTTCTCCTCAAGCCCGTCCTCGATTGAAACTATTGGATAACTATTCACCAGTTCCGAGTACCAGCCGATCAACTGGTCGCGGGAAAAACTGGCTTTTTCTCTGCGAAAAACGTAACGCTGATCTTTTTCGGAATCAAAAAGTCCGGAGGCGGCGACATCCAAGCCAATACCTGCAGACCCTTCCGGCACGCCGGCCTGCTTTGTCGCTTCAAGTAAGACCTCGATAACCTCACGGCTATGCTGTAGGGCGGGAGCAAAGCCACCTTCCAAACCCACTCCCAAAGGCTGCTTCCTAACCTGCAAAATTTTCTGCAGCTGCATGAAAGTTTCGCAGGCAGCACGCAGAGCCTCATGATACCGCACGCCAGACGGCACCAGCATAAATTCCTGCACGTCCATGCCGGAATCAGCATGCAAGCCGCCGTTAAGCAGGTTAAACATTGGCGTCGGCAAGCGGTAGTCTTTAAAAAGCAGCTTAAAAATTTTTCGCAGATGCTGGTAAAGCGGAGTTTTGAGGGCGTGGGCGCCTGCGCGAGCGACCGCCTGCGAAACGCCCAAAATGGCATTGGCGCCAAGCCTGGATTTGTTCGCCGTGCCGTCAAGCTTTAACATCAATTGGTCAATTTTTGGCAAATCCAACACGTTCTTGCCCTTTATTTTTGGAAAAATCACTTCCTCCACGTTCTTTGCCGCTTTCAAAACGCCTTTGCCGCCAAATCGCGATTGATCGCCGTCGCGAAGTTCGTGCGCTTCATTTTGTCCGGCCGATGTGCCAGAAGGAACTGACGCGGCCGCTATCGCCCCGCTATCCAGCTCGACTTTCACGTGCAGAGTGGGAATCCCCCGGGAATCGAGAATTTCGAGCGCGGAAATTTTTTTGATGGTAGTTTTTGGCATAAAACAATATTAAGATTTTTTCAAGACTTCGATCCCCGGCAATTTTTTTCCTCCCAAAAAATCCAAGCTAGCGCTGCCACCGGTGGAAAGATAATCGATATACTCCCCCATTTTTGTCAGCTTGACCGCATTTAGGGTGTCGCCGCCGCCGGCCACGCCAAAAGCCAAACCACGGCAGCGGGAAGCAAACAGCCGACCCAGGGCCAATGTGCCGTGAGAAAAAGATTTTACTTCAAACAAGCCCATCGGCCCGCTCCAAGCCAAAGTGTTGGCCGACTTGATAATCGCGCTAAATTTTTTTACAGTTTCCGGGCCAACGTCTAAAACCATTTCCGCTGGACCGATTTTTTCCGGAGCTCTGACTCGGATAGAATCCGGATTATCCGGCGACCTGGCCACCACTACATCAACAGGTAAAACAATTTTTTGCCGATAATTGCGCAGTAAATCTTTTACATCGTTTAGACTGGCCAAGTCAGCTTTGGATTTGCCGATGTTGTAGCCGTGCGCCAGATAAAACAATGTCGCCAACCCTCCACCCACCACAGCGTGATCGCAAATTTCCAATAAGCCCTTAAGCCCGACGATTTTATCTGAAAATTTTATACCGCCGACCATCACCACCACCGGCCGCTTCGGCCGGACTAAAACGCGAGAAAGAGCCGTTACTTCCGCGCTCAATTCCAAGCCGGAGAAATGTGGCAAAAGCGGCGCCAGCGCGGTGATGGAGGCGCGTTCGTTGTAGGAACTGCCAAAAGCATCGTTAACAAAAATTTCTCCCAGCTCCGCCATGGCTTTACCGAAATCCGCGGCATTTTGGTCTTCCTCCGGATAAAACCGGATATTCTCCAAAACCGCCACGTCGCCCGGATTTAAATCGGCCAGTAGTTTTTTTGTCGTATCTTTCCTAAAATCCACGGAAAAAAAGAATAAATGCGGCAGGGAATATTGCGGCAGTTTTTGCGCGTCTTCACCTATGACTAAAAATTTCAAATTCAAAAGCTCTGCCAAACGCGAAGCAGCCGGAAGTAAAGAAAAATTTTCGTCCCGCTCCTTCGGCCGACCCAGATGCGCGATGACGATAGTCTTGGTGTTACGGCTCATCAGATATTGAATTGTCGGCAATGCCCGCCGGATGCGAAAATCATCTTCCACTTCCCAATTTTTTTGTTCTTGATCTTTTTTCAACGGCACGTCCAAATCCGCCCGCACCAGCACGGTTTTACCGACGACTTCCGCTTTTTTTAGCGAAACCAAATCCATAGACTCACTACTTTTTAACGAATATCGAGACTATGTATTCCGACAACTTTGTACCACCCGCATCGGCCTCAGGTAAAACGCGTCTCAAGCTGACCGAATACCCACCCACACTTACTTCTTTTTCCAAATCAACCTCAACTTCCTCTAAATCTTGTTTACCTTTTTTTACCCCAAGCCAAATCGTCACCGTTCCTGCCCAAAAGCACTGAACGTCGCGATTGACGGGGCACCGGGAATCATTTATTTTAGTCAAAGTCAAGGTTAAATCTTCGCTCTCGATGAACACCGACTGACCAAGCTTCAAGCTAACGGGCTGTTCCAGCTGTCCCAAGAAGTTTTGGCTGGCGCTTCCGGAATTATAGGTATCAATAACACCAGAATCAATATTAGAATCATCTTGATTTTGCGGGTGAAATAATTTGAAAGACGAAAGCGTTTGCCGGAAAATTTTCTCCGATTCATCTTGACTTATGACACCCGGAACTGCCAAAACTTTATCCATGGCTTCTTTTGCGATCACCGAGGAAAGCATTTGCACCATATCTTTTTTGATCACCAAAGTTTTTCCGATCCCGTCCGGAAAATAATATATGACCCACCCACAGCCTTCAACTCCTTCGTAAATACTGAAACCTTTTAAGTTCCCGTTTTGATATTCATCTATAAATCCTGGACTGGCTTTTAAATTACCGTCGGCGTCAAAATTTTCCTCGGGAATATACGACGACATTTCGCGAACCGTTTCCGAAAGCGATTTGTCGACTATCGCAAACGTAACGTTAAAATCATTGAGAGTTGGATAGGTCGTTTCGTCCCCTTTCATATCGCAATCACCGTGATTTTCATAAGGAATATTATGGTTTAAAATCACCTGACCCGCGTTTTCGTTTAGAGTAATTTTGCTCGGATATTTAAACACAAAACCCGATTCTTCGTTTTGATAAATTTTCCAGCCCGAAAAAGGATTGGGACGCGTTGGAAAATCTGATCTGATATTAGCCCGGCGCGTTTGGATCAGCGCTGCAGCTCCGCCGCCTAAAATCGCCGCCAAAGCCAA
>ERZ1292629.4412-Hain-H43-01um-R1-4412-length-10309-cov-5_pt1 | contig 10309 bp, 9 predicted proteins | sample MGYA00564399_ERZ1292629 | MGnify/ENA primary metagenome ERZ1292629 (study PRJEB36523, sample SAMEA6512636) | groundwater metagenome | collected 2019-01-08 | study: AquaDiva: Metagenomics assemblies of 32 groundwater samples
TCTTTTACGCTATGGCTTCCCAATCGGGGGAACATTTTAGCAAATAGTGGACGATCCTTTTGTGTCATAACCTGTTCCGGTAGATACCCAATGCGTCTGCCTGCTTTTACCAGTTCTACTAGCTCTTCCGCACTACGGTCACAGGGCGGGATAACAACCTCAACACCAGCACTTTCTCCTCGAACTTTCCATATTGTTTGAAAGGTTTTGGTAACTAGTTCTGGGGTAAGAGAACTTGCGTTGAATTCTCTCACTGCATTATTTAAAATATCTACTGGAGTTGGTTTTGACTCCGTATCTTGTGCGGGTTTTACTTCTCTTGCGGATTTTGAAGCTTCAAATACATCTGGTAACAAACCTGCTACGCGCAGTGCGTCAGCCTGTTTATTCATAAGATAGATGCCTTTGGCATACTTTCTCGCATCTCTACCTGACATTCGCATTTCTTTATAATTCTGCGCCATAGATGAGCATCTTATCACACTATGAGATACTTTGTCAAATTTTTGACCGTAACAACTCCTCTACTTTCTCTGCAAGAAATATTTTCATTAAAGACTGGTATGGAACATCTCTTTTATTTGCCATTTCTTTAATACGCGCCAATAACATTTCAGGAAGCCTGAGTGAGATAGTCTCGGTTGATGGCTTGAGATTAGGAAAAATTACCCTTTCTGCCTTTGACCAATCAAAATATTCCGAAGAGTCAGCAATCCCCCAAAACTCTCGTTCTTCATCTTCGTTCTTAAATTTTGGTATTTTCTTGAACTTGTTTTTCATACTCCCTCCTTTCTTTTTTATGCATATCTCGCACTGAAATTATCCTAATTTCATCTTTCCGCATGGTGAAGAATATTGATAATTTTCGCTTCTTATCTGTAATCCCCCAAATCATGTGTCGCCTTTCGGACAACGAATGTTTTACATCATCAAGAATAAAGTTGGGTTTGTTAAAAAATACCTCTTCTGCTTCTTTATTGGTTATTCTATGTTTTAATACATTCTTGTCCCTATTTCCCTTATCCCATTCGAATATAATGACCTCAGGAAGTATCCTCACCCCATAAGTATATTGCCTACATATACAAATGTCAAGAGCCCTGTTTCCCGAGTATTTCCCGAACAATTCCCTAATCCTTAATTTTTATCCCTTGTGCTATACTACGAATTGATATGGATATTGATTTGCTGATACGCTCTGCAATTTTTTCTGACCATGAAGAAGAAAAAAGGGCAAGCAGAGAACAGATATTTGACCTCGCCAAAACATCTGGCATCATCCCCTCTTCTCTCCATAGCCCCTATCAGGCTTTTGCGCAAGGTAAAATTTCTGGGTTTACTATCCCTGCGATAAATGTCCGCACGCTCACCTATGACATGAGTTGCATCATTTTTAAAACTGTGCTTGCCAATCAAATTGGCGCGGTTATTTTTGAGATCTCCAGATCTGAGATGGGATATACCCATCAAAGTTTTGGCGATTTCGCGCTTTGTGTGCTTGCAGGGGCGATAAAAGAAAATTATAAGGGCCCTGTTTTCCTCCAGGCAGATCATGTGCAGATTAACAAAACAAAATTTGAATCAAACGAAAACCAGGAAGTACAAGATGTTCAAGCCTTCATTCAAGAAGCGGTATCTGCGGGATTTTATAATATCGACATTGATGCTTCAACGCTGGTTGACCCCTCTCTGTCAACAATTCCAGAGCAACAAAAAGACAATGCTCGAATTACCACCCTGCTCACTGATTACATACGAGGTATTCAGCCTGTCAATACAATTATAAATATTGGCGGAGAGATAGGACATATCGGAGATAAAAACAGCACATCAGAAGATCTGGAGGCATTTATGTCTCTTTACAACCCTTCATCTCAACAGGGTATAAGCAAAATAAGTATTCAAACAGGATCCTCCCATGGCGGAATCCCTCTCCCCAATGGATCGCTTGCCGATACCCAGATTGATTTTTCGCTTATCAAGACGGTGGGTAATCTTGCTCGTAGCAAATACGGGCTTGGTGGCATAGTACAACACGGCGCGTCCACTCTACCCCTGCAGCTTTTTGATGAGTTTCCAAAATCAGACACACTGGAAATACACCTGGCAACAGGGTTTCAAAACATTGTGTTTGATACGATACCAATCGCGCTCAAACAAGAAATGTACGCGTGGGTCAAAGAAAATCTGCAATCAGAAAGAGAAAACAACTGGTCAGAGGAACAATTCTTGTATAAAATGAGGAAAAAATCTCTTGGTCAATTTAAAAAACAACTGTGGGATTTATCGGCTTTAGATAAGCAACCTGTTCTTGACGCGCTTTCAAACAAACTTCAGAATATATTTGAAAAACTTAATGCATCCAACACCAAAGAAGTAATCACCCCTTATTTGCAAAATTAGACAGCCTCTTTTTTTGATTTAAAGAAAAAATATCCCACTATCAAGAATGTGATAATTGGCGTTATCCATTCGGGAATGTGCAGCCCAAAACCATTGAGAAGCATAATGCTTCCCAAAAATAGAATCGAATACATAGCGCCATTTTTGAGATACACATACTTTTTTATTTTATCGATATTACTTATCGTTAACTGCCTGAGCACAATAGCACCAAGTCCACTTCCCAGCAAAATTAGCGGAATCGAAAGGGTGAACGCAAAGGCACCAAGTACTCCATCAATTGAAAACGTCGCGTCAATAACCTCAAGATACAAAATCTTGCTCACGTCTGATCTAGAAACGTTCAACAGCTTCGCTTCTTCTGCTTCTGCGTTTTGTTTGAATCCGTGGGTGATAAAAAAAGCAGTTGAACCAATTACCGCAGCAAATGCCATATAGGTACTCTGCTTTAGGGCCAGCCACACAACGACAGAAAGAATTATAGAAATAATTGCATAAAACCAAACTCCCTGTGCATGAAAAAATCGTTCACCACGAAGCCCATACCTTTTGGGTTCCAAGAAAAGCCAATGGAAAAAAAGAAAAATCAAGAATATGCCGCCACCAGTAAGCAAAATAGGAGATGCTTCTTCTATCGCAGCAAGCGCATGCGGATCACTACTAAAGCTTGCGGTAAGCGCCCCAATGGGCCCAAGAGACGGTGCTGTTGCAAAGATAATTCCCCACGGAAGAAGACCTCTCACTATAAAAACCGCGAACAACATCCCCCATAGCAAAAACCATTTTCTCGCTTTTTGGCCCATGGTTGAAAGCACTTCAGCATTAATGACCGCGTTATCAACACTACTCACAACCTCAAAAAAACAAAGCCCCAAAATAATTGCTATTGCAGAAAAAATTTCCATACAAATGATTATATCATTTTCTAGCTACTTTTTTACAAACTTGATCTGAAAAGTTTTGTCTTCCAAAAGCCTTGTCTCACCCGACGCTTCACCATTTCTTTTTTGTAAAAATGACGGCATACTACTTATTTCTAAATGGGGAGGGTAGATCAAGGAAAACGAATATTGATCATCAAGAGTACCTGGTTGCTTAAAAATTTTGTATGAATATGCAGGATTTAGCGCATTTACCGGAAATACAAACGGATAATTATAAGAAATAGTAATAATTTTTATTTCCTCTTTGGGTACGATCATCAAAAGCCCATATACAGTTTTACCAAGCTCTTCATATCGCTCCACTTCCAAATCTTCTGGAGGAACAAATTTCTTCGCTTCATATATAAGAGGATCTATAACTGCTGGGATTATCCTCTTCTCATTTTTATCTATATACAAAGAAGAAATTGTGCTTCCTTCTGGCAAGGCTATTCTGACATACGCCTTATAGTCTCCATTTGTATTGTTATTTTTATACATTAATGCCAACGTTCCCCGCATCGAACCGTCGTCTTGTATATTCACCTGGTGAACCATTCTTCTTTTGAGTAAATAATTTGCCTTATTCACCCCAATATTTGCTTCGTTTACCGAAAGAAAATCAAGTACGCCCAGGTCTATAAATGGCCTTGTTTCTTCCAGGGTTGATCCAGCACCGCTTATATTAATCACTTTTTGGATTTGACTACTATTCATAGCAATCATAACGTGCTTTTGCGCAATGGCACTATTCACAACTTCCAAAAGCTTCATATATGAAACTTGTTTTTGCACAAGTATTTTCTGTTGTAATGCGAAAAACAGTGAGCGGAGAAAATCTTTTTTTTGCGAAGATCCCGGGAAAAAATTCTTTTCTGCATGATCTTGGGTGAGTTGATAAAAATTATTTGTATCAACTGTCTCACGATAGTCAGATACATATACCGGCCCTGTTGCCACCAAGAGATTTTTTACAAAAGTCGTATCAACAGATATGACTCCATCTACTCTATCTCCTGTTTCTGCTTTTAAAAATACTGCAGCAGCAGATGCGGATTTGGGGAAATCAAGATCAAAATTACTATCGCGCATATACCAATGCACTGACGGCAAATATCTTCGTATCGCAAAGGGTGGCTCTATATGCGCCTTCAGTTGACCGTCTGCGTCATACACATCAGCAATACTAAAATTCTCCAGTTTTCCTTTATCAAAATCTACAATCGCGTATGATCCAATAAATCCTCCTGTCGGACGAAGCTCCATATTATTTTGAAACAACACAAGATATTTCTTTTTTTCATTCATTCCAAAAATTTCAGGTAAAAAATCGGAGGTGTTTTGAAACAATGAAGTAATTCTGTCTAAAGAGTTTATGAACGCGAACGCCGACTGTACAGGCATTATTTTGGTAAAAAGAAGCGGTGGATTTTCTTTGGTGGAAATTTCTGCTTGAATTTTTTGATACGAGACAAGCGCTTGTTTAAGATTGCCTATTCCTGACGCAAAACTCAAGGACGCGTTACTACCCTTCTCTCCAACCTGTTTTAGGTCAGAAAATCCATTAAGCAGTTGCGCCCCGCCTTCTAAAAACACCTGCCCTGCTCTGATGTTGTCTTCTATGATAACTGCTGTCTTTTTTTGACCAATATATCCATATTCCAAGCTCAACACAGCGCTTCCCTGTAGGGCAAAATTAAAAAAGTATCTTGAAAGAAATAAAGCGGTTTTTGCTTGTCCAATATCCCCCTTTTCCAAAGAATATCGGGCTCCCACCGTGGCAAATATGCCAAAAAATAGAAAGATGCCAACCATTAATGTTGGAAGCAGAAGTACAAAAATAGCTGTTTTTAAAACCCAAAAAAAACTAAAATCTTTTTTCTTCTTTTCCTTAAACGGCTTGGGGAATATAGGCCCTGTCTTGATATTTTTTAAAACTCCTGCCTGCCGATGAGGCAGGTCCCCTTGATTAAGTAATCCAAGATCTTGTATCTTTTTTTGCAAAGGATATTTATCCCCTATCATATATACCCCTTCTTCATCCATGTCTTTTTCCTCCTGGTCAAATAAATCTTTAAAAAAATCTATTTGTATCAATGGGTTTATTTTGTGGAATATCCAAGCAAGAGATAATTCTGTTGGCGAGTTTTTTGAAAATATAAAATATTTTTTCTCCGGCGCGCGTTGGAATAAAACCTCTTTAATTGCATCTATTGCATCATCAAGAAATATAGGGTGCGCGCGCCTCATACCCATACCAAGAATGGTTACTCTTCCCAATCGCACCGACTCTTCTATATATCTATGAATGGCAAAAGATGGATTTGTCTCCACATCTTTTCCAAAAATTTCTCCCAACCAAATCAGACAAGACTGCTTATATCCCCCCAGATAACTTGCCAGCTGCCCAGCGCTTGGGGTCAGTCTATGCGCTATCACAAATAGCTTTGCATTATCAAGATCTGCTTTACGAACAAACTCGGGAAGTAGCTCCTTTATCTCTTCCTCCTCATGAAAAAACACCACAATATGGGTGTATTGGATGTCGGGAATTTTTGGAACTCTTCTGCGAAATTGAAGAAAGTCAATATTTTTCCCCTCAATACCCCTGTTGTTCTCTCCCACAAAAACAATATTCCAATCGGGATAATCAGAAGAAATTTTTTTAATCAGCTCTTTTGCGAAAACATTTTTTTTGTCAACAAAAAGGAGCGATTTATTTTCATCTTGCTGGGCCAACACAAACGTAGTTTTTTTCATATCTTTGGGCTCATGCTCATTGTATCAAGTTACAGGAGATTGTCGAGTGCTTTATTTACCATCACATCTGCTTCTTTGTTCTGCTCTCTTGGCACATGAGCATATCTGATGGGAATTTTTAATAGAGCTTGGTTTTCTTTTATGGAAAAGGAGATGGTTCTTAGGTCGTTATTTTTTATTTTATAAATTCCATTTAATTGCTGAACCACCAAAAGCGAATCAAGAAAAAAATCAATTCCTGAAACACCTTTTGACTTTTTCATATAATCTATAATCCAACTTGTTGCCCAAAGAACTGCGCGATATTCCGCAATATTGTTCGTCGCAATTCCAATTTTTTCTCCATGTTCACAGAGAATTTTTCCGCTTTTATTTTTAATCACCACACCAATACCCGCTTTTCCGGGATTACCCCTGCTTCCCCCATCGGTATTTACTATGAGGCTAGTTGTACTTTCCATAGTGAAAATTGTTTTTGCTGTGCAAAATTTTAAGCGAAAGTATAACAACTATCAATGCTTCCGACAACCCCGTGATAATCGATGATGCGATGTATGAATAAGTCGGGATAAAAATCACATTCGCTATAACATTCAGGGTCCCTATTATAAGATATTGCCACACGAGAAATACTTGCTGTTTCTTGGCGATAAGAACCCACTGGAGAATGCTGCTTGCAAAAAACAATGGCAAAGATAAAAGTAAAATACGAAAAGGAACAATTGCTTTATAAAAATCTGGGTCTATCAAAATAAGCAGGGGGGAGGCAATCCAAAAAATAGCAATCAACACTAAAGATACAGGAAGGCTCATAGTCAAAAATTTTATACCAACCTCCGCTGAGGTTCTATTATTTTTCTCCGCGTCCAGGAAGTGTGGATACAGAGCGTTTGTCAAAAATAGGGGGAGCGTAAGGAGAAAATCAAAAAAGCGATATGAAAGACCATATGTTCCCACCTCTGCCGATGATTTAAAAAATGAAAGGATAATTATATCCGCTCGAAAATACACAAGATTAAATACGAGCATCGCGCCAAGAGGCAAACTTTTTAAACACAATTGTTTTATCCGCCCAAAACTCAATGTATCAAGAGATATGGATTGCTTGGCAAAAATAAAAGATACAATAGCGGTAATAATATTTCCAATTAAAAGAGACAAAAGCGCTGATGAAAGAGTCAGCGCGCTATACGCTTGGATAAAGAAAAAAAGACAAACGCTCACCAGCGATCCGACCAAAACCGACACGAACAGATGCTCATATTGTTTTCTTTGTTGAAAAATTGCAGTTGAAGACTGAAGAATGCTTTGGACAAAAAGAGTTAAAGAAAAAACAAAAATACCAATCCGAACATTGTCAGAAAAACCGATCGCTCCAACTGAGCGGGGGAGCGCAAACACAACAATATTTAAAATTGTTATTAGGAAAACGGCAATTAGAAGCCTCGTATAAAAAAGGGTTTTAAAAGATATATCTTTTTCTTGCAAAAATACTGCATTAAACCCAAAATCAACCAAAATATATCCAAGGGTAACCAATGAAACCACTTTGGTAAAATCACCGTATCCGGAAGCGCCAAAATATCTTGCCAAAAAAATAGTAATTACCAAAGTAACAATGGATGTAATGCCTTTTGCAAAAACCTGGGCAAATGTATTTTTAAGAATCAGCAGCATATTTCTTCCTTACGTTATTGTACCAGAAGTAGTAAGAATTTTATTCCAAATAACTCCCAACACAAGGGTCATGAGAAGTTGGCCCTGTTGAAGGGTGAAAAAATAATGATCAAAAAGACCAATGAACAAAAAGGAACATAAAAGCATCAAGCAAAACTCTTTATCTTTTTTAGAAAGTGAGAAGACATTTTTTGTGGTGAGATACAAAAAATAAACCACCATGCCAAACGAAAAAATTCCACCCTCTGAAAACAGTAATAAAAAAATTGAATGAACGGGCTGATACATGACAGGAGAGAGTCTTGTAATATAAGAGGATAGCTCGCCAAGATAATTATTTAGACCTACTCCAAAAAACATATGATCTTTGAACATATCAATAGATGCACGCGCCAATACTATTCTTTGAGCTACTGATTCATTTTGAAACGATGTTTCGTATAAACGGCTTGCAAACAGCGTTTGAGAAAAAATAACAAGCGCAAAAACGAGGATTGAAAATATGAAAATAGAATACCTGTCTAAGCGGTGCTTTATGAACAAGTAAGAACCGAGAACTATCCCCATAATCCAAACAGCTCTACTCAAACTTAACAAAATTCCAATCCCTGCAACCAAAACAGTAAAAGAAATAAATAAAACCCTGTGTTTGTTTGACTCAAAAAAATGCAAAAATAGTAATGTTGTAAAAAGTAAATATCCTGCCAAAACATTGGGGTGGGGGAAGGTGGCATATGGACGAAGAATTAGGCTTCCCCCAATTGAAGCATTTGCAATTCCAGGGGTTTCTCCGTTAAATGCTCTTTCGCCGAAAAAATAAAATAGCCCTCCCAACGAACCATGGTGTATAAATTGAGCCATTGCTAAAAATCCAGAAAAAAGTATCCCTACCCAAAGGCTAAGCGCAAATGTTTTTTTTGAAAACTGAAAAGCGGCAATATAAAAACCAAAGAAAATAAATTCAATAATTTTTATCATCCCATATAATCCTGCGTAGGGATTTTTCGAAAGCACTACGCCTATGCCAATCAGAAGAAAAAAAATGACAAAAGAAATACTTCCGCAATATTCTTTTTTTACTATGCTTGATATAAATATTTTTCTTCTTGCAAAATAAAGAAATGCCAAACAAATAATACTTATATCTGAAACGTAAAGAGTGGGGGAGAGGTAGTCGCTGCGAACGCCATTAATAAAAGAAAAGCTGGGCCAAAAGTGTCGGCCAAGCTGAGAAACGAGCAAAAAAATAGTGAGGTAAAAAAATATTTTTTCCAGTTTTGCAAAAAGCATGCAACATTAAGAAACGCGGGGCTTTACAACCAACACTCTGTCTTTTCCTTCTCCCATAGATTCTGAGGCGACTTCTTTGTCTTCTTGAAACAGAAGGTGAACCACTCTTCGCTCCCAAGACTTCAACTCTGGAAGCACTATTTCTGACCCCTCTTCCAATACTCGCTCACGGGTTGTTTGAGCCAAGCTCTCAAGATACATAGTTCTATTTTTTTTATAGTCTCCGACCTCTAGTGAGATGCGATGAAACTCTCCAAGCTTTTTGGAAACACAAAGCGCAAGCACTAGCTGCAACGACTCCAAGATGTCTCCATGGTGTCCAATGACTATGCCCGTATCCTGCGTCTCAAGGACAACTTGTATCATGTCGTCTTTTTCCTCCAGGGTAAACGCCCCCTCTATTCCCAACAAATCAAAAAGTTCTTGAATCGTGTCTTTAATTACTTTTTCGTTTTTCATTTTTTAAATATTTTTTCTTTCCAGGGAGCGAGCGCCCCAAGCCCGCTAATTTTATATTGCTGTAGTATACCAAAAATAGTAAACGTATTCCAGTAGAGGGAAAGTCCTATGGCAAAGTTGTAAGAAAAGAACCCAAGCATGATAGGAAGCATGTAAAGCGATTGTGTTTGAAAGGCTGTCGCAAAATCATCTTTCTTCTCTTCTTTTTTGGCAAGAGCCTTTTTATTTTTTACAACTACTGCAACGGGCGCCATCATTTTGGCCTGAATAAATTGAAGACCTCCTGTGATAAGGGGAATGGCGATAACAATCGGCATAATTGCCAACAAATTTCCGGGAGTCTTGCCAAGAGGAAAACCAAAAAAAGACAGGTCCCAGCTGTGAGTTAATTTCAACCAATCCACGTAGGCAATACTATTCATATATGAGAGGGCTTTTGCTGGATCTTCGGTTACTGCTTTTTGCAGGACAGTATACAAAGACCAGATAATAGGAAGCTGTACTAGAAGAGGGAGACATCCCGCAGCAGGATTAACCCCATGATCCTTATAAAGCTTCATTGTCTCCGCCTGCAGCATTTTTGCGTCATTTTTATGCTTATCTTTGAGATTGGAAATATGGGGAGATAAATCCTGCATTTTTTTGGATGTTTTCAGCTGTGAGTGGGTAAAAGGGTAGAGAACTATGCGCACAACTATCGTAAGCCCAATAACAGAAAAGCCAAGAGCATAAGGAATATGTAGATACAAAAACGCGTGATAAAGCGCCAAGAGGATGTTGAGAATAGGATGAATTAA
>ERZ1292629.4414-Hain-H43-01um-R1-4414-length-10308-cov-6_pt1 | contig 10308 bp, 10 predicted proteins | sample MGYA00564399_ERZ1292629 | MGnify/ENA primary metagenome ERZ1292629 (study PRJEB36523, sample SAMEA6512636) | groundwater metagenome | collected 2019-01-08 | study: AquaDiva: Metagenomics assemblies of 32 groundwater samples
AATGGCCTGACCAAGACCAGTCGTTTTGGAAATTATGGACAACAAATCCTGATATAGAGGATAATCTTTGCGAAACCAATAATAGAGTCTGTTTCCCCGGGCTTCTTTTTTGACAATCCCGGCCCTTTCCATGCGCAATAGTTCCCGCCTAACTGCATTAATCTCTTCTTGAGCTCTTCTGACCAAATCCCGGACATGATACATCTGGGTGGGATCGGATAAAAATATTTCTAATAATTTAATCCGGGTTTTACTGACAAGGAGATCATCTAGCATAAGTCGGACTATAATACATCGGACAACTTATGTAAACAGTCACTTATTATACTCAACTATATTTCCATCCAAAGATAGCGAATAGGCTTTAAATCAGTTACAATTAAATTGATGAGACTACCAGAAATTGGCAATAAAAATATTGCTCTTTTTTATTTTTTAACTCTAGTTAACAATAGCTGGTTTATTGCCGGAAACTGGATCTTTTTCTGGACCAGATTTATGACATACGGGCGTCTAGGAGTAGTAGATGCTTTGGCGTTCGCCTTTGGGTTAATCATGGAGGTCCCCACAGGAGCTATCTCCGATCTTATGGGCAGAAAGAAAACTATCTTGGCCTCATGTATCTTGGGATTTATTGGCGTCATGCTAATTGCTTCAGCCAATAGCACCCTGCCTATATTTATAGGGTTCTTAATTACTCAAGCGGGGTGGGCTTTTTACTCGGGATCCGCAGAGGCTATGGCCTATGACTCACTTAAAGAGAAAAAGAAAGATGACCAGTATGAAAAAGTTATTTCGGCAAGCGGTGTGATAGGAATCGTAACGACAGTTGTTGCTATTCTTTTGGGTGCGGCAATGTACAAATACAACTTTAGATTGCCTCATTATGCGTGGGGATTTGCGTATTTGTTTGGGTTTATTGCTTCATTTTGGCTAAAGGAACCCTCCATAGATACAGAGAAATTTTCATTCAGAAACTACTTTAGACAAATGGCAGAAGGAGCAAAGCAACTGGTTACTCCTTACTTACGCCCCTATATTCCTATAATGTTTGCTTTATTGGGAATATCTTACCTTTATAGTTACGGTTTAGTTAAACCGGCTATAGCCATTCATTTTGGCTTTTTTGCCACCGGGCAGGCAGTAATTGGGGCAATTTTTGGTGTCACGGGCGCTATAGCCGTGGGACTGATTCCCAAGATGAGAGACAAATTAAGTGATGTAACAGGGTTAGTTCTCTTAACAAGTGTGCTTGCAGTTGGGTTTTTATTCGCAACCATTCCTCTTGGATATTACGGATTTCTAGTAATGCTGGCCATCGCTCTATCCGGAAACCTGGCTAGTCCTTGGGTATCAGTCGTTGTGAATCGAGAATTGCCTTCTAAATATAGAGCTACTTCCCTTTCCACTATCGCGTTATTTACAAAGGTTCCCTATGTAGTGGCAGCTATGATCGCGGGAAGAATGATTGATGGTGGATATTTGTGGTTATTTAATCTAGTCATTGGGACTCTTGTCGCAACTTCGGTAATTTGGACACTATTTTCATTTTCAACGAAGAAGTAGAATAAATCACTTATTATACTCAACTATATTTCCATCCGGAACTAGCTCAATCCATATCTGGCCTTTGTTAAAGACTATCTCTTTTCCTTCGCTCATAAATTTCGTTCTGGCCCCTTGAGTGGCTCTGGACCAGGTCCCCAAAATGGCTTTGCCGTCCTGGAAAACAATTGCTTTGCCGGTACCTATCACCTGATAATCCATATGCAGATGCTCATCTAGGGGTCCTGTCTCACGGACAAATTGAATAACCACATTTTTGGCCATAATCGGGTCGTCGGTATTGAGGTCCGTTACCACAATCCCGCCATTAATTCTGGAATAACCATTATTTGTTTTATCGTACTTCCAAGCTACGGAATAATCAGTTTTACTTTTCCAAAAGTCAAAACTGATATCGGAAACTAAACCTGAGTCGGTTGCCGGATCTTTGAACTTCCAGGAAACATATGTCTTTCCCCACTCACCGTCATTTTGCCAATCGCGTTTAACTGCCACTTTATACAATTCCTCGGTAAAACAGCCCATGGTATGTTCATAGGCTACCTCACGGTCCAACCTATTCGTCAATCTATGACAAGCCTTGAAATCCAGACCAAATTGATCCATATCTTTTATCTTATTGCGTCTGATAAAACACAAGGCCTTGGCCCGCTCGTCGACCGTCGGATCATCACAATTACCTGCTCCACCGACATGATTATAAAGAGCATCATATTCGGTAACGATTTTGGTATAGTATATTCTGGCACTGCGTACAGGAGCTAAAGTAATATTCTGACCTGCAATATCACACAAAAATAAACCCATTTGCCGGGTGATTCCACCCTCAGCTACTGCTTCATAGACCACATCGGCATAAGAAAGTCCTGACAAGGGCCTGGAATCCAGATGATTTTCAATCATGACGGCCAGGGGTCTGCGGGTTTTCCAGATATCTTCATATGAAACAGGATACATTTGCCCGTTTAACGGACAGGCGGATGTTAAAGGAGCATCATATTTTTGTTTTTTGGCTTTGGTTGCCACTGTATTGACTACTCCCTTTCCTTCGGGTGAAACCATACTTTGCGGTTTTCTATTTAGAATCCGGACTAGACCATAAGTCAATCCCGTCGACACGACAAACAATCCCAGGGCGAAGAGTAAATAATAAACTAATTTTTTATTTATCATAATTTGACTAAAGCCTTTTTCAAGCCCTCGGTTTCCTCGTCAGATAATTTCTGATCCGGTTTACCATTCTCTACTTGTTTGACATAAAAGCGGGTCAACCCCCGGCCGTGCAAACCAGTCAATATAACTCCACTTTTTGTCCCGTCTAATAATGTTATCACAAAACTGTGTTCTCCGCCGACTTCGGCAAACGGATTAAACTTAACCAGGCTCCAACTCCATAAAGCTAATCCTCCGGTAGCTTGAGATTTATTCTTCCGTCTGGATATGAAAATTAGCCACACGGTAAGAAATATCAGCCAAGATGTCCCAATAAACAACAATGTTAATGACATGGTATTCATTTTATGATACTATACTAGACATGGCAACTAAACGAGGATCCAGTTTTTATGCTCCGGTTCAAAAGCTCCCGATTAACCAATTACATAAAGATTTGTTTCAAACAATTATCGTGACTATTATTATGCTGGGCCTGATGGGAGGATTGTACTATTGGATGGGAAGAGGTGGTTGGGCAGTACTATCGAAGATATGGCAATATGGCCGATAATCCGGTAATGACAAAATAAAACGCGATCAAATAATTTAACAACTTGGGAAACATTAAGACCAACACTCCGAAAATCAAAGAAATCAATCCCTGAAATGCTCCCCTATCTGAAAATAGCTGTGGTGAAATGGTCATAACATTATTATACATAAATGCCTGGAGGAGTGTAAGCCAGATTCTGTTTTTCGTGACTAATCTATCTTACGCCCTCAAGCTTTATCAGTATCAGGGGTAGCTGCCCACTGAATTTCGGAGGTTGCGGCGGGGAGGTTTTCCTCTTTTCACCCTCTTCCTCGATTTGCATCGGGGTGAGTCGTAGTCTCTGTGGCACTATCTGGCGGTTACCCGCCCCCGCCTCATCGGCGGGGCACCCTGCTACCGGCCGTCTGGATTTTCCTGAACGCACCATTCGGCGCATCCCTAGTCACCATCCTCCAGGCCCTGATATTATACCCTAGATTTATACAAGTCTGAGAGTAATATTTTTAATATTATAATGACAGGGATTGCCATAACTGCACCCAGCGGACCATTTAGCCTAAATCCCGTCATTAAACCCAAAATTACCACTACCGGATTAACACCCACCGCTGAACTCATGACTTTGGGAACAAGAAAATTGTTTTCAATTAATTGGACCAGCCAATAAAGTGCCGCTGTTCCCAAAGCTAAGGCCGGACTGACAGTCAAAGCCACGAGTATCGATGGAATTGACGAGATAATCGGTCCTAGGTTGGGAATTATTTCCAAGACTCCGGCTAAAATGGCCAGAGATAAGGCGCTTTCCACGCCCAACAATAATAATCCGAGATAAGTCATAACTCCAACCGAAAACATTAACACCAACTCACCTCTCAGCCATCCTCCCAGATTTCGTTCGATTCTATTCAGAATGTCTGACATCCACCGGGATTTGTCCTCACCAAACAACAAACCCAATTGTTTGCTGAAATTTTTTCGTTCCACTAATAAATAAAATGATATCACCAATGTGGTTATTACATTAATAATATTTCCAAATAAATCGAGAGTGATTTTAAAAACATTTTGAGGCAAACTCGAAATTTGAGAAATCAATTGCTGGGTGATTTCCTGCTGATGAGAATTGAGAATCTCTATTTTGGCAACCGCGTTAGGTAAGCGGGCTATCAAATTACCCGTTTGTTCAACCAAAGGGGGTACCAATCCGGCAACTGCTAAGCCCACCACTACCCACAGCAAAATAAATATCAGTCCGATTGATAAGCTGCGGGGGAGACGGATCTTTTGGAGAGTATCTACTAAGGGATTGATGGCAAACATTATGACGAAGGAGAAAAATACCATGACCAACAAATCACGGATGGAATAGACAAACCACAAAAAAATCCATAGGGCGGCAACAAAGATTATGGTTTTATAAGAGATTTCAATTTTTCTAGGCATGGTTCCATTATATCAAACCAGACAATATCCGGTTGCTTTTTGAACCAAACCAACTGTTTCTTCATAATATTTATTTCTTTTTGGACAAATGACGGGTCAAGTCCTCGCTTTATTACTCTCTTTCGTATTTTTTCTTCCAAATATTGTTTGGGTGCTGTCAGGCCTATTTGCAGATACCTCACCCTTAATCCCTCTCCTAATTTAGGAGAGGGACACTGCGCTATTTCTATCGCCCGAACTAATCTTCTGGGATTATTTCTATCTGAATTATTTAAAGATTCGGCTTTTGCTAAATCTATACTCTTCAAATAATCAAACAGTTCAGAAACTGATTTGTTACTATTTCTCAACTTTTCATCCTGGGGGATATCTACATCGGGTAAATTTTGGACCAAGGCCTTGATATATAATCCTGATCCACCAACCACGATTGGTAATTTATCTCTGGAGAGAATATCCTTTATTGCCTCATGTGCCAATTTTCGCCACTGAGAGACACTAAAGTCTTCGTCTGCCTTTACTACATCCAACAACCAAATTTTTATATTACCAATAATATCCTTATCTTTGCCTGTTTCTAAATCATTACCGATATAAACTTGTCTCGAATCCGCCGAGATTAATTCCCCATTGAATTCTTCGGCCAAGGCAAGCGCCATCTTCGTCTTCCCGGTAGCCGTCGGCCCACAGATAATGAGCACTTTTGGCTTAGTCATGATATAATTTTACTATGGTTGACAGTAATAATCATGTGACGAGTCCTGAAATGCTAGTAGCAACTGATAGATTGCGTGATCAAATTGAGAAAGAGAGAGCGGAAGCACAATTTGGGGAGCTCCTTTGTCAAATTGCGGTTGGGGTGATTAAATATCCATTCAGAAAAACTGGGGAACTGATTGACAGATTTACCAGTTGGCTAGACAATCTAGCTAACCAATATAATGGTTGATTTAGCTGCTGGCACTTTGATAATACTTGAGCGAATAGTTCCAAAACTTGAGTGATAAAAACAGAGAGACTAGTCCAAATACAAATGAGGTCAAAATCAATTGCCAATTAAGAAGGCCAAATAGAGCTTTGGCTGGAAAAGTAAACATTATTCCAATAGGTATTATGAATGTTAACAATGATCTTACTGGTTGAGTATATACATCAATTGGAATTCTAGCAAGAGCTGTCAAATCACGATAAATCATTACCAAATGATCCACAGATAATGTCAGTATTCCAATTGCCAGTACGAAAATATGAAAGGCTGCCGCAATAATTAGTGAATTAACTATCAATAATAGAAATGGAATAAAAGACAAGATTTCAATCTTTGTGACGAACACAATATAATAACTTATTGTTGATAATAGAATTATTAACATGGCGAAGTCGATAAAGTCTGGTCCACCAACCATTACTCGGATTAAAGGATTGAAAGGCTTGACCAATACCATGTCAAATCCTCCGGATATAAGTAATGGGCGAAAACGATACACTTCTCTAAACAATAATTGAGCTGAAGTATCTATAAGATTAAATATTAAATAGAATATAATCATCTGATCTCTTGAGTATCCTCCAATGTTGGATAATCCAGATAGCATAAAGTATATAAATACAGCAAAAAGAGCGACTCTGATAACTTTACTCACCAAGAATATGGAAAAGATTGGAATATTGAATATCGCTTGTTGTAGAGAATTTGAAAAGTACCGATAGATTAATTTTATCTCTTTCATATCAATTACCTGAAGCTGAATAGACCTTTAACCCGTTCTTCCATAATTTTATTGATATCCATTTTGACAGAATTAGCCAGGAGAAAGAACCAATGAAAATATTAACAATTTCAGGGTAAGTCGCATTACCAACTAATAATTTTATTGGAAAATACACTAAATATGGAAAGGGGGTAAATTTTAAGATTGAATAGATATTCAATGGTAATACATCAAGCGGAAATATGCCTCCTGATAATATTTCATATAAAACTAAAAAAACAAACATTAATCCCCAAGGTTGTTCTGGAGCCCAAAATGCTACTGAAATAACTATTTTCGTCAAATAAAAATATATGAAGGCAGCTATGATAGTTACAAGAATTCCACTAAATAAGAAGGTTGTGGTGTTTGTAAATAATATTTCTGGACGAAAAATAATATATAAAGTAAATATTTCTCCTGTGGCAAATAATATGTTTAGTAATTTGCTTGCCCAATCACGGGTTAGCCAATAGTGAAGATAATTAATTGGTTTAACCAAAAAATTACTCAAATCGCCATTGCTTATTTGACTACCCACATTGTCATTTGAAGGAGCTGACATTACAAAAGTATTTATAAACAAAACTGAAAATACATATGCCATCATTTCCGGTCGAGTATAGCCAAACGCCGTTTCTCTCCCGGAGAAGACACTATTCCAAAGGAAAAATACCATCAAGATCCGCAATATGTTGCGTACACGCCAAAGAATAAAGTTTAATCTATAGGTAAATTCGTTTTGGAAAGAAAGCTGAAAGACGGTGAGATACTTTTTCATTATGCCAGGTCTTTACCCGTAAAGACTTCACGGATGATATCCTCAATCTTGGGTTCCTCTATATTTATATCCTCCACCGGAAAATTCTGGAGGAGCTCGGCTGCTGCCGTCGAAGCCGTGGCTCTCTTGACAGAAATGACAGCTCTGGGAAATTCAAATTCCTTGATCGTGCCAATCTTTTTCAATTCCTTTTCTGTCACTTCTTTACTAAAAACCACAGTCAGAAGTTTATGATTGGCAAATTTCTTGATAATTTCATCAAGAGCTCCATCAAACAGGACATGACCCTTGTCAATGACAATTACTCTCTGACAAAGTTCTTTGACATCGTCCATATAGTGGGAAGTGAGAATTATGGTGGCATTGAATTTCTGATTATATTGCCTAATAAAATCACGCATTTTCTTTTGCATGACAACATCCAAACCAATCGTGGGTTCATCCAAAAATAAAATCTTGGGCGAGTGAATAAGGGCTGCAATTAGCTCCATCTTCATTCGTTGACCCAAAGATAATTTTCTGACTTGAACCTTCAGGACATCGGAAACATCCAAAAGGTCAACTAATTCATCCAAAGTCTGTTTATATTGGGCATCGGGTACTTCATAAATTTCTTTGTTTAATATAAATGACTCAATGGCAGGCAGATCCCACCAGAGCTGATTTTTTTGGCCCATAACCAGAGAAAATTGCTTTTGAAAAGCTGGTTTTCTGTCCCAGGGAGTATAGCCTAAGACTGAAACATCACCGGCCGTCGGGTACAACAAACCAGACAAAACTTTAAGTGTCGTTGTCTTGCCGGCGCCATTTGGACCAATAAAACCTACTAGCTCTCCTTCATTTATTTCAAAGCTAACACCATCCACTGCCTTAACATCATAATATTTACGCTTAAACAGAGACCTTATAGATCCCGCTAATCCCGGCTCTTTCTGATGAACCTTATAAAATTTCTGAAGCTTGTTAACCGAAATCACTGACATAAAATTATTTTAGCATAAATATTGGCCTGTATAGGAATTGGCAACTTTTGCGACATCTTCCGGCGTACCTTGTGCCACAACTTGCCCACCTTTTTCACCGCCGTCGGGACCAAGGTCGATTATCCAATCGGCGTTTCTGATTACATCCAAATTATGTTCTATTACTAAGACTGAATTGCCATTGTCCACCAGTCGGTTTAAGAGCTTTAAAAGTTTTTCTATGTCTGATGGATGTAATCCCGAAGTTGGCTCATCTAAAACATAAAACTCTCCTTTTTTATGAAGACTGCTTGCCAATTTTAATCTTTGGGATTCACCTCCCGACAGAGTATCCAATGTTTGTCCTAGACTTAGATAGCCCAAACCTACTTCGGTCAGCATTTCCAGCCGCTTTTTAATCTGTTCATCTTCAAAAAATATTGCCGCTTCTTCTGAAGTCATTTCCAAAATCTCATGTATATTCTTACCTTTGTATCTAAAAGACAAAACTTCAGATGTATACTTTTTGCCTTCACAGGTTTCACAGATCATTTTTACATCGGCCATAAAATGCATATTTATGGTTTCAAAACCCAAGCCCCTGCAATCAGGACATGCCCCTTTACTATTTGAGCTAAAGAGATTCTTGTTTACTTTATTTTCTTTGGCAAAGACCTCTCTTATGTAATCAAATGCTCCAGAATAAGTAGCTATATATCCTCTGACCATTCCCCCAACTTGTGATTGATCTACAAAAATTACCTGGTCATAATATTCTTTTACAAAGACATCATTGATCAAAGAACTTTTTCCCGAACCTGATACTCCGGTAACCGCTACAAAAACACCCTTGGGAATGCGTACCGACAAATCTTTGAGATTATGTAAGTTCGCATGTTCAATGTTTAGAAATCCTGTTGGTTTTCGATATTGTTTAGAACCCATCAATACATTCTTTTTCGATAAATACTTTCCGGTAATAGAGGTAGAACTTTTAAGAATCTCTTGAGGAGTTCCAGAAAATATCAATTCTCCCCCATATTTACCAGCTTTGGGACCGATTTCGATTATGTGATCTGATTCTAATATTACAGAAGGATCGTGCTCAACAATAATGACGGTGTTTTGGGAGTCTCTCAGACCTTTTAGGGTCTTGATCATATTAGAAACATCTTTGGGATGAAGTCCTGCAGTAGGTTCGTCTAAAATATAAATCAACTCTATCAAATCACTCCCCAATTCGCGAGCAAGCTTAATCCGCTGAGCTTCACCACCTGATAGAGTTTCGACTGATCGATTTAACGATAAATAGCCTATCCCCACATCGATAACTCCTTGAATTAATTCCAGCATTCGAGTAACAATTAGCTCGGCGACAGGTGAATCTATTTTTTTTAATTCATTAATTAAATTAGTAAGTGGAAGATTTGCGTAATAACCAATATTCTTTCCGTCTATTACCGAGGAACTAGCACTTTCATTAAGTCTTGACCCGTTACACAATCCGCACGATTTTATTATCCAAGTCTTTTTACTTTTTTTGGCTTTAGTCCTTGAAATACCCCTTAAGTCCTTTGATTGTCTAATTATGTGAGTAATCAATCCCTCCCAACTATACGATTGCACAAATCCCTGCTTATCATTTTTTAATTTAATCTGGGGTGAATATAAAAGAAAATCCAAATCAGCCTTCGAATAATCTTTGATAGGCTGATCAAAATCTAATCGGCCAGTAGTCTGGAGAATATTGAAATATCTACCACTGGGCTTAAAGGTGGTCTCATAGACTGCTCCCTCGTTTAAGGATTTTGTAAAGTCAACTACAGAGCTTGGATCAACTGTAATTTCGACTCCCAAACCTTTACATAATTTACAGGCCCCAAATGCATTATTAAACGAAAAATGACCCGCACTCAAATTTTTTATTGAACCGACCCGCGAAAACAATAACCTTAAATAAGTATAAATTTCTGTGACGGTGCCAACCGTCGACCGGGCACTCTTTCCAATCTGCTTTTGTTCGATCATGACAGTCGATGACAGTCCCTTTATTTCGTCAACATCCGGTCTTTCCGTTCGTTGCATATTTCTGGCTGC
>ERZ1292629.4415-Hain-H43-01um-R1-4415-length-10303-cov-4_pt1 | contig 10303 bp, 18 predicted proteins | sample MGYA00564399_ERZ1292629 | MGnify/ENA primary metagenome ERZ1292629 (study PRJEB36523, sample SAMEA6512636) | groundwater metagenome | collected 2019-01-08 | study: AquaDiva: Metagenomics assemblies of 32 groundwater samples
ATGAAAAAACATAAATTAAAATCCGTGCCTTCTGAAAAACAACTAAAGAGTTTATAGAAAATGCAATATATATTCATGGTAATGTTTATGATTATAGTTTAGTGAAATATAAAAATAATAATACGAAAGTGATTATTATTAATAAAAGTATTGGAACTAAGCATCTAGTAAAACCTGTTAATTTTATATTGAAGGGTCATGGATGTTCTATTAGTAATGCTATAGATAAAAATGAATATTTTATAATTAAATCTAATTGTATTCATGAGAATAAATATGACTATTCACAAGTAGAATACAAAAATAATTCTACTAAAATAAAGATTAAATGTAATAAATGTAATAGTATCTTTACTCAGTCCCCACATAATCATTTGCAAGGTAAAGGGTGTCCCATATGTTCTGGCAGATATTCTCCCACTACAACAGAAATAATAAAAAAGTTTAAAAAAATACATGGAAATAAATATGATTATTCTTTGGTTGTTTATAATGGTACACATACAAAAGTAATAATAAAATGTAAAAAGTGTGATATATTATTTAATAAAACCCCGCACGATCATTTAATTCATGCCGGATGTCCTAAATGTGGAAAAAATAGATCAATCGAAAAAAGAAAAATTGGAATTGAGAATTTTATAAAAAGATCTATTGATATTCATGGAGATAAATATGATTATTCGTTGGTATGTTATGAAAATACCGATATTAAAGTTAAAATTATCTGTAAAAAACATGGATTATTTCAACAAACCCCAACAAATCATTTACAGGGAATGGGATGTTTAAAATGTGGAATTGAAAGGAATACTGAGAATCAATCACACACAAAAGAAAAGTTTGTAGAAAAAGCAATAATGGTTCATGAGTATAAATATGACTATTCCTTAGTAAACTATACAAACAATTATACTAAAGTTAAAATTATATGTTCAGATCATGGGGGATTTGAACAACAACCAAGTAATCATTTATCTGGACAGGGATGCCCAAAATGTGGAATAAATTCAATTAAGTTAACAATAGATGATTTTATAAATAGGTCAGTTAAAATTCACGGTGATTTGTATGATTACTCAAATGTTAATTATGAAAGAACAGACATAAAAATTTTAATAAAATGTAAAAAATGTAACATTACATTTAACCAAACACCAAATGGTCATCTAATGGGTAAGGGGTGTTCAAATTGTAAACAATCAAAGGGAGAGATAAAAATTGTAAAAGTTTTAAATAAATTAAATATAGAATATGAACCCCAGAAAAAGTTTGAAGAATGTAAAAGTGAAAGAACACTTCGATTTGATTTCTTTATATCAAAATCAAATACTTGCATAGAGTTTGACGGTAAACATCACTATAAACCAATAGAATTTTATGGTGGTGAGAAAAGATTTCAAGAACAACAATTAAGGGATCAAATAAAAAATGATTATTGTAAAGATAATAATATTAATTTATTAAGAATACCTTATACGGAATTTGATAATATTGAAGAAATAATTAAAAATAAATTAGAAGATATTATGGTAGATGGTGGGCTGACAATTATTTAAATTTCCAATATATAAAAATCCCTTTTAATAATAACATCTTCATTAAATTTTTCTTTATAACTAAAAATATCTGTATATGTTATCGAGCAAGAATCACTTTTGGTGATAGTTATTATCTTTTCTACAGGATGGTGCCCAACAATCTGATGATAACCAGGTAATGGTTTTTTTGATGTTTCTCTTTTGTCTGCCCAGAAGATACCACCCACACTACAACTTCCTCCCCGTAGATAACCAATATCATGAAGTTCTTCCATGTTCATTTCATACATTCTGTTTAACGTGTCAGCAAGATTAATATCTTCTTCAATTATATAAGGTTCAATTTTATATTTGTAATATCCTTTATGTAAACCAGCATGAGACCATAAATAATTATTTACCTGATAAGCAACTTGAAATAGTTTTCTATTATCTCTGAATATTTCTTGAAAATCCCATAACATTTCAGGTCTGAAACCTGAACAACGATAAAGTGGTGAATGAATTACACCAATATCGTGGTTCCCCAAAAGTAATATTACTTTATCTATGTTATCTTTTTTAAATTGGATAATATCCAGGAGATTTTGTTTCATGATAGTATTTGATATATGAAAAGAATCAACATAATCTCCTAAGAACACTAATTTAAAATATTCTTTAGGATCAATTAACTTCCAGGTATCCCTACCATGCAAATCAGATATAGTAATTATTTTCATAGTAATAATTTTTTTAATTATTTGAATACAAAGGTAAGTATTATTTTTCAAAAAAACAAGTAAATAATGAAATATTTTTATTTTCTATATATTTATATATAACAGTAAAATAATATAATTATGAAACAAAAAGAAAAATTGAAATTAATTGCATTAAGAATATCTGAGAAAATGCATGAAGAATTGGTAAAACTAACCATAGATACATCAAGTAAAACTGGTAAGATAATTACATTATCTAAAATAATAAGAGGCATATTAAAAGAAAAATTAAATGAAAAAACCACATAAATGGATTAAAAAAGAAAAACGATTTTTAAAAGATAATTATGGAAAATTAACATTAAAGGAGTTGTCTCGTATAATAAAATTGGATAAACATATTATATGGTATAGAGCTAAAAATTTAGGATTAACAATTTCTGAAGATACAGCTGCTTGGTCTAAGGAAGAAATAATTTTATTAAGAAGGAACTATCCAATATATGGGTATGCTTATTGCGCTAATTTATTGAATAGAAGCAAATCAAGCATACAAAATAGAACTAGGATACTTAAAATATATAAAAAATCAGGAGTATTAATTGATCAATTTTTAAATATTAGAACAAAAGAAGTGTCTTATTTGCTCGGTTTAATTTGGGCTGATGGCAGTATATGCTCAGATAATGTTAGGTATAACATATCAATAGAAATTGTTCAAGAGGACATGAAACATTTATTACCTTTTCTATCGTTATACGTAAATTGGAATACACATATTAGGAAACGACAATTTAATTGGAAAACAACTCAAAAGTTATACAAACATAACAAGGAATTATATAATTTTTTATATGAATATGATTATAAGAATAAAAGTTTCAAATCTGCTGATAAAATATTATCAAAAATACCGGATAATCTAAAACATTATTTTTTCAGAGGGATATCTGATGGAGATGGTTGTTTTTATATAAATAAAAAACATTCTACAAAACAATTTATTGTTGGTTCTACGTATAAACAAGATTGGTTTTATTTAGAGAATTTGTGTAATATATTAAGTATTAAATATACAACAAGAAAACTTAAAAAAACTAACTCTTCATATTCAATATTAACAATACAAAATAAACCAGGAATTGTTAAATTGGGTGAATATATTTATAAAAATTATGAAGAAGATAAAATAGGATTACCAAGAAAATATGAAAAATATTTAGAAATTAAAAATTCTTAGTAATTATTTTTTTCATTCCAACGAATATAATTTTATCGTATTCTTTAGGATCAATTAATTTCCAGGTATCTCTACCATGTAAATCACTACAAGTTATTATTTTATTTTTCATAATGTTTTTAATAAACTTATTAATTCAGATAAAATAATATATTCAATTTTATAATCATTACTATTTCCATAATATTGATATTCGTGTTCTTCGTTGGTATGAATTAATTCTTCAATTTCTTGAAAATCTAAAAACGTTAATTCGGGCTTTAGTTTTTTTAATACTATATTTAATACTTTAAATTTAGGTTTTTTATTAATTATATAAGAACTAGATTTATCACCCCAACAGTTTCCACCAGACATACCACCTGTTCCATATCTCATATAAATAGCAGGTTCTTTTATATGTACAGGAATTCCATAAGGTTCAGTAAATATGCCTTGGTCATCAGGACATTCCTGATTTATTTCTTTAATATCTTGTTGTGTAAGTTCCATAATTTATAAATATTAATTTTGATAACTGCATAATTATCAATACTCTTGGGACGAAAGAATTTGCGTTCTAATTCTTTTCTAAACTCGTCCATATAGTTGGAAATTTCCATTACTCTTTATCTTAATTATCAATTAGTTAACCTATGTGCAATCTATATTCTATGCTATATGAAATGTTTTGGCGGGAGAGCCATTGCAACTCTCACGGTGGGCATTTTTCTTTATTGCAGAAGGTCTCATGTTAACTAAACCCCATTGCGTGGAACTGCCCCATGCTTGCAAGCCATGTTTTAACCTTAAAACCAACAAGTATGCGTCTCTATTCCGCCACCGCCAAAACACATTCATATAACAGGAGAATTTAATGAAAGTTTTTTTATTTGGATTTCAAGCTCCAAAATTCTGTTGTTTGCAATTTCAAGTTTTGTCATTTTATTTTTGTTTTAATTATTAAGTCGTAAAAAAATACTTCATAAATCTCTGATGTCAGTTTCAATTTTTGCCCTGCTGCTTTTCTCTTTCATTTTTATCGTTCAGATAAAAGTAAATTGAGGTTTTCATAGTTTAAATATTAAGTTTAAATTGCTCTATTAAATTTTAAAAAAAATCAGAATTATTTAATTTCTTCAAAAACCTGTTCATAAGATTTGGTTTCCGTACCATATTTTATGGCCTTTTTCATTTTACCTGATATCGACCCCAAATCATCAGTAACAAGTAAATTGGTTTCTTTGTTCATCCCTGTATGGACAAATCCATGTTTTTCCATGAATTCCATAAATTCTTGCTTATTCTCGAATAATGGTTTTGGTGAACCTGTCATTTCAAATGTTATCATTTTTGTTGTTTTATCGTTGGTTATTACTTCAGTTAATTTATTATCTTCAATTGTTATTGGTAAATCTTTTATAAAATCATTAAATTTATCATATCCATTCAAGTATGAATTAGCAGAAATCTCACTAAACCCATCAATTTTCATCACATCATCTAATGATGGTTTAACTTTAAAATGTTTTAATAGTGCTAGCTTTCTGGACCCAAGACCTTTAAATAGATTCGATCCATGTTGAAGTTTTTCAATAGGTACATTTTGTAATTTAGAATGAATACTATTATATACAATTTCTGCTGACCTTAAACCCCAACCAGACCATGTTTCCATTTCTTCTTGTTTAAGATATAAAATATCTTTTATTGTTTTATATCCTCGATTAAAGAAATCTTCGCATGTTCCTTCTGAGACGTTATCAAACCCTAAAATTTTACAGAATGAAATAATTTCTTTTAATTTTTGATCATCTGTTTCAGTTAAAACAACTAATTCAACTCCATTTTCATTCCACCCAATCTCAACATTTTCAATAACTGGAATTTGAAATTTTACTTTTTTTATAACATTAATTACTTTAGGAATTACCATACCAGATCTCTTTATTTCCAACCTAGCCCCAGTACCAATTCCATTTTCCTTTATAAATTTGGCATTATTTCCAGTTATATTTGACACTGTAACCCCATCTAATTTAATTGGTTTAATATGAATAATAGGTTTTAATAAATTATTTTTACTGATATTCCATGAGATTCCTGTAACTTCAGATTCAGCTGATTGTTCAAAAAGTGGCGATTTAAACGCCCTATTATAAACAGGATTTCTTGATGATGTTTCACGACCTAATTTTTCTTGTAATGAAATATTGTTTACCTCAATAACAAGTCCGTCAATTTCAAAATCTTTGGACCATTTATAAAATAAAGAAACTAAATAATCATTAATCGATATTTTATTTAAATCATTAAAATTAATAATTTCATAAGGAACTTTAATTTCTTGATAATCGTTTAAATAGTCTAATATAAGAGATTTTGTGGTATATTCTGTTTGTGATGAATCAACAATTCCATATTTAATATAAACAGAATCTTTTAAAATTTCAGATATTTCCTTAGCATTTATTAATCCTGCCATAAGATTTCTTGGATTAGCAAAATCAACTGAATATTTGTCAATAAAAGTTTGTTTAGGAATCATTGCCTCACCATAACTATATTCAGGTCTATTTGGTGATTTATGTTTATTTCCAATGAATTTATAATGGGTATCTGACTTTTGACCATTAGTCCCATCCCCTCTTGTCCATGCTTCATTTGTTAATTCATTAACACAAAAAGAAAGGCCATCATATTTAGGAGTAATTACAAATTCAATGTCTTTCGGAATCTTTTTGAGTCTTATCCAGTCAAATATTTCATCAACTGATTTAACTTTATTCATTGATGCCATTTCAATTGGTAATTTTTTCTTTCTTGATTCGTCTGAAATTGTATGACCAATTTTAGATAACAATTCATCATCAGGTGAAAGGGTTTCTAACTCATCAACTAACTCATCAAATTGACTATCTGATATTATAGGATTTCCAATCCTATATTTTTCATTTGCTTGAATTATTTTTTCTTTTAAATTTTCCATATTATTAATTAGTTTTTATTAATTAGTAATACAAAGGTATGTATAATAATTGAAATAACCAAATTTATTTTCCATCGCTCATATTTATTTTCTCTCGTTTCAACAAAGGTTAATTGCTTGTATTTTATCATCTGTAAAATATATTTCTTTATATACTATTTCACCAGTAGATAATTTAGTATTATTTTCTCCGTTAGTAGTCCAAAATCTTAACCCCTTATCTGGTAGGGTTAAATGTTCGAGTACAACATATTTTTCTTTTTTCATCTTGTTTTTATTTATTAATTAGCAATACAAAGATAAGTAAAATAAATGATATATCCAAATTATTTATTAGATTTATTTTCTCTTGTACTCCACGAAATAACATTATCTAAATTATAAAGAACTCTTGTATGAGGTATTTTTTTCCCATCTCCAATTTCAGTAATAATTAAATAGTTTCCAGATAGTTGAAATGTTGAATTTTTATGAACTTTATCATCCGTATAACTATTTTTATCTTTACCTTTTCTAATTCTTACTATAGTTATTGTTTCCATGTTAGTTTTATTAATAATTTTAATTTAATGATACAAAGGTAAGTAAAATAATTGACATTTCCTAATAAAAAATTAATTATATTTGTAATCATTATAAGTAAATTTAAAAATTGCCTATATTATGTCATATTTCACGACCTAATATCTGGTCAGGATTGTAATTTATTTCTTCGTCAGTTAACCCATGCTTATCTTTGAACTTTTCTTTTTCCTGTTTGAACCAAAGATCCCAATCATCGAAATATCGGTTCATCACATACGGGCTTTTCCATACCCATTCATCATACTTATTTTGAACTTTGTAGTCCAAATGATTCGGTTCTTTTAATTTGTCTGCCATCGCTCAAAAGGTTAAATTTTTTAAAGTTAGGTGGTTAGGTATTTATATATACCCAACTATTATAAGTTAGATTATCTATTCTTAACTTAAAATTATTAGCAAATTTTTTAAAATTATTTAAATATAAATAGTTTGTAGAATTTGAATAACCTCTTAATCTTAGTTTAAGATTATAGTCATTAAAACATTTATCAATGAATAATTTTTCTTCCATAGTTATTGATTATCAATTAGTTAAATGTTAATTTCGTATATATTGTTGTTACCCAAAATATTTTTAACCGCCCACGATCATGTTAATCTTATCCCGTTTCAGCAAGTTAATGGTTAGCTGTATCATGTTGTCAACCATCTCTATTCCAAATTCGGTTTCGTTTTCAATTTCATCGGCAATCTCGTTTCCTGTATATGAGCGTTTGCCTTTAAGTAGCAATGCTTTTTCATCACCGAATTTTCGGTAAGTTGCCACCATTAGTTGTTTCAGTTTTTCCATTGATTCTGCTTTCATCTTTTTACATTTAGTTTTTTAAAATCCTACGCTCAAAAGGTTAAAAATACTTCGGGTAACATTGTATTTGAAGCCATTGAAAAAACGGCTCAAATACTTTACCGTTATGCCCCATTTATAAGGGACTTCGATATTTCAAATGTCACATTACTTGCTAATTGCCAATTTTTATATTTGTCTTGAACGATATTGTAAGCCAACCCAAACGCTTCTTCCTCGCTTGTCGCCCATAAAACCCTTCCACATAATCCATCTTCTTCGCTTATTCTATTTGGCAATATCAATTCCTTTTTCTTAAAGAGAAGTGATACCGAGAATAAACGGGGCATAACAGGGGGTTGCTGCAATGGCTTGGTTTCGTTTTTCAAATTATCTTTTTTCATATTTTTGTGTTTAGTGTTTCAAATTAAGTTCATCGGTTAAGGTCGCCACTGACATCAACCCCCGAACCGTTAGTGGCAAGTGCTAATCATATACCACACAATCATTTATTGCATCTAATTTTAGTATATGAGTAACATCGTATTTTTTACATTTACCACATTCGTAAATAAAATCTCTGTTACAAAATTTAGCATCTCGTCTGCCAATAAATCTCCATTGATGACCGCACCAGCCACTAACAAAGTATTGGCGTAATGCCTTTAGTTTTTCAATCAATCTTTTGTACATGTTTTCAAGTTTTGTATTTCAATTAAGCATTTGTGATGGCACTACGCCAATACTTGGAACGTTAATGGTAATTTTAAATTTCATTTTTATTTTTTTCCTCTCTGCAAAATGAAAACAATGATTTAATCCAATCGGGACATTCGCTTCTTGCAAACACTACAAATCCTCTAAACCACACTTCTTCATAGTGTTTTGGATTGCCTTCAATAAGTTTTGCCTTCATTTCCTCCATGCTCTTGCCTGTTGTCAGCACGTCATCTACAATCAGAACAATCCGTTGCCATGTGTTTGTGCTATACTTTTCCAATGCCTTTGCAAGTTTGTTTCCACCATTCGGAACGCCTCTTACGCTATCGAATGTTGTTTGCTTGCTTATCAGATATGCAAGGCATTCCCAATCTTCATCAGTGAGTGCATCGCATTCAATTTTGAAATCTGATTGTTGTCCTGAATGGAGTTCGATGTTTTGTTTTTGAAATAAGTTCATAATTGTTTAATGATTTAATTGCCCACGCTAAAAAATAAAAATGAAATTTAAAACTGGCTCACGCACGATGCCAACGCACACCATTAACAAGGCACTAAAAGAAATTGCCTGTGGTTTATCGGAGTGTATCGCTTCGTTCATAGTTCTGTGATTATTCATAGTGTTGTGCTTCGTTTTAAGAGGCAACTTCTTTAGTACCCGATACGTTACCAGCAATGCTACTTTTGTCCTTCGTATTTCCGTTTATCGTTCTCATTCGTATTTTTTAAAAATGGCGATTGAGTTTTTCAAACTCATTTGGTTTGATTCCATTTCAAAATAAAATTTGGTTTTCTTGTTTCGCTATATTTTCTCAATCTTAAAAATGATTTATTATTTTCTGTGTAACAATCTGAAATAATATCATTGCCTTCGTAAATTCCACAATGACCATAATTATATCTTTCTTTCCAAATTACAAATCCGTTTTTGTCAATCTGATGTGGAAGATAAGATGTGTGCAAGTAATCGTTTTTAATCCAAATCAAAACGCATCCTTTTTCTGGCTCGTCTATTTGTTGAAAATTATTATTCGTAATTATATCTTGAATAGTTGGAGTATCATTTTCCCAATTTATCAAATTTCCTAAACCAATTCTTCTTAGTGGATAAGTTTTACAACTATCTCTGTTTGTTATTATTACTTCTTGTAGTTCCATTCGTGTTTTTGGCTCTTTCAGAGCCACGCCATTTTTAAAAAATACTTAGTTTCGTTTTTCATATTTAACATTAGGTTTGAAGAAATAATTTTTGTTTTTATTTTTTAGGGGATAAAAATTACTTCTCAAACCCCTATCGTTATCAGAAATAAAAATGGGCGAATACAAACAGCTATTATACTTTGTGTTCTTTAATAAAATTTAAACATTCCTTTTCTGTTCCTATAAATCTACAATCTTCTACCTTCATTATATTGCTTAAATTTGTTGGATGGGATTTTATTTCCCAATTTATATCTACCGCATAAATTTCATTTATTGATTTAATAATTTTTTCTATTCTCTCAACTTCATCACTATCGTAATCTTTAAACCATTGGATTAGTTCGCTTTGAAATTGCAATTTGTATTCTTCTGCAAAAGCAAAGATTTGCTGATAGAATTTTTCTTTGTAATCAGGATTTGAATTACTTGTAATGTGTTCAGTAAGTCCTGCTTTTCGTAACTTTTCGTAAAATTCTTGTGCTTTCATTTTTTTTGTTTTTTTGGTTAATATTAATTTTCATTTATATCTGTTTCCATTGACCATCCATCATAAGTTCC
>ERZ1292629.3934-Hain-H43-01um-R1-3934-length-11136-cov-6_pt1 | contig 10301 bp, 15 predicted proteins | sample MGYA00564399_ERZ1292629 | MGnify/ENA primary metagenome ERZ1292629 (study PRJEB36523, sample SAMEA6512636) | groundwater metagenome | collected 2019-01-08 | study: AquaDiva: Metagenomics assemblies of 32 groundwater samples
ATAGCGCCCCTCCTTGAAACAGAAAAGCGCCCGAACTCGGAGTTATCCTCGCGAGATGGGCGCTCAAAGGGCGCTCAGGGTTGCTATTCGATTGACGCTAGTTTAGGGCTAAGATTTGGGTTTGTCAAGTGGCTCCCGTGCCGTTGGCGCCAGGCCGATGGCGAGAACGCCCAGGGGCCCGAAGACCAGGCCGAAAAAGAATCCCAGAGATGCATCGTGCCCTTTCCGGCGAGCGAGCCACGTTGCCAGCACAATGCTGCTAAACCATGCCCAGATGAACAGAAATGTTTCTACGTCGTCCTCCAATCTCGTTCCTAGCTATGGCCAAGATTGGCCCTTGTTCCCAGCGCTTATTATAGCTAGCGCACAACTCCCGCACCGCGCGGAACTCTGCCTCGGTCACTTCGAGCAGGCCGGACGGTAGGAACAGATAATAACGCGGCGGCTTCATTGCGGATGTTGGCGCGGTCACGTCACTCTCTCCGGCGGCGCGACGGCCTGCTCTTTCCCCGCCACAATAACCGTTACGTGCCGCTGCCCGTGATGCCGCGAGAGGATGACTAGCGTCCCGTCCGCCCTCCGCTCCGCGACGGGCGTGCCGCAGTCCTCGCAGATGATGGCGACGCCTGAGTCGGTCATGCACGCTCCCATTGTTTCGAGTCCGGGCTGAGCCATTCGATATGGCAACGGCAGTTGATTATGCATGTCACCCCGCCCGCTGGAATCGCGGGTAGCGTACCCCATCCGCCAGGGTAGTCCCGCGCCAGTTCAGGGCAGCCGAAGCGGCCCGCGCTAGGCGCGCAATGCTCCGCCGCCGGGTCCAGCACCCACCGCACGGGCACGGGCGGCTGGCCCTGCCGTTTCCGCTCCGCATCCTGGACTACGCCTTCAATGCGCAGCGCGTCGAATCCCATTGTCCACGCGCCGCCCGCATACTGCGCGGGGCGGTAGCGCAGCCGCTCGAACGCCGCCGCCAGCGCCCGACTGTCCGCCGCTACTCCCGCCCTAAGGTCCGCCGCGACGAGTGATCGCACGTCCGGGATGAGGCTCGTCCGCACAAACTCCTCGTTCTGCCGGATGCGCTCACCGACAGCCGATAGCACGTCGGGGGTCAACTCCCGCCCGCGCAGCGCGGCCCGCGCTCCCGCCATGATGCCCTTGCGTCCCTCCGCCACCATTGCCTCGGTCAGATCGCCCATGCGCGCGTCCAGCACCGCTACGAGCTTGTCCGTGGAAACGCCCGCCGCCTTCGCCCTCTTCAGCGCGGACATCGTTTCGGCGCCCCACTTATCGTAGGCCGCGACGAGTGCAAGCTGGTAGGCGTTCACCGCACCCGTCAGCGGTGTGCGGCCCGTCCGATCATCCGGGTCAGCGGGCGGCGCGTCCTCTGGCCCCTCATGCAGCGCCGTCTTGCGGCTGCCCGCGAACGGCGACGGTGGGAACCCGCCGCCCTGGGGAGCGCCGCGCGGCCCCTCGCCGACGCCCTCCGGCCTATCGGGTAGTCCCGCGACAGCGCGCAGGTGGTCCTCATCCGTCGCCGTCAGCGTCAGCACGCCCGACGCCACACCCTCGCGGTAGAGGTTGACCAGCGCCTCCAGGTCAGGCTTGCCGGGGTCGGATAGCGTCATCGTCGGCAGCGCCGTCAATCCGCGAAATGCCCCCGTATTGGCCTGGTAGAGCAGCGGGATAAGCTGCCCGTTCCATACGGACAGCAACCGCTGCTGGATGCGCCGGAGCGCCAGGTAAAAAAAGTCGTGGCTTCCCTGTACCAGCGCATAGCTACCTGTCTGCGTCTGACCGAGCTTCAGGAACATGGCGAAGAATCGTTGCAGCATCCGGGAATCGTAGTCTTGGATAATCTTCCGCACGTCGTATGCCTTGCTCCCGCTTGCGTACGGCTCCAGCAGCCAGCCGGGCGGCCCGTTCTGCCCCGTTGTGCCTGCCTTCGGCCCCGGCATCAGCATATACGCCGCCTCGTCGTTTCGCAGCGCCTTCATCTGCGTTTCCGCATCTGACTTCTCGGTCGTCGTAAGGTCGCTCGGCGGGTACAGCACAGGCATGCCGCCGATGTCGCGCTCTACACCGATGCCCTCCAGCTCCTCGAAGTTCCGCCGGAAGCGCCAGTCCCGCCAAAGCGCAGCCAGGACGCTCTCACCCTCCGGGTTGCGCTTCCGCGACATGATGGTGAAGTGTAACAGCTTCCACGCGGGCACCGTAGCGAGCGTGCCCGTCACAGGGTCCCGCTGCACGACCGCCTCCAGCGTCTGGCCGTCGTCCGCGTACTGCCACGGCGCGAAGTCCAGCGTCTCCTGCCCGATGGGGCTGAGCGTCGCCACACCCAGCAGCCCGTCGTTGTGGTCGCTCTGCACGGCGCCGTCCGGCCCCTCGCGTCGCTTCAGCACAATCTCGGATAGCGCGAAGCCGTACCCCAGCGCGTCCAGCGCGTCGTCCATATGCTGATGCCAGCCGATGTCCATATCCTTGAAGCATTCATACAGGAAGGCGGCGAACCGCTCGTCCGTCTCCGTAGCACCGCCTGGGGCGACATCCCAGTCCACGGCCAGGAGCGGTGACTTCATGGCATCCACCAGCCCGCCGAGCAGGCTGTCGCGGTGCATCTCGCGGAAGATGCTGATGCGCTTCGAGAGCGTCCGAAGCTCCTTCTGCTGCTCGTCCATCAGTACGCCGCGCCAGATTGACAGGCCGGGCCGCGTCATACGCTTCAGCGCATCTTTCAGGGCTACGTTGTTCTGCGTCGTCATCATCGCCACCTGCTCTGCTTTTCTCCAGCGGCCACTTGCACCGTGCCGCTGGCCCGCCCGTACAATCGCGTCATCTCTGCCATCGCGTGCGAAACGCCGTCTATCTGGTCATCGTGACCAGCCCCGGAGCCGAATACGTCCGCCTCGTCCAGGAACGGGCCGTTCCACGCGCCGCGTACCAGCCGGACGTTGCCCGCCTCCGCCGCCGCCGCCAGCGGACGTGCATAATCCAGCTTGCTCCCCGTGGTGCGCGCGCCGCGAAAGTCCCATCCCACGAGCACCTGCCGGGCATAGTGGTCTATCGTGTTGACGCCACTCGCCCCCGGCTCCTGCTCCATGCGGACAGGCACGCCACGTCCGTCTAACTCCGCCGTCTGCTTGACCAGCGCCTCCACCGCCGCAGGGCGTTCCCGCACGCGCCGCATGTCCATAATGTACCATGCGCCCTCGTGCAGCGCCAGTAACGCGCCCGCCGTCCAGTCGGGGTCGGCTCCGGACCGCGCCGCCGTCGCCGCCAGGTCCCAGAAGCGCAGCCGTCGCGCCTGGGCTGGCGCCTGGTCCACGATGGGGAACCACCCACGGCGTAGCACGGCGCCCGCGTCCACTATATCCCAATCGCCATCACGGAGCCGCGCCCTCGTGACGGGGTCAAGCTGCGCCAGCGACAGCTCGTATGCCGCAACGTCCAGGCTGGGGTTGTCCGTCATGCGCGCCGGAATGAATATCCGCCCGTTGGCGCGGCCCTCGGTGATGAACCAGCGTTTTACCCACTCATGGCCCTCGCCGCCGGGGTTGCTCGCGGCGCGCATCCGCAACGGCACGAACGCACCCGCCAAGCGGCGCAGGCGCGAGAATAGGAAACGGTACTGTCGCTCGCTGAATTGCGTCAGCTCATCCATGCCGATAAACTGGAATTCGGCGCTCCGGTATTGCTCTACATCCGTCTCGTGTTCCAGGTAGCCGAATGTCAGCGTCGCGCCAGATGGGAATCGCCAGGTGTGCGTCTGCGCATCCCAGTGGGCGTCCGTCGGCGCGAGCCACTCCCGCGCCCTGTCCATAAGCGCACCGGGCTGGCTCAGGTCGGGGAACGTGCGGCGGAGCAGGAGCGCGGAATAGTGGGGCTGGCCAACGTACTGGAGTGCGGCGGCGAGGAGTGCGGTACTTTTCCCCGGCCCTGCCGCGCCGCCGAAGAACGCCTCCAGACAATTCAGCCAAAGGAACGCCTGCTGTTTGGGGTGCGGCGTAATGGGAATGTAGGGACGCGGCAGCAGCGGCCACAGCGCCTCGGCCAGCCGGGTGTCACGGGTGAGCGGGGCCGCTGTCGTCGGCGTCATTATGTTTTCCCGCTGCCGCTATCAGCTTTGGCTGGTTGCGACATCCGTAACTTGTTCCCCGCGCTGATTACGGAATCCTGCGCTATAACTGTCGCGCTCACGGGTGCGCCTACCCGTTCCCGTCAACGGCGCGCGCCTCGCCCTCGACAACATGCCCGTTCCGCGATGCGTCCAGCATTTCGAGCGCACCCGCATCCCGCAGGATGGCCACCACAATGCTAATGCGCTCCGATTCTGATAGCACGGGAGCAGGGCCAGGTAGAGCTGGCATGCCGTCGGGATAGCGGTGCTGCTCATCGGTCTTGGTGGGCGCGTCCAGACCGAGCAGCCGCGCCCGCCGTTCCATAATGTGAAGCGCCCGGTCAATCGCGCCGAGGTGTCCCGCCTTAATCGGGCCTGCCAGCGCCAGCAGCAAGCCGTCCAGGCGTTCCAATTCCAGCTTCCGCACCTCATCCGCTGGCTGCTGGAGCGTTTTCAGGAGCGCCGATTTGACAGCCTCATAGCAGGTTTGGTGTGTCCGGTAACCGAGCGCATCTCTGATCTGGCGATAGGACGCGCCGCTCTTACGGAGTTCCAGCGCCTGCCGTTGGCGCTCAGCGGCCTCCAGCCTACGCGGGGACGTGGGCGACTCCGTGCGATGCCGCTGATTATGCTTTGGCGGCGGCCCTACTGTCATGGCGGGGCCCGTCGTGCCGCCTGGCTTTGGCCCACGCTTACCCATCACGCCACCTTCAGTACCGCGCCGCCGCAGAGACGATGCGGTCGCGGATAGCAGACGAGGGCTTAGTCTTCTGCGTCATTTGTCGCCAATTATGAACGAGGTTTTAGTCCTTGTCAATGGGCTAGTTACGCCCAGTTTGCCCGTGCTTTTATTTTCCCGAGCGGGAAATGACGGCGCTACGACCTCCCGAAATAGATCGCCCAAGCAAGGCAGAGCGTGAACGCCAGCAGGATCAGCACCAGCGTCACGGGGTCAGCCTGTGTCACAGCCCAATGCGCCACGTCACGGGCAAGTCCAGCGCCTGCCAGACGATCCAGACCACGAACGCCACGATGAACATGCCAGCGAACCCGATGGGGAACCAGTCCCAGAACGTCATCGCCCTACTCCTCCCCATACTTGAGACGTACCTTGCGGGCCGCACGTTCTGCCTCTTCGCTCGGCGGACTGTTCCAGTACCAGACGCCGCTTACCAGGGACACGTTTGACCCAGCGCCACATGCCGACATGCCTTGCGGGAATGGATGCATCATGTCGCCTCCTTCAGCCGTCCGCCGCACGACGGGCAGAAGCACCACGAACCTTCCTTGACTGGCTTCATCCAGTCGCACCGCGTCCCGTCAGGAGCACAGACGGCTTGCGCCAGGGATATTTGGTTCGCAGGGTAATCTCCTCCACAACTGAGCTTGTACCGCACAGGCGGCTGATAAACCTGCAAGACTGAAAATACCGCGCCGTCGTTCCCTGCCGCAACTAACCGCACTCTGTCCCCGACTTTGAAGCGCTGCGTAGGCACGTCCGGCGCCTTCGGGTGCTCCGCCATCTCCAACTGGCTCCCCTCCCTGTTCTGCAACACTCCGCCAGAGCGCACCCAGTAACGCGGCTCGTCAAGCGCCTCGACGACACCAGCGCCGCCAATAAGGGCGACGCCTGTGCTGCGCACCCTGTCCCCGACCGCGTAGCGGGGTGCCGTGGCGTCAGGGTCGGCTTTTGTGCCAGAGGCCCCGCCCTGCGTGTCCTGTGCGCGCGGCGGGGCAGCGTGGACGGCGACGGCGGGCGCAAACCGCGCGTTACAGTCCAGGCAGACCCACCCGCGCACGACAGACCTGTGTTTGCATCCCGACCTGTCTTCGCCGTTTGCTATCATGTCGCCTCCTTCTTCGCTTTGGGACGCCTGGCCTGCACGTTGTAAGCCGCCAACTCCACTACGCGCTGCTCCTCCCTCCGACATGAATCCCGGGCCGCGTCCAGCCCGCCGTGGAAGGATAGCACATGCCCCCCGGACCAGGCTTGGTAGGGCTGCGCCGTGCACTCTCCACACTCCCGTACATTGTAGATGCCGACCGCGTACCTGACCGTCGGCACTCCGTGCCTCTGCGCGGGCCTGACTGTCTCCCACCATGCGCTGGGGTGCCGCCTCCGCAGGTCCGCCCAGTATGCGCGTAGCTCACTCATGTCGCCTCCTTTATTGCCGTCTCGACTGCGTTTGCCAACTCCCGTGGGCCGGGATAGTGCCGCCACTGGGGGTCATCAATGTGTCCGCTGTGCGTGTACGGCTGCGCCCTCAGCCACGCCGCGAACGCCACCATGTCGCGCCGCCACTGGGCGTCGCATAGCCGATTCGTCCGCGTGATAGGCTCATCCTCCTTCGGGGGTCGAAGTGAGTCAAAGCATTCAACGCTTCCAGGTTTGTCATCGGCTTCGGTAGCTCGTTCATGTCGCCTCCAACCCTAGCCATATGACGCCAGACCCGCCGCAGGCCGCGCAGTTATAGGCGTCCGACGCATTGCTGCTTATCCACGTCTGCTGATCACCCGGAACCGTTGGCGGCCTGCTAACCGTCCCTGCGCCGTTGCAGACCGGGCACGTGTAGGGCTTCATGTCGCCTCCTTACTGAATCACCGTGCAATCCGATCATGGCTTCCAACTCGCCCCGCAAGTCCTCCCGCGACACTCTAGGCAGCACGTGAACCGCCGCCCAGTCGCAGCACCGGTCAAAGAACGCCTTGAAATCGTCCTCGTCCATCGCGGCGAAGCTGATGCTCTTAGGCGTCAGCACCGTCATGCGCACGCCGTCCAAGTCCGCCTCCCGCCGCGTGTAGTGGCCCGTGGCGATCTTCAACGCCGTCACGTAGTCCTCCACCGTGGGGTACTGCGCGCGGTCCGGCGCCTGCTCCCAGCACAGCGAAGCGAGCGCCCAAAAGAGCCGGTGAAAGCGCACGTTGCGGGGCCTCCGCGCCGTCACCTCCACGATCTCGCCCTGCCCGACATGGCGCAACCACTCCGCGCCCGCGTCGTCAACGGGGCGCAGGCTGGCGACGTGCTTGACCAGCAAAACGGTCGTCACCCTACCACGTCCTTCCCGACCTGTAACTTGGGATGCTCCCGCCGCAGAGCAGCACCATCCGCTTGTCCATGAGCCTGTCCGCCAACCGTGGCGGCATATGCGTCGGTAGGCCGTTGCTCGTGATGACCGTCTCCAACTCGTGCAGATAGCGATAGTCCAGCACCATGAAGAGCTTTTCCGCCGCCCAGTCCGTTTGCTTCTCCGCGCCCAAGTCGTCCAGCACGAGGAGGCTCACCTGCGAATAATCGCGGACCAGGTCGTCCGCCGACTTACCCTCGCCGCGTGGCGCGTCAAACCGCGAGCGCAGTTCTGACAGGAGATTCGGCGCTGTATCGAACCGCACGACCTGGCCAGCCGCGATGCGTTCATTGGCGACCGCGAGCGCCAGATGAGTTTTACCCGCGCCGCGTGCGCCCATGAGCGCCAGCCACTTCTCCGGGCAGCGCCCCGCCGCGTACTCCCGCGCACCGTCCAGCATCCGCGCCCACTCTGGCACGTCCGGGCGCGGCAGCAATGAGGCGAACGTTTTCGCGGCCAGCGGACCCGTGACGTTCGCCCATGTCCGTAACGTCATCTGCCGAAACTCCGCGTCCTCCTGGGCCCGGCACCCGCACCGGAGCGCCTTCGATCCAAACTCGCCATCCGGCATGGACAGCCATCCCATGCCCTCGCACTCAGGGCACGGCGGGGACTTCGCGGAGGTGTCCTGGTCTGTCGTATTTCCCGAAACCCCATTCGCGCTCAAAGGCGTCCACGTCCGGCTTAGGATGTCCTTGAGACTCTCCGGCTGCTGGCGGTCGTCCATTCGCGTTTCCTCCCGTTTCGTGCCTTCGTTCCCAAACTAAGATCGTGGCGTAGTGAGACCTATACTTGACGCCCTTCGAGGCGATGTAGAGGGACAGCGTTTCAATGCGCTGGGCCGTCCCGTCCTGGCCAAAGCGCGCAACAAGTTTGGCGTATTCGTCCTCGGTGAGCAGGACGTTTTCGAGATAGGCCGTCTTAGTGGGTGCTGGCGGCTTCTTTTTTTTGGGAGTCAAAACGGAGGAATGAGCATCCCCCGCTGGCGGGGGAATATCCCCCGGAGCGGCAGCGACGGGGGATAAAAGGGGGTTAACGTCTACTCTACTCTCCTCTACTCTACTCTGTACCGTAACATTGGGCGTAACCGTTACGGTAGGTGTTACGGTAGGTGTTACGGCTGTGTTACGGTTATCAAGATTGGCTCTATATCTGCTTACTCGCTCACTTGCCGTGGGGTCACTTGTCTGCGAGGCAGGCCACTTACCGAGGAGCCAGGTGCCATCTGACCGGCGACTCAACCCGAACACGGCGGCGGTCTGGAGGCGGTCCAACACCGACGCGAGGGCCGCTGGGTCAACGTTGAGGGCACGCGCCAGAGAGTGGGGAGGGAACGGCTGTCCAGGGGATAACTGAATAGTGCCGTGCGGGTCGCACTCCCCGGCCAGACAGAGGAGATTGATAGCGACTGCGCGCAAATAGGGACTGAGCGCCTGAACGCGCTCATCCGTGCGCCAAGATGTGTACAACCTAAGCCACGGCCTACGATTTGGCATCGCGTTATTCCTTCGCGGCTTCGGCTGGCCGTGGAGGGATCGCGCCGTCAAACAGCGGCTTCGGGGCTTGGCACCTAGGGCAACTCTTGGGCTGCGTGCGCCGTGTGAACCAGCGCCAGCCGCACCGCTGGCACGTCGCCAGCCGCCTGGTGGGTTCCGTAATTATCTCTTGCATGGCCCTACACTATCCCACTATTATAGTCTTGTCAGGAGGTTTCCGTCTGAGTTTCGACGGGTTTTCGCGGTGCTCTTTCGGGTCCGTCATCGCGTTACCCCGTCGCGGCCTCCGCGCGTATTCCAGAGCATCAGAATAGCCCCTCGATGATGTCTGCGGCAGACGCGCACCGTGTGTTTTCCGCCGTCAAGGGCAGTTGCATCCCCTATTGGTTTCCTCCAACAGAAGGAACACGTAGTGCTGTATTTCAGCGCCGCCAAATGGTAGAGCCTATCGTATCTGTGCAAGGGCGGATCGTGCTTCACACCACAAGCGCACTTGGGGATGCTCGTTTCACAAAATTCGCAGCGCTCGGAATGCTCAAAAATGGACACCCCGCCTTCATACCGCCAGCACGACGGGCAGGCCGCGGTAGCATTGCAGCGGCAGCTTGCATCCTTCATGCCACGGCCCTCCTTCTCTACGCGCGCCCCGCACGTGGGGGCAGGTTGAAGCACAGGCAGTCCGGGCGCTCGCAGCCCTGCGCGGCCTGGGTGTGTTGCGCGGCGTCGTGCGGGCAGGCCGGACAGCGCCAGGTGCGCCCGTCCTCTCGGCGCTCCCGTTCGGATGTCGTCATGGCGTCCCCTTCCGGCCCCATTTGTGCGCGGGGCAATACCAAGCGCAGGTGCGCCGTGGGTCAAATCCGCCCGGAGGCCGAAACCGCACTCCGCACCTGGCGCACGTCACCTCGTGGACGATTTGGCGCGGCGTAAGCCCTGCCGCCAGCAGGGTCGTCCGCACCGTCCGCCGCTCTACGCCAAGCCGCCGCGCAATTTCAATGAGTGGCAAATACGGGTCGGCTCGCCGCAGGCGCACGATCTCCGCCTTCGTTCTCGCATTCATCGTCATGGCTACGCCGCCGTCGGCGTGGGCCGGGGAACATCCCACAGAGATGACCCGCAACCTGCGTTGCCGCACCTGCGCGGCCTCCCTGGTCGGCGCGGCCAGAAGTCGCGGTCACAGCGCATTGTCATGCCTCCTATATTCCGAGGGCAAGTTTTACGGGCTTCGGCGGTAGGCGGTTCCCCTTTGCGCTATTGCAGGGCTTACACGCGGGAAGAGTATTCCACGCGGTAGTCCCGCCGCCATTCGATAGAGCTAGAACATGGTCTTGGGTGAGCTTGACCTTCTTTCCACTACTTTGTCTAGATTTGCAAGACGATAGGCTCTTTTACGAGCCAAGCGCTCCTCTTCCGAAAGAGCCATACTACGCCGTAGGCGCGGCGGGCGCAGGCGACAGCAAGCGGTCAAGCTCACTCTCAGGAATGCGGTAGCTGCCATTCGGGGTGATACGGATGGCCTTCAGAGAGCCTGCCGCTATCATGCGTAGGATCGTCTCCGTTCGGAAG
>ERZ1292629.4416-Hain-H43-01um-R1-4416-length-10301-cov-10_pt1 | contig 10301 bp, 16 predicted proteins | sample MGYA00564399_ERZ1292629 | MGnify/ENA primary metagenome ERZ1292629 (study PRJEB36523, sample SAMEA6512636) | groundwater metagenome | collected 2019-01-08 | study: AquaDiva: Metagenomics assemblies of 32 groundwater samples
CATATTTTGGTGTTGTATTATGTGATAATCCTAAGACAGTGAAAGAGGCATTTATATCTTTGATTCCTGAACATATTAGGAATATCAAGGGAGTATTGAGACAAGGTGAGTGGTTTGCTATTCCAGTTAAGGAGAAGGATGTACCAAAAGAAAGTGAATGTTTTATTGATCTTGATTATGGGGCTTTAATGTTGCCTCTTGAAACGGACGATTCTAATCGTCATACTTTTGAAGATTTTGGAAATAATTATAGAATATCTTCTAAAGGATTTTTTGCTAAAGGCTTTGTATTAAGTCACGACCAACACGCCGATTTGAAAGGTAAAGGTTGGTATACATTTGTAAAGAATACGGCTTTACGTTCTGTTTCAGTTGAAGGCGTAGATTGATGTATTTTGCGTCGATGATTGTTCTTGAAAGTGGAGAAGTTTTAGCTTATCCAGGCGTAGATAGCCACGATCATATTTTGCAAAAATCTAATAAATCGAAAAAAGAAGAATTTTGCAAAATAGAAATAAATCCGATTGAAAATAAACCTTTTTCAGAATGGAAAATAAAAAGAGTTTTTGATACTATTCCTGAGCTTTTATCAGAAAAGGGATTGTTTCCAGAATGGTTTGGACCGTTGCATAGAATAATGGTTTATTCTGTTTTGGATAATTTACTAAAAGATGAAGCAAAAGGGTTTATTATAGATAGGGAATTAAGCAAAGAAACTATTTTTCGTAGGAATGGGTTGTTGCACAGACAAAATGGTCCAGCACTGATTGTTAATTATTCATGTGGAAGTATATGGGAACAATATTATTTAAACGGGAAACGTCACAGAATAGTTGGTCCTGCTTCTATTTTTTATAACGAGAATAGAAAAATAATTGGAGAAGATTATTATATTGATGGTAAACTTCATAGAACAAATGGACCAGCCACTTGGACTCGTTGTAGTGAATCGGAATTTTACGAAATATTACCAAAATGGGAAGTATATGAAAGCTAATTCTCGTGGTCATTTGCGATATTATTTCGCATGGAAAAACAAAAACGATGGAATATATTGCACAGAACATGTTTTTGGAATGCAAGAACAATTTTTTAAGTGTTAAAAAAATGTTAGACTTACCAGTAAAAACTCCAATACATTCAATTAACAGCAATATTCATCCTTTACTTATTTTAGGAAGCTCTAGTTGTTCTGAATTAATAAAAAATATTTGTAGTTCCATTGAGATAGAACCAGGAATTCCTGAAACCAAACCATTTACTAATGGCGAAGTTATGGTTCGAATGGTTGATGATGTTCGTGGTAAAGATGTTTTTGTTATAGTTTCTCTATGCCGACAACATATTGCGAATGAATATGGTTATACCGGAATAAATGATTGTTTAATGGAATTGCTAATTTTCGGAGACACATTACGTAGAGCTTCTGCTCATCGTATAACAGCCGTAATTCCGCATTTTGGCTATGCCAGACAAGATCGTAAAGCAGCAGGTAGAACTCCTATAACAGCACGTTTAGTTGCTGATTTAATCGTTCAAGCAGGATTTGATCGTGTTTTAACAATGGACCTTCATGCAGATCAAATTCAGGGATTCTTCCCAAGACAAGTCCCTTTGGACCATTTGAATGCAGGTCAATTATTCGCGAATCATTTTAATAGTTTAAATTTAAAAAATGCAGTTGTTCTTTCTCCAGATGTAGGGAATTTGAAAAAAGCAGATAAATATCGTCGTGGATTTTCTCCTGATGTAGATATTGCTGTTATTGATAAAGTCCGTGATCCAAAAACTGGAGAAATTATTTCTAGAAAAATTATTGGAGATGTTGAAGGCAAGACAGCTATTCTTTTAGATGATATTATTTCTACTGCGCGTACTATGCGTAAAGCTATTGACGTAGCTTACGATCATTATGGTGTAAAAGAATTTTATATAGGTGCTACACATGGAGAGTTTGTTGGAGATGCAGTAGAACAATTAAAACACCCTGCTATAAAACAAATTTGTATTACTGATACAATTCGTATTTTGCCAAAAATGAAAGAACTTCCATTGCACGTTTTACCTACTTGTGAGTTATTTGGAGATGCCATTTTACGGATTCATCGGTGTAAGTCGATAAGTGAATTGCTCGGAAAATACGGCTAAAATTTTCTCTTGACATTTCTTAGACATTTGATATAGTTGGGAAGTTATAGAAATAAACGATTTTTTGGGAGAAGAAAATGGTAGAAGGTAAGCCTAATAAGACAATGGTGTTTCATTTTCGAGTTCCACGACCGAATCAGAATAGCCCTTCTGATGTTCAGGCGTGTGCTGGAGCGACGGTGATTTTTCGTCCTGATTTGAAGAGATTTGGGGTTGCTCTTTGTTGCCCGAAAGATCGTTATTCACGAGTAGTTGGACGGCAAGTTGCTGAAAACCATGCTGTATATGCAGCTAATCGTTCAAGTGACATAAAGTCTCGTCAACGAAAGCAACAGCCTCCAAGGTTTAATCATGCTCCTGTTTATGAGGGGTCAACGGACTTGAATGATCTTAGGGCTGCTGCACGGGCTTTGGCTTATGATTGTGCAGATAGGGTTCATAACCCTGTTTATGAGTATGTTAGTGTTGATGCAAATGATTTAGCAAAATTAGAAGAATTGCGTAGAGTTAATCCTAATCTTTAGTCGAAAAAAATGGTAGTTAGAATACCAGCTGAATTTGTACTTGTGTTGATGGTAATATGCCTCACCATTACCTTACTCTTTGGAACGTCAGCACAAAAATTGCGAAACAAGAGACAAAAATGTTCTGTTTGTAAAGATAAGGGTAAATATTATGTTCCTCCATTCTTGACAAAAACTAAAGGAACGTGGGTTAGTTGTAATTGCGAAAGGGGTTTGAATGAGTAATGATGTTGTAATAAATTTCTCAAGTATCAATATTTCTTTAGTATATGGAATTATTACTGCTGTTATAACTATATTTACTTACCGTTCAAACAAAAAGTTTTACTGAATGGGCAGCAGAGCTTAATATAGTTGAAAGACAGTTGTATACGCGGTTGCAGTTATGGAGTCTTGAGAGAGCTTTGACAACACCTGTAAGTAAGAAAAATTCTTCTCGATTGAGAGGTACTGATGTCGATAGAAATCAAATTAGCTGAAGATAATTTGGTTTTTAAGTGCGTTTCAGGATCAAGAGCCTACAATACGCATACAGAGCAGAGCGATCGCGATATACGCTCAATTTTTATTGCCACACCAGAATACACTTTGGGGTGTTTAAAGCACATCGATCAAGTTGAAGTTCCTGGAGAAGATACAGTAATTTATGAATTGGCAAAATTCATAAAACTTTGTGTTGATAACAACCCGAATATCATTGAATTGCTTTACACTGATAAAGTGAATATTCTTTTCATTGATCCGAGTTTTGAAGAAATACGTGCTAATCGGCATTTGTTTCTTTCTAAGAAAGCCAAATTCACTTTTTCTGGCTACGCAATGGCTCAGATGAAGCGTATTTGTGGCCATAACAAGTGGATAACGCAAGAGGTTTCAGCCATAGAAAAATTGCAAAAACTTTGGAAAGAAGGGAAAATATTCAAAGAATGGTTGGTTGGATTGTTTCCGGAGCAAATAGTTCAGAAAATAATTCCTGTTCTCGATTACAAGAATAATCATTTAAATTTTGTAGCAAGTGATTATCTTAAAGATCAAGAGATTCGTTTGGTTTCTAATAAACCACCTGAATTAATGGAGTTTGCTAAGCTTGTTCGTTCTACTGGAGAAATATCAGAAGGCGAACAAATAGAATTTATTCAGAACGTTTTTCTAGTTAAAGTTAATACTACAGTTTTCCGTGTTTATTCTGCTTCTAATTTCTCTAAGTCGCCTATTAGTAAGGACGACCTTAAGAACATTCAATATATTGATATTGATGATGAAAAGTTATCGAAGGCAAAGAATTTAGAGTATCATGGTGTGTTTGTAGTTCAACAAGAAGCATTTGAATCTCAATTGCGTATTTGGAATGAATATAAAGATTGGAAGAAAAATAGAAATGAAGTTCGGTCTAAACTAGAGGAAGAACATGGGTTAGATTGTAAACATGCTTCTCATTTGATTCGGTTGTTGCGAATGGGCAAGGAAATTCTAACAACTGGAGAAGTTTTGGTTAATCGTCCTGATGCTCAAGAATTATTGGATATAAGAAATGGGAAGTACGATTATGATATATTACTTCAAATGGCAGAATCAATGGATCAAGAATTAAATGAATTGTATGAAACTTCTACATTACGAGCTTCGGCAGATAAGGAAGCGATTAATAAGTTGTATATGAAAATTGTACGAGAATTTTGGAAGAGAAAAAATTATGAAAACTGGTAATTACAGAACGTCGACTAGACAGAGAATGTTTAATCATTTTTTACGAACAGTCAATGGTGAGTTTAGTTAGTGCTATCTTGTCTTCAATCCCCACAAAAAAATGAAATATAAATATCCATCTTGGCATAGTCTTTCTCAACAAGAAAAACTCAATTTAACAGATATTCAACTAGAACAATTAAAAAAAGAAACAGAAGAAATAGACAAAGAGAACAAAGAAATTCGTAAAGAAGCAAGTGCCCAGTTACAATCTGCCAAATCAATCATTGAAAATATTTTCAGCAAAAATGGTAATGCAGCCAAATATTTCAACAAATTATGGATTCCTCCTGAACCTAGTTCAGATTTTAAACGCTATGTTTTAGATGTTAGAGAAGAATTTATTAAAAAGAAAAAGGCAGAAGAAGACAAAATTAATCAAGAAAAAGCACATACAGAACTTGTTGAACGAGCTATTCTATTTTTGCAAAAAAGAAATTTAAATTTAGGCACAGATTTCAAATTAGAAGAAGCAATATTTCGTGCGAATGATATTGCTTATAATGAAGCTATAACAAAAGCTAAAGAAGGTGGTCAACTTATAAATTTTAGTGGAGATGATAATTGCGAAAACTGCAATGGGTGGGATGGAGAAAGTCGTCGATGTAGTTGTGGAAATCGTAGAGTATCTTGGACACAAGGATACGGATTTTCTTTTGAGAATCCATATGTTTACGCAGAAGCAGACTAAGTATGAAGAGTAAACCATTTCCGTGGAGATGTCCAAATTGTGCAAAAAAAGAAGTTTATGCTGTAATAGTCCCATATATAGCTAAAATTAAACATAATGAATACTTATATGATGTTAATGTGTCTGAGTTAAACTGTGCAAAATGCAACTCTTGTGGCGAAATTACATTTAATGCCGATTCAGATGAACAAATTATAAAAGAGTTTCGGAAACAAATCTTAGGTGAAATTTCTTCTTGACATTTTCTTTGGGTATGGTATATTAGAAACATGTCTCTAACAGACGTAATAGTTAAACAACGACTTGTTTCTAATCTTAATTTATTTCGTTCCGATTTAATGAAGAAGTTGAAAGAGATTAATGACGTAATGAATAAAATTGATTCAGGAAATCAAAAAGAACATAAAGTTGGTTATCGAAAAGAATTAGATGGAGAAGCAGCAGGAATTGCAAGCGTTATTGATTTATTTGATGTGACTTTTCGTGGACATTTAGACGTTTATCGACCGAAAGAATAAAATGATTATTAGAAGTTTACTTGATAATGACTATTATAAGTTCAGTATGGGCAATGCAATTGCTCAACTATACCCTCGTGCAACTGCTGAATATTCTTTTATTAATCGTGGAAATACTAAATTCCCTGATGGATTTGCCAAAGAGCTTCGACACGAAGTCGATTCAATGGCTCATCTTACTCTTCAAAAAGATGAAGAACTATTTCTAAGAAACAAATGTCCATATCTTAATCCTACATATATAGATATATTGCGAAGTTATAATTTTAACCCAACTCAAGTTATTATTTCACAAATAAATTCAGATTTACATGTAACAGTGCGTGGTCCTTGGTATCAAACTGTTTTGTGGGAGGTTCCTCTTCTTTCAATAATTAGCGAACTCTATTACCAAATAACAAAACAGCCAGCAAATTCTTCATGGACTCAAGCTCTGACAGCAAAGTTAAAAAGAATGACAGAAGCAGGTTGCAAGGTCTCAGATTTTGGAACTCGTCGTAGACATTCTTATGCTGTTCAAAATACTTTAGTTAAAATAATGAAAGATTATGAATGTTGCATAGGAACAAGTAACTTAGATTTGGCTCATCAGTATGATTTAACACCTATTGGGACAATGGCTCATGAATGGGTTATGGCTCATGCTTGTATGTTTGGGTATCAACGTGCAACAACAGAAATGTTAAAAGCGTGGGTGAGTGTTTATGAAGGCGAATTAGGGATTGCTCTGCCGGATACGTTTACTTTGCCTGTTTTTCTGAGAAGTTTTGGAACTCTATATGTTAAATTATTTGACGGTATTCGACAAGATTCAGGTGATCCGAAATGGTTTACGGATAAAGTTGTTGAACATTATCGAAAATTAGGAATTGATTCAAGAAATAAAACTATTGTTTATTCTGATGCTTTGACTGATTCGAAAGCAATTGAAATTCAGAGATATGCGGAAAATAAAGTTCAGCCTCGATTTGGTATTGGGACTTTTATGTCAAATGATGTTGGAGTAGTTCCTCTTAATATCGTGATTAAAATGACTAAATGTAATGAGGTAGATGCTGTGAAATTATCGGATAGTCCGGGCAAGGAAACAGGTTCTTCGGAATCAATTCCTTACTGCAAGTATAGTTTGGGTATTAAATGAGTAATCTTAGCTCATGTTTGGTTATCGATTTAGAGATTTCTAATAATGAATTGCTTGAAATTGGAATTTGTGTAGTAGATTTTAAAAATGACACTCTAGATCATTTTGATAGTTGGTTGATAAAAACTGTTTTACCCATTGACCCGAAAGTGGTAGAATTGACAGGAATTACTGATGAACTCGTTAAAAAAGAAGGTCGAAAATTAGAAGAGGTTTTGAATACGACAAGAAAGAAATATAGCAAACATTTGCCTTGGGGTGCTTGGGGTTTTGATGGGCAATTTTTAACTCGTTATGTTCAGAACAAAGGATTGATTTTGCCTTTCGGTGAGTCTTATTTTAATTTTGGGCAAGTATTTAATTTTATACATAGTCCTGAGAAGAAGGTTAGTTTAGATGATGCTTTAGCTGCGTATGGGCTTATTTTTGAAGGTTCAAAACACAGAGCAAAAGAGGATGCTTATAATTTAGGAAAATTGTTATTACAAATGTTAAGAAGGAAAAATAATGACACCAGAAATTCGACTTAAACATCCGTTCAGTTTTAATGTAAAATCCGCTGTTCAAGCGACTGGCGTGATTTTACGTGAAGAGTCTATCCATAGAATGAATTATATTAAACTTCTCAATTTGCTTTATATGGCAGAAAGAGAACTTCTTTTAAATCATGGGCACATGATTACGGGAGATATATTCGTAGCTACTCATCGTGGACCAGTTTTGGATTCCTGTATGGAACTTATTTATGGAGAACATTCTTATAGCCATATTTGGTACAAATATATAGAAAAAAATAGATCATATTTATTCCTGAAAAAGAATCCTCGTAATGGAAATATGTCACAGTTTACTACGAGATTGCTACAAAATTTGGTTCAAAAATATCAAGATTTTGATGAATACGACATATATAACGTAGTTTGTAAATTCCCAGAATTTGTTTTTCCTGATAAGCCAAGACCAAATTCTTGGGATAAAAGATTAAATAGTCATGATTGCTCTAATAGGTTTTACGCAAAAGATTTGCTAACAGCGAATATTAACGAACAAAATAAAATAGACCATATTCTTGAAGAAGCAATTTATCATTATAAAGCTGGAGAAATGCTTAAAAAGCAAAAAGGAAATCAAAATGGATAATTTTGCTAAATTTAATAATTCTGTTGGCATTGCTGTATGGAAGTGCGTTTATTGCAATGTAGAAAATTATTGTAAATCGCGTAGTTTTGAAGATTTTGGTTGTCCTGTTTCTCTTTGTTTTTGTGGAGCTAGACGTTGTTTCCACTGTTCTTATATAGTCCGTCCAGGTAACTTTACTTTTTGCCCGAATTGTGGAGTATGTAGAAAGAATTTCTCTTTTTTGCGAAAAATTGGTTAAGTATTTTTTTATGGGTAATTGGTATTTTAGTTTTTCTGACAATTTTAATTACAGCACTAAATAATGGGTTTACGCTTGCTCAAAAGATTCGTGAAGAACGTACTAAGAATACGGAGAATTAAGTTGAAAATTCGTAACTTTTTCATTTCATTTTGTCTTTTTTGTATTATAGGAACTGTGTTTCTATTAACAAGAAACATTAAATCTCTTCCAAAAGAAGATAATGATATTTCTCTTTTTGCTGTAAACATAGAACTAAATAAAGTTTGTGAAACACTGAATAATGGCAAAGTTAAAGTTTTATCAGATCAGTGTCCGCTTATCATCGGACATGAGTTTTGTTTAGAATGGGAGAAGCCTATAGATGTTTGGCCATTATACAAAAGAGCAATGGAAAATAAATGTTGCAAAGATCAACCAGTTTGCAATGTTTTGTATGATTGTCCTATAGGAACAAGTTGGCCGGTTTTAGATCAAAATAAGGATAATGTAGTTAATTTGTATGATATCTCAAAGTTCTTATTAATCGATCAGCATTAAAAAATGAGCCATTCTAGTACATATCCTATTTTTGGTCACATTCAAACATTAAGCCCTGCTGGTGTTTTTATGTTTTGGGCTAATGAGAAAAGAGCAAAATGGTATTTATCACGAAATTTGGCAAAAAAGATTAATGATAAATGTATTCAATTAACCATAGAACCCAATGGCCCTGGATGTCTTGATAGGTATAGAAGTCAGAAAATAGAAAATATTTGTGTTATATGTGGGTCAGATAAAAATCTTTCTTTGCACCATGTGGTCCCTTACAAATATAGAAAACATATATGTAAATACTATCCTGAATACGAACGAGATAACCATGATTGTTTATGTTGTTGTATTAAATGCCATAAGAAATATGAAAGTCACTATGCTATCAAGTTAGTTAGTCTTTTAGCCTCTTTGTATGCCGTGTCACCAGAAGGGGTGTGTAAGTATGGACGGTGGAATGATTTTTTGGCAGTATATAAATCTTTGTATAATTTGATAAGACTTAAGGATAAAATACCAGAAGATAGAGTGGTGGAGCTTAGAAAAAAAGTTGAACATTTTAAGACATCTTTGACTAAGAAAATTGAAGAAATTCCTGAACTTGAGGAAAAATTTATATTAAAACAAATAGACAAAGTTAATCGGATATATACTAATTTTAAGTCTCCTACTACTAGCGGGTCTGGAGCTAAAGCACGAAAAACTGTCAAGCATGAAATTCATCGACATGTACAAAAATATGTAGGTTATACTTCACACGGGAAAAGCGTGATTAATAAAGTTATTGAATTGAATCAGGCAGATGGGTTCGTTCAAATGTGGAGAAAACACTTTCTAGAAACGATGCAGCCTTTATTCTTGCCGAGTTTTTGGGAAGTTGAACGTCCTGTTTTCAAAACAAGACAAGAACTTGATGACTACCGCTGAAAAGGAGAAAGAGATGTTGAGATTTGGCGTTTGGTGCATATTTGGATTGGTATGTATTTCTGCTATTTCTATTGCAAATTTTGATAATCTTATAATTAGTAGCACTAAATTGATAATCGCGAATAATGAAGATTCTACTATTTTGAAAATAGACACTTCTTTAATTCCTTTTGTTGGAATGTATGTTTTTGGCGGAATTTCATGTTATGTTCTAAAACGTCAAATTGTTACGATAAACAAGGCAAATTAGAGAAAAATCTCTTGACATTTCTTTCTCATTTGATATGATTGTATGTTGTGGATGAAATAAGGGTTGGCGAAATAGGAGAAGAGAAAATGGCGAAAAAGAAGGCTAGTTTTTCTGCGGAATTAGAGAATTGGGATACTGATAAAATAACTTCTCTTGAAAGCTTTCTGATAACAGGAGAATCTTTCCATTCTTTTAACGGGTGTTCTGTCGTTAAAGATTTTGATGGTGATTACCAACTTATTCAAAGTGATGGCAGAGTATTCTTTTCAGAAAATGGTTCGAGCAATCCCGCAGCGTTAGTTCTTCAGGTAAATTCTAAGCGTGTTCTAATTAACAATGGAGATGAAGAAGGCAATTCTTTGTTTATTAATGGAATTATCAATAATGGCTGTACTTTAAGTTTTAATTGCCTTGCTGAACTACTTAAATCAACTAGAAACAAGG